>Ga0207099_1033_pt1 | contig 29092 bp, 27 predicted proteins | sample Alteio_BWMinHeat_85_FD_153521 | JGI IMG/M metagenome (GOLD analysis project Ga0207099, IMG submission 153521) | Enriched cells from forest soil in Barre Woods Harvard Forest LTER site, Petersham, Massachusetts, United States -... | ecosystem: Environmental > Terrestrial > Soil > Temperate forest >... | reverse complement strand
TCGAGCGTGACCTGCAGGAAGCCCTCCGCATTCTCGCCGGCCGGATATGCGGCCTTGAGCAATTCCGTGTAGACATCAACGGCGGTGCTCTCGCGCGGCTTGAGCGACGATTTAAAGCTGAACGTGTGGCCTGCCAGGGCATAGACGTCCCCGACCGTGAACGTGATGGTAGCGACCACGGATACGTCGTAGTCGAAGTTTGTGAGCACGAGGCCGGAACGATAACTGAAGTCGATCATTCCCAGCTTCGATGCTGCCGCTGGTCCGTGATTCGGATCACTGAAGTATGGGATTGCATACGGCAGCACAAACGAGGAATGCTTCTTCAGGATGCGTGTTTGATTGTTGCCAGGCTCGCCGCAGTAAACAGGAACGCCCGCGCCGTAAATGTTCCAATACTTCGGATACAAGCCGCCGCCGCCGATCAGGCAATGGATTGCGAGTTCATTGTCGCACGCGATCTCGATGTAGCCGCGCCAGTCCTGAGGCGGTGCGGGCCAGACGTTGTCTTTGATAAACGTGGTCGCGATGCTTCGTCCCCGTTGTAGCGTCCAATCGCCATGATCTCGGCCATCGGGCCAATGCTTGAATGAGCCGTCCTGATTGACGCAGAACACCTGGAAGGTGACCGGATCCATATTGATATTCGCTACACCGATCAGCGTGTCAAAGAGCGGCGCCGCCCATCCATCCTGAGGCTTGCCGTAGCCATCAATGCCCTGCGCAATCGTGCCGTCTGGATTGCGAGTCGGGAGAAAAAGACCGTATGGGATGTGATAACCGTAGTTCACTGTCTCGGCTCCTGCGGAAAGATTGTCTCACCTTTCAGTGTGACTTCGATATTGGGAAACTTGGCGTCCCAGACTCGTTGAAAAGCGAAAGGTAGAAGCAGATTCTTCGTTTTTTGCCTCATACCATTCTTCCGGAAAATGTGTCTTTGGATTGCCTTTTTCATCTTTGAATAGCACGTCGAACGCCTTCGCGCCTTTATCGTTTCGCGTGATCGTGACATGGGCATTCTCTTCGTCGGTGTGTATCGCCATTTTGCCGACTCGCGTTTTTAAAACAAGAGCATGCCATTTTACCTCAAGTGCTCGACAAGCAAACGATCATGAACCGTGCTGGGCGCTAAAGGCTGCGGCTGTGTCGGAATTGACCAGCAACCGGGACTGCGGACGCGTTGATTAAGGACGACATCCCGGACGATCCCGGCGCATCTCGGATCCAGGACCTTCTGTTGCTCGGAACGTCACTGGGGGTGCGCGTCCGAAAGCTGCAGTACAGGATGATGAGGCACTGTTTAACGGCACCTGGTGCAACACGGTGCTGGCCTGCGGTGTCTCGGAAAAAGATGCCGGGACAATTCGCGGAGCGTACCTTTGTTACTGTTGTTTGCTGAACCAGTTCCGCTGATACAAGAACGAGGTAGCGAGGAGTATCAGACCCAGCGCGATAAAGCTAAGAACCCGGTACCCAACATCCATGAATGAGGTGTCGTACAGGAACACTTTGCCGATCGTTGCACCGATGAGAACCAGAGCCTGCCAGCGCAGGAACTGTGAGTCCTTGAAGAAGCCGAAGGCCATCAGGCCGGCGCCGTAAAACATCAGGAGCGCCGAGTCTGCAAAATTGCGGCCGACGCCTTGAGACGCATCGACAATCTCTCGATGCAGCGCGACCAGTGCAACGACATTCATTGTCACGATCAGGAAACTCACTGCTTTCTCCCAGCTGGCCGCCGCAACGAGAAGGGCCGCTACCGCAACGATCGACACCAGCATGCGCTCGTTCAATAGCAGTTGCTTAACATGAATTTCGTCGACGGCCAGCACTCGGCAAGTTCCGAGCAACAACGCCAAAGCTCCCAGGAATCTCACGGCCTGACTTTGCGTCCGCTCACTAACCACGATCAGCGCCGCGCCTTCCACGAGCCAACCGACGGTAATCCAGCGGGCATCGAAGGCAAGAGGAACGGCAGCAATGAGAAACGCCACCCCGATTGCAGCATGTGTTTCGGCCACTACATCATCAAAAGAAGCTTTGCCGAGCAGGTACGCCATGACGAAGTACAACACCCCGAGAGCTGCCGCCGCCTCCGCGATCTGCCGGTCCGGCCATAGATTATGAACAAGCCCCCACACGGCGAAGGAGTACGCGGCAGCATTGCCCAGCGCGACTGCAACAATTGGCGTCGAGGCAGAAGAGGACGAACCCTCACGTTCGCCTCGAATCAATGCAAATGGCATCGCCGCAAAGACCAGGAAAAAGACGGCCACCCAAAGAAGCGCGGTGGTGAATTGATCGCCTGTGTAAAAGCGAGCGTTCCATGCGGAGTAAAAAATTACCGTGCCGACGAAGGAACCGATCGCAATGCGGAACCAGAGGCGGCGTGAAAGCAGGATCAGCGCCACGAAATCCAGGAGCGTCAGGTACGCAAAGAGGCTGACAGCGTTATTCTCACCCGTGGACAATGCAGCCGGAGTAATGAACGCGCCCAACACGCCGAAAGCTGCGGTTACTTCGGCATCTTCCCAGAGCGCGAGCGCAATTGTGGCTGCCGAAACGCCCACCATGGCCGCAAAGGCCATGCCATTTGGAATTAGCTTGTAGAACTGCGAAGAAGCCCACAATGAGAGGTAGAGAACTCCGATGCCCACCGCCTTCAGCGAATAGGAAAAGCCGTCATATCCGCTGCGGCGCACGTACTCACTGCAAACGACGACACCCATCCCAACGATCAAACCAATCAATACCCGGCCGGCGGGACCGACCCACTGGTTCTCGAAGGCATATTTGAAGAAATACGACACTCCGATCAACACCGTAACAATCCCCGCACGGTTCAACCAATGCCCACCGATTTTCGATTCCAGGTCTGGTTCCGGAAGTCTGCTACTGGCTGCTGAGGCAGGAATGACGAGAGGCTCGCGAACTGGAGCCACCTTGGGACCGCTATGGGCTCCAGAAGGAGGAATAACAGCAGAGGCCCGATCTGGTTGGGTTGTGTCTATATGCGCCAATTGCTCGAGCTTGTAGACGCGTTCGGTAAGACCAGCGATGAGGCGCCGCAGCTCGTGGTATTGTTCGTCTGTTGCCATCATGCGATCCTTTTCTTCATCGCAACATTAAGTCAGTGGTGCGTGATTGGTCCGCAGCTGGAATGACACTTTCTGAACTGTCACATTTGGAAATCGATCGATAGTACCAAAAACAAACAGCGGGGGACGGAAATGACGGCACGCAATTTCGCTGGAGTTGCCGTCGAGGCGCTGGGCGCGATTCTTACTGCGACAGGAGCATTCGGGCAACATACCATATCCGCCACATTTCCGACTTCGTCATGAGAACGACGAGTGCAATTCGATCCGTGGCTACGTATCCGCTCTATGGAATCCGGAATCCTCGATGCTGAAGCAGGCATCTCAAAGCATTCTGACACCGTATCCAATTCGTTTTACGACCGTTTACAAATTGCACCACGGCTCTCCCGCTTTGGTACAGCGTTTGCAAAATACCTAACCTGTCAAACCTTAGCAGCAGGCTGCATAAAGGCCCGCGCTACTAATCCAAGGAGAATGCTCAATGTCAAAAACTCTCGCACTACGTGTGTGCGCGTACTTGGTCCCAGTTACGATCGCGATCGGAATGATCTCCACCCCGATGCTTGCCCAGGATTATCCGGAGGACACAACGTCCGTGGGCCCGCAGCCAACATATCCGGGCATACCCCCATCGAAAGGCAAAATGGAAGGCACATTGGGTTTCCCTGTCGCATGTAGCGGTCCCGTTGGGAGCTACTGCAGGAAACCTGTGGGCGTGGCTTCCGCAACTGCGAGTCGATCAGACACGCAAGATCGGCAACACCACAGCCCTGCTCCAGGTCGGAGTGCTGCGTCCTGAATTCTCGGATCCGCGTCTCAGTGACCTGCCCGCCGTAGGCACTTCTCTCGAAGGATCGCCGGGACTTGGCGAGCGCGCAAGCCAGCCGTTCTATCAGGCGCGATTGGCGCTTTCCCATCCGTTGAATAGCTCCAAGGCGACCGTCGGATTCGGAGGCCATTACGGTCGTGAACGCATCGGCACCGCACGCACCCTCGATTCGTGGGCATTTGCCGTTGATTATGCCGTCCCGGTCATGCGCCGCGTGACATGGCGCGGCGAGGCATTTGCGGGCAGCAATCTGATTCCTTTCCAGGGAGGCGTCCTGCAGGGCGTGGCCACACTTCAGCCCGTTGCCACTGCTCCGCCAACGCAATTCAACCGGATCGGAGCGGGCGGCGGATGGACCGAACTCATCATCCGCGCCACGAGCGATAACCGGAATGTGTTTTATGCCGGAGCCGGCGAGGACGATCCGCGAGATCGCCATTTATTGCCGGGCACCCCGCGCTCCAAGAATGAGTTCGTGTGGGCGTCGTTCTTCCACAAGCTGAACGATAACGTCACCATCGCTCCCGAATGGAGCAACTGGCAATTCATTACACGCACATTCATTGGCACGACGCTCGGTCCTCGCGCGACAACAGGCCGCGCCAACGTCTTCAATATCGCAGTGGCGTACCAATTCTAACCGGCCTTGCCCAACGGAAAAGGGAAGGATCACAAAAAGCACAAAACAGAACACAAAAAGCACAACAAATCGGCTTAACGTTCGTGCCAAATCGCCGAACCTCCGTCCTGGCTCACCAAGAACCCGTGTTTTCTGGAAAATGAAAAATGGTCAATGGTCGGTGGTCATTGGTCAGTGTTCGATTTTAAATATTGCATTTATCATTGCACACTGACCACTGACCACCATTGACCATTTTGTGCGAAAAGAAGGGAGTCGCGGCCGGATGTGGTATAACGGCCGAACACTCATGAACGACGCAATTCTGCTCAAAGGCGTGAACAAAACATTTGGCCCCACGCCCGCTGTCACAGACTTGGACCTGGCCGTTCCGGGTGGAGCGCTCTACGGATTCATCGGGCCGAATGGCGCGGGCAAGACAACGACAATCCGGATGATCATGTCGATCATCTTTCCGGATTCCGGTGCAATCTCGATCCTTGGACGGCCTTCCGCACTCGACGCCAAAGACCGGATTGGGTATTTGCCGGAAGAGCGCGGCGTTTACCGGAAGATGAAGGTTGGGGCTTTCCTGACTTACATGGCTCGTCTCAAGGGCGTGAGCGATGCGAATCTCGGGAAACGCATACGAGATTCGTTGGAGCGAGTGGATCTGGGAGCTACGGAGAGCAAGAAATGCGAAGAGCTTTCGAAGGGCATGCTGCAAAAGGTGCAGCTTCTGGCTGCGATCGTTCATGAGCCCGATCTGCTGATCCTCGATGAACCCTTCAGCGGCCTCGACCCCGTGAGCGCGAAGCTCCTGCGCGATCTGGTTCTCGCGGAACATCGTCGTGGCGCAACCATATTGTTTTCGACCCATGTGATGCCGCACGCCGAAGAAATCTGTCAAAGCGTCGTGATGATCCACCAGGGGCGCAAGGTGCTTGACGAGCCACTCTCTGCAATTCGCAGCCGGTACGATCCGCGAGCCATTCAATTCGAGCCTCTCGATCCCAAAGCAGACGTTTCGTCTTTGAAGGCCCTTCCCGGCATCGTGGGCGTCGCACGTATTGAGACGGGTTACGAAATCCGGCTCGCGGATGGGACCGATCCGGCGGCGGCGATGCGCAGTATAACAATGGCCGTCGCTCCGGCACGGATCGAGTTGTCGCGCCCGCGGCTCGAAGACGTGTTCATTCGAATCGTGTCCGGCGGAGCGGCTACCGCTGAAACCGAAGAACACCTCAGAGCTAATTTGCAAATCGGCGCGAAGGTGGCCACCGTATGAAGAAGATTCTGCAGATCGCATGGCGCGAGTTTGTGGCCACGGTTTCGACCAAAGCATTCATTATTGGCCTGCTCTTCATGCCTGCTCTCATTCTGGTGGGTATCGCAGTCGGCCCTCGCTTGTTCAATCAACGGAGTTTCCGCGTTCAAGGTGAAGTGGCTATCGTGGATCCAACCGGCCTCGTGATACCGGAATTGCGGACGACGCTCGAAAACCGGAGGACCGTGGCACGGCGATTGGAAGAGGCGCGAGACACTTTGGCACAGGCGCCGGGCAGTATGCGCGAAATCGCCGCATCTCAGATCGCGCAGGCGCCGGCGCCCGATCTTCGTCTGGTCGAACGCCCTCCCGATGCGGACGTGCAACAAGAGAAAAAATGGCTGATCACGGACCAGAAAGACGAGAAGGACGCTAAGCGTCTTGCGCTGGTCGTTATCCATCCGGATGCGGTCTCGCGAGCAGAAGGGAAACCCGCATATGGCAGCTACGATATCTATGTGCCGCCGAACCTGGACGATCGGGCCGATAACGAAATCCAGCAGAGCCTCCGCGACGCCATCATCAACGCCCGCGTGAGTGCGCGCGCCCTCGACCGGGACACGATCAACGCGATAGTCCGGCTTCCCCGCATGCAATCGGTGACCGTGAGTAAGGACACTGAGCGCCGGACGGTCGGCGGTTTCAACGTCCTTCTGCCCATCGCATTTTCAGTGCTCTTATTTTTAGGTGTCATGACGGGTGGAATGTCGCTGGTCACGTCCACAGTTGAGGAGAAATCGAGCCGCGTCATCGAAGTGCTCTTGTCCGCGGTTTCGCCCATGGAATTGATGGCGGGAAAGCTTCTCGGACAGCTGGCCGTCAGCATGCTCACGATGGGACTGTACGTTGCCATGGGCGTGGCGGCGCTCGCCTCCTTTGCTCTCTTCGGACTCCTCAATCCGTGGCTGATCCTCTACCTCCTGATCTTTTTCCTGCTGACTTATCTCGTGTTCGGTTCTCTCCTGATGGCTATCGGATCCGCCGTCAATGAAATGCGGGAAGCCCAATCCCTGATGATGCCGATCATCATGCTGCTGATCATTCCTTACATGCTGGGATTTCCAATATCGCGCGATCCGAATTCGACGTTCAGCACCGTCATCAGCTTCGTTCCGCCAATCAACGGTTTCGCGATGCTGCTCCGAATGGCCTCGAGCGCGCCGCCGCCCTGGTGGCAGGTCTGGCTATCGATTGGCATCGGCGTAGCATCCGTGTGCGCAGCCGTTTGGTTCACTGCAAAGGTCTTTCGAATCGGCCTGCTGATGTACGGCAAGGCCCCGGATTTCGCAACGCTTATTCGTTGGGCGCGTGCCGCCTGAACAGGAGACGAAACATGATTCGCAAATTCTTCCTGGCAAGTTTGATTCTTTCATTGGGGATCGTAGCGATTCTTGGGGCGCAGCGCCCGCAATTCGCGAAGTTCGTTCCCGTGACCCAAGAGATGCTGACCAACCCCAGTCCCGATGACTGGCTCATGTTCAGCCGCACATACGATGCGCAGCGGTTCAGCCCCCTGAAGCAGATCACTAAACAAAATGCGAGTCAGCTTCACCTGGTCTTTACGCACGAAATGGCGACCGGCACGCAGGAGAGTATTCCGATCGTTCACCAGGGTGTGATTTACACGATCGCGACTCAGGGAGCTGTCCAGGCCATCGACGGCACGAACGGAGAGATGCTCTGGGAATACAAGCGGCCGGGCGGGGCCTCCAAATCGAAAGGCCTCGCGATGTTTGCGGATCTGATCTTCTATACCACCCCCGATGGCGCGGTCGTCGCTTTGGATGCGCGCACCGGCCAGGTCCGGTGGGAAAACAAAGTCGGTGCGGCGCCGGGCACCTCCGGTCCGATCGTTGTCGAAGGCAAGGTCATCTCGGGACGCGCGTGCGCGAGAACGCGCGAAAGCTGCTTCATCTCGGCGAACGACGCCCTCACGGGAAGGGACCTCTGGAAGTTTCAGGACATTCCGGCGCCCGGCGAACCGGGATCCGAAACATGGGGACCGGGCGGCCCGGCGGATAACATGATGGCGTCGACCTGGGCGTTGATGGGCTCTTATGATGTCGCCCGCAAAACCATTTTGTGGGGCATCGCGAATCCCATGCCGAACACGCGCATGGAACGCCATAACGGCAATCCGGACGGCACTTCCCGATCATCGCCGTCCGATCTCTACACCAATTCGACCGTCGCCCTCGATCCGGAGACCGGGAAATTGAAGTGGTACTACCAGCATTTGCCCGGCGACGACTGGGATCAGGATTACACCAACGAAAGAATCCTCTTCCGGACGGCCGTCAGCGCGGATCCCAAATTCGTGAAGTGGATCAATCCGGATATCCCGAAAGGACAACAACACGACGTGTCCGTCAGCGTGGGAGAAGGCGGAGGCATGTGGGCGCTGGACCGCAACTCGGGCCAGTTTCTGTGGGCCAACCCGTTCCCGTACGATCACGAAAATTTCCTCATTTCCAACATCGACGGGAAAACCGGCAAGACCTACATCAACTACGATCTCGTGATGAAAAAGCCCGGAGACCGGCACACCATCTGCTTCTGGAACACCAAGAGCTATTGGCCGACGTCCTACGATGCGGACAACAACTCACTCTATGTTCCGTACAACGACAACTGCCTCGACATGACAGCCAAAACCGACACCGCCGGCGAACGCCGCGCCGGAGTCATGCGCCCCGGCGGCAATCCGAATGCATTTGGCGCGATCGCGAAGGTCAACATGACGACGGGTGAAATCAAACGCTTCTATGAGGGAAAAGCTCCGACCAATGGCGCAACGCTGACAACTGCCGGAGGGCTGGTGTTCTGGGGAGACCTGGATCGTAAATTCATGGACTTCGATGCGGATACCGGCAAAATGCTCTGGCAGACGACGCTCGATAGCCCGATTCAAAACAGCACCATCACCTACGCGGTGAATGGAAAGCAATACATCGCCGTGCTCGGCGGACTGGGCGGACTTTCCTCGGGCCTGCTTCGGCAGGCCGGGCTGACCCCCGTGAGCCACAACGGACTCTACGTGTTTGCCTTGCCGTAGTGGCTGGCTCCCCAAATGAAAAATGGTCGATGGTCAGTGGTCATTGGTCGGTGTGCAATGATCAATGCAAGAAGTTGACCACTGACCATTCGAGTTGTGTTCAATTGAGCACAGTCCCCGTCCTCGCTGGATTGAGACAATTATTCTCCATGGAGGACTCGTATGAAAAAGCTTATCGGACTTCTTGGAGTGACGCTGATGTTCTCGATCCCCGCTTTAGCCCGGCAAGGCCGCGGCCAGGAGAAGAGGGGCCAGCCGCAAGCGCAGCGCGGCGGCGAGCGCGGAGTCGGCAATGGACACATTCCTGCGCGCGGCCCCATGGCAGCTCGCCCGCAGGCCCCCGTTCGCACTCTGCCCCAGACGCAGTCGCCGATCCGGAATGCAACCCCGCCTTCTAAACCTGCACCGCAGGCCAATCAAACGCGTAGCTTTCGAGATCAGCCTACGCATCCCGAAGCGCCGCACGTCCACGCCGAAAACGATGCCTGGATTGGCCACGATTCAGGCAGGAACGATCCGCACTTTCATCTCGATCGTCCATGGCAACACGGACGCTTTCCCGGTGCGATTGGCGCGAATCATGTCTTCCGATTGCACGGCGGAAACAGAGATCGGTTTGGATTCGACGGTTTCTTCTTCCAGGTCGCTCCTTATGATTATGACTTCGTCGATGGCTGGCTCTGGGACAGCGACGACATCGTGATCTATCCGGATCCCGATCACGATGGCTGGTATCTCGCCTACAACACCAGGTTGGGAACCTACGTGCACGTGATGTATCTCGGAATGTAATAAAAAAGGCGGACGTGTTACACGTCCGCCTCTTTTGCGCTAACTATAAGGATAAAGGACTTACCGGCGTCCGGATCGCCCCCCGCGGAACCCTCCGCGAAAACCTCCAAAGCCGATACCTCCAAAGCCGATCCCCACGGAGAAGCCTCTCGAATAGACCGGGTATCCATATCCGTATCCATAGTACCCATACGCATACGGGTATCCGTATGCATATCCCGGAGCTGCGTACACAACTACCGGCGCCGGCTGCTGGTAAACCACTGCAGGTTGCTGATAAATCACACCCGGCTGCTGGGGCGGAGCTGCCTGAACCGGCGGGGGCGCCTGTGCGGGCGCTTGAGCTGCCGCGGGCGGAACTGCATTCAAAAGCCATACTCCGGTGGCCTGGTCGTAGCACGCCCAGCCCTGCGAGCCGCCGTCCGGTGTAGCATATTGTTGCGGATTTGAGCATGTGAAGCTCTGCATCCCGCCGGTTGACGCCGTGACGTATGCGCCGTTAGCCTGCTGCCCGCCAATGACAATCTGTTGAGGAATACGATTCTGGGCGGCTTGAGCCTGCGAAAAGGCCAGGGGCGCCGGCGCAAACATACAAACTATCGCCAAGCTGATCCGTAGAAGTTTACCGTTCATATCCAAACCTCCGTTAACCACTGCCCACATCGGTCTTCGACGTTCATTTTAGCATTTTGGCTACCGGTTTGCTCTCTGATTTAGGTTTTTTACAAAGCGATCCAAAGATGAGCAATATGGCACAACCAGAACCGTTGCGCCCTGATAGCTTTAGCGGGAGATTCTCTCCATATCTTTGATGCCGGGGGATGACAGTGCAGACTGAGAAGAAACGTATCCTGGTCGTGGACGACCACATCAGTGATACACGGGTGGTGAAACTGTTGCTGGAATCGACCAGCAACTACGTTGTCCGGGAGGAAAATGACGCCAAAGCCGCGATTTCCACGGCGGAGGAATTTCAGCCGCACCTGGTCCTGCTGGATGTGATGATGCCGGACATGGACGGCGGAGAATTGGCCGCTTGTTTTCGGGCAAATCCCAAACTGAAAACCGTGCCGATTGTGTTTCTAACGGCGGCCGTCACGAAAAGAGAAGTTGAGGACGGTAACGGCCAGGTCGGGGGTGCTGCCTTTCTGGCCAAGCCGGTGGTACTGTCGGAAGTGATCGCCTGTATCCAGCATCACCTGACATGAGAGCGCAAATTCTTGCCATCAGCGTTTTCATTGCGGGATGCGTTTCAACTGCCGCTGCGCAAAGCGAACAACAAATCGAGAACGAAACGCCGCCACATGAATACCGCGCGATGCCCGCCAGTCTCGACATATTGCGCGACGAAAAGACCATTTGGAAAGACATGTTCCGGATTCGCCGCAATGAAATGAAGTGGCTTGTACCGATTGTCGCCGCGAGTGCCGTCGCTATTTCAACGGATGGCGCCACGTCTCTGGAGGTTCCGTCATCGAAGAGGGTTCAAGAGGTCAGCCATGCCGTTTCGAGCCTTGGCGCTCCGTATCCGCTCTTTGCGGCTGGAGTATCCATGTATCTCGTCGGGCGTCACATCGCCAACCCCCGCCTCAGAGAGACTGGAATTCTCGGCACGCAGGCCCTGGTTCATTCGATCATAATCACAGGCGCGCTGGAGTTTGCCACGAACCGGCAACTGCCAAGCAAGTCCGGACAGTCTGAATTCTGGAATGGCGGCAAGGCCTGGCCATCGGGCCACGCGTCGATGTTCTGGGCGCTATCGACGGTCGTTGCAGAGCAGTATCCGGACCATCCACGCGTAAGATGGGGAGCGTATTCGCTGGCCACGGCAGTGAGCGTATCCAGGTTCACTGGCGGAGTGCACTTTCCATCCGACGCATTGGCTAGCAGCGTCGTGGGTTACTTCGTGGGCCGGTGGGTCGTTCATCACCACGGTTCACATCAAAATGAGGATGCTTCACGAAAGCTGGCTCAGTGAGACGCTGCCCCGTTGAGGCCTTGAAATAAGGCGTCGTAGCGGCCGCTTTCTGCAGCGAATCGAAAAGCTCTCACATTCTCGACACAGATCTCAGCAATGGCCGGTTGGGTCTTCAGGATTTCCATGACTTCCGCAATGAATTTGTCCAGCGGCATCGCGCGGGAATTGGAAGAGCCCCCGCTCATAAGTTCCGTCGCAACGTACGGCGGAATCAGCTCCACCACCGACGTCGTGGTTCCCTTGAACTGCTGGCGAAGCGACTGCGTGTACGAGTGGATGGCGGCCTTTGTCGCGCAATAGGCGGGCGTCATCGCCAATGGAACGAAAGCGAGCCCGGAGGACACATTCATAATGACCGAGCCGGACTGTTTCCGCAAAAGCGGGAGAAGCGCTGTCGTGAGGCGGATCGGACCGAGCAGGTTCGTGTTGATAATGGCTTCCGCATCGGTGAGATCCGCTGGTTGCGCCTGTAAGTTTTCGGGCCGCATGATGCCGGCATTGTTAATCAGGACGTTCAGCGCGGGATAATCCTTCGCGAGTTGCGCAGCGAACGAGCGGATGCTGCCCGGGTTCTCGACGTCGAGAGATAACGAAGTCATCCCGGGGTTGGCTGCGGTGACTTCGTCGAGTGCCGGCTTGCGGCGGCCCGCGATGATGACCTGATTCCCCAGGACGTGAAAGGCTTCTGCAAGGCCACGGCCGATGCCCGAGCCGCCTCCGGTAATCAGGATCGTGTTGCCGGTGGTTTTCATGATCAGGCCCGATTGCCCCTGTTGTCGTCGTCTTCATCATTGCTCGGACCCTGAGGGCTTTTGGAGCTGCGCTCGTCGAGAAAGACCATCGTCTGATGGGACGGGATTTCAAAGCGCTTCTGACAGGTCTTGCAGGTCACATCATCGTCCATCCGGACGAGGTAGTCTCTTAGTTTGGCGTAAAGGGCGCGGTCACGCTCGTCGGCGCGCGGCGGCAGCCGGTCTTTCTTCGTGCGGCGCATCCAGCGCACCATGTACTGATTGCTGCGCTTGCATCGTGGACATGAATATTCCACAGACTTCGATTCGGGACGTTCCGTGTAGAAATCTCTTTCATCCATACCGACATAGTACCATTCGAGATAGCCGGCGGTCATAGACCACTGCTACAGGTTCCACTAGACTTCCGAGAAGACTTTGGTGCCGTCGTCGCCGACCTTCTCGACAGGGATACCGGCCCTGTTGACCAATGTCAGCAGCAGATTCGACAGCGGTGTCTGATCCGCATACTTCAGATGCTGATTGCCCTTGATCCTGCCATTGCCGCCGCCGACGATCGCCGCTGGCAGCGGGAAATGGTTATGGGCGTTGCTGTTGCTCATGTTGCTTCCGTAGAACAGGATCGCGTGATCCAACATGGAGCCGTCGCCATCGGGAAGCGCGGAGAGTTTCGCCGCGAATTTCGCGATGATGTCGGTGTGATAGGTCTGGATCTTGATGAGCTTTTCGATTTTCGTCTTATCGTTCTGATGATGCGAAATCGGATGGAACCCATCCGGCACGCCGATCTGGTTGTAGGTCATGCCGCTGCCTTCCGCCGCCATCATGAAGGTGAAGACGCGCGTCAGGTTGGCCTGGAACGCAAGCGAAACCATGTCGAACATGAGATTGATGTGCGCGTCAAACGGCAGCGGCGTGGCCGCCGGAGCATCGGGCAGCTTCAGCTTCGACAGATCGCGCGCTTCCATCTTCTGGACCCGGCGTTCGATTTCGCGAACGCTTTCGAGATAGTCGGCAAGGACAGTGCGGTCACGCTGTCCGAGACTTTTCTGGAGTTCGGCAGCCTCTTCGGAGACGAGATCGAGAAGGCTCGAGTACTGGCGCGCGATGTTCTTCCGCTCTTGAGGCGTGTCGCCTTGACCGAAGAGTCTCTGGAAGAGCTTTCGAGGATCGGCTTCCATCGGCAACGGTGTTGACGGCGTTCGGAACGAGATCGTCCCGGCGTAGCTGCAGCCGTATTCGCGATCGCAGGCGCCGCTGCCGCCGCGTTCTTCAATTGCGAGTTCGAGAGACGGAAATGGCGTGTCCTGGCCGAGGTACTTCGCAGCCATCTGATCGACCGTCACGCCGCCCCAGGGATCCTGTGTCTTGCGCGGCGCTACGCCGCTGAGCCACGTGCCGGGGCTGAGTGCGTGCACCGGAGGAGCGATTGCAGCCTTGTTCTCGAGGCCGCTGACGATGGTCAGTTGCTTCCTGAATTTCTCGAGCGGCTTGAGAATCGGCGAAAGTTCGAAGTCCGAACCCTCGGTTGCAGGAGTCCAGCGATCCATGATCGCGCCATGCGGGAAATAGATGAATCCCATGCGGGGCATCGGACGCGCAGCCGTCTGTGAAAGCGCCGTCGACGCGGGAATCATCGCTTCGAGCAACGGCAGTCCCACTGCGGCGCCGGCGCCGCGAAGGAACGTGCGGCGCGAAAGATGCTTCTTTGTTATGAACATCGTGTCTCCTCGCGACTATCATTGACCACGAAGACTCAAAGATACAGAAAAAAAGCCGCAATAAAAAACTAAGGAGGCACTCATGAAGGAGAAGCTCGATTTCGTACGCTTGCCGATTCTGCTTTTCGTTATCTTTTTTGTTGGGAGACTGGCACTGGGCGCTGGAATGGGCGTGAGCAAAGCGTCCTACGATTTGTCGAATCGGTTGTTCTCCATGGTTATCCTTGAGGTCCATGTCGGCCTGCTTTGGGGAGCTGTCGGCCGCAGGTATCGCGGATATGGAATCGGCGGCTCCATGACGGCCGTCATTCTGGCCGTGCTTGCTTCGCAAATCCTGATATTCGCTGGGACGGCGTTTTCTTACCTCGCTGGATTGAATACTTTCTTTAATTTCCCCGAGGCCCTCAATCAGCAGGCAGCTATCGGCTTTGGTGCGGCCATGGCGGCCCGCACCATCACACTCATAGCGAACTGCGTCATCGGCGCGATCGCCGGCGCGATCGGTTGGGCGCTGGGTGGACTCCTTCCCCGCGCGGCGTAAGGAGTGTGTCATTTTCGCAGGACTGTGTCGGACTGTGGCAAATCTGCTCACCCTAGAACGACACCATCCGCTGCTGATGTCCACCGAAACTGTAGCGGCGGTCTATGACTGCCGACTATCTCGAATCAACGATATCCGGCGGTCATAGACCGCCGCTACAGTGGAAACCGTACTCCTCATGAATACGGCATCCGACTTGCCACGCGCATGGAGTTCGACCGCTTGCAAGGAGGTACAATGTTATCCACAGCTTTCTTCGCGATGTTGTTGTCTGCCGCCCCGCCGGAAATGATGATCCCAGAGGGGACTGTTCTTCCCATTGTCCTCAACGAGACCATCAGCACCGCCAAGCTTCAAGACAACGAGCCGATCCTGTTCCGTCTGGCCGAAGATGTGCGCGCCGGTGGCAGCCGAGGCCCGGTCTTGATCCCCCGAGGCTCCAGCGTTGTGGGCCGAGTCGTTAAATCCGAGCGCGCCGGCCATTTCATCGGGCGCTCCGAGATCGATATCCGTATTCAGGAAATCGTGACCCCGTCGGGAGTGGTATATGACGGACTCACCACAAAGATTGTCGAAGTCGGAAAGAACAAAGGTGAAAAAGGTCAGGTAAATCCGAATGGAGAAATTTTAGGTCCCATTCACCGGGAACGCGACACTCTTCTCCTGTTGTTTCCACCAACGACGCTCTTCCAACTTCTCGCACTGCCGAGGCGCGGTCCGGATGTCGTGCTACCCGTCGAAACACGGCTTTACGTGAAGCTGATGAACCCCATTTACGCGGAGTCCCGTGTGGCGCTGAATACGGCGGCTCCCGCTCAACTGCCGGCGCAAGTTTCACGGGTGGCTCCCCAGCCTGTTCCGGAACCGGTTCCACGGGCGCTGCCGCGGCTGTCTTCCAATAGCCTCGACCTGATGGTTACGCCGATCGCTCTGTATCCGGACACGATTCTTCGTGACGTTCTCTTGGCTTGTACGCATCCGTTCCAAATCGTTGAAGCAAACCAATCGCTTCAGCAACGCCGCGGCGTCGACGGGAATTGGGATTCCAGCGTCCAGGCCCTTGCGGCATATCCCGATCTGCTCCTGCGTTTGAGTGCGGACGTCACCTGGACGACCAACCTCGGCCTGGCGTTTGGTGCGCAGCCGGCGGACGTGATGAATGCCGTACAACGAGTGCGCATTCAGGCGAACTCCTACCGAAGCTCGGCAACCGTTCCGGTGGTGGCCTGGCGGCGATAACCACCCAGGGGGTGCGATTAAGTGACCCGCCGACGATGTCTCGACTATGGGCTTTGCACAAAAAAGTACGGTGTGAGCGACCCCCTGCCGCTTACGCGGCTCTCCCCCTTTTCAAGGGGGAGAATGCACTCGTTGATATTGCTGGGTTTATTGTCCCCCTTTCAAAGGGGGACGGCCGCCGAAGGCGGCAGGGGGTCGCTCACACCGTACTTTTTTGTGCCACTACAGTGTCTCAGCCGCCTAAATTGAGTCCCTTCCAATTGCACCCCACGTCGAGAGGAATCGGGACAGGGAACGTCCAATTATTCTAAAATAGCTTCTTCGAGCGGTGTCTCGGAAGGAGGGAGGCCACAATGTCCCGATTTGCAAAAATAATCACAGCAGCGTCGTTAGCGCTGCTTGTAACCGTACCGGCACTCGCACAACGCCGTTTTGGTGGGCCACGGGTCTTTGTAGGATCCCGCGTCGTGATCGGCCCTGCTTATTACGGCCCGGCATACTATGGCTACGGGTATGGCGGGTATTACAGCCCGTACACCTATTATCCGGCCTACGGATACACGCCGCGCGCAAGTATGGGAAATGTGAAGATCGACACGAAAATCAAAAACGGAACGATCTACGTAGACGGCGGCTACGCGGGTGCGACCGGAAAGCTCAAGAAGTTCTCGCTCACAACGGGCAATCACGACATTGAGTTACGAAATTCCGCCAGTCATACGGTACTGAAAGAACGCGTTCAGGTCATACCCGGCAGGACGGTCGAGATCAAGCCCGTCAGTTAAGGGAATCACCGCGAGCTTTATCACTGCGAAGGTTGATCGGCTCCATGAATGTCCAGGCCAGGATGCGGCTCTTCTTCTGACCCTGCGCCATCTCGATGGTCTTTATGTCAGCCGCCTTCACCTCCCTCAGGGATTGACGGAGGCGCGGGAGATGCGTGCTCTTCGAGACCAGGGTTGTAAACCAACGGCACAGGCGGGGCAATTCAGCGCTCTGGGTGATCATGCGCTGCACAAACGCCATTTCGCCGCCGCGGCACCACAGTTCGGCGGCCTTGCCTCCAAAGTTCAAAACTGTTGCCCTGGTCTGCTTGCCACCAAGGTGGCGCAGCTTTCGCCGGCTGCCCGCAGCGGCCTCTTCTGCTGAAGCATGGAAAGGCGGATTGCACATCGACAGATCGAAACCCTCGCCGGGTTTGATCACGCCCTTAAAACACTCGGCCGGCGACGTCTGCATCCGGCAATCGATCAGACCGGCTACCGCACGGTTGGCAGCCACCAGCTTTCTGGCCCACCGCAAAGCCACGGGATCAATCTCCGAGCCCACAAAGCGCCAGCCGTACTCGCTCGACCCAATCAGCGGATAGATACAGTTCGCCCCCATCCCGATGTCCAGCACGGTGACAGATCTGCCTCGTGGAATCTCGGCCTTATCTCCGGCGAGCAGGTCCGCCAGATGATGAAGATAATCGCTCCGTCCGGGGATCGGCGGGCAGAGATAGCCTCGCGGCGTGTCCCAGGTGTGCAACCCATAGCTGTGCTTGAGCAGGGCCTGGTTGAGCGCCTTCACCGCCTCAGGGTTCGCGTAGTCGATGGACTCATCCCCATAAGTATTCCGCGCCACGAAGGCAGCCAATGCCGGGCTGCCCGCGATGAGCAGCCGGAAATCGTAACCGGCGCGAAAACGGTTTCGCGGGTGCAATTGCTCTTTGAGCGTGCTTTTGATCATGACGGCTTGCGGCCTCCGGGCGGCGTGCGGTCATCGCCAAAATACTTCTCGCTCCGGTAGCGCAACCACACGCGCAACACCTGGGGCACCTTCTCGCGCTCGGCCACGCTCAACGTTTCATAGAGCGCCATGGCTTTCTCGCGCTCACCCCGGCAGGCGCGGTTGTTGTGCGCATCCCAGTAGCTGCGAGCCACGCGGATGCGGCGGCAGACCTCCTTGATCAAGGCGTCGCCGGTGAGCGGCTTGTCGTTGTCTCTTTTCTTGGCCGGCATGTTCACACCGCCTGGATCCCCGCATCCGGAATCATTCCAAGGTCCCGGAACCGCAGGAACAGTTCGCGGCAAACCCAGGCATCCGTGGCCGCATAGCCGATTTGAGCCGCAGACAACTTCGGCGCAGCCCAGTTGGACGTCTTGATGCCCTTGGGAATCCGCATCTTCATGAAAATCCCCGCGAGATTTCGCACGCCGGTCTGCTGGAGACCGCAATGCCTCGCAACGGCGCCCAGGTCGAGCATGCTCCTGTCCTCGAACGGATGCAGAAGCTTGAGCGCGCGCATGTCATCCGCCAGCCCGATCCCGACCTTGAGGGTGCCGGGGCTTGCGACCAACTCCGCGGGAACATGAAAATCGGATTCCTGCCGCAAACGGAAGAGATACACAGCGCGGGCGGTGGCTGCCTGAATCAGACAGGGCAAGTAACGGTCACTCGTTCTGAAGCTGGGCCGCGTCTCGGTATCGAAACCCACGAACGGCTCCTGACGAAAATCCTCCAGCGCGCGTTCCAAATCCTCCGTGGTTCGAACGAGACATACATCGCCCTCATATCGGCCTATTGGAAGGTCCGCCATTTCCTCCGGGGATATCGCGCGCACAATTTCAGTCACTGAAAAGTAGCTTAGCGCAATTGTGGAGCGAGAATCTCGCGAAGGGAATGGACAATGAACGAATTTCGGAAATCCGAACTCCCCTCCGTCTTTAAGGAGAGGAGTTTTGCGCATTTTCTCTTGCTTAGCAGCTGCGCAAAAATAACTTGGTAGTTTGATCGGCTGTAGCGGCGGTCTATGACCGCCGGATTTATTGTAGATTTAAGCAAAAACCGGCGGTCATAGATGCCGCTACAGCCGATCAAACTGCCAAGTTATTCTTGCGCGATCCATAAGGCGGGGAATAGCAGCAGAAAGCCGGCATCAAGCGGCCGTTGCTCGCCGTCTAAGATTCATCCAATTATTGACGCGCCGCGGGCAGCTGCTATAATCCGTCCAACATTTCTCAAACAACAACGCGGGCGGAGCTATTCAGATTTTGAAGATGTGACGCCGCTCGCATTACGGTAGAGCGGATCCCTCTCCAGAGGGCTAGCTTGGCTAGCTTCCCTCTGTGGCGGGACGGAGGCACACCATGAAGAGATTCATGACCACACTCACGGCGGCAGTGTCGCTGCTGCTTGTTCTGTGTACCAATGCATTTGCCCAGACCGGTGATGGCGCGCTGACGGGAACTGTTGAGGATCCGGGGAAGGCCCTGATTCCCGGCGTGACCATAACTGCGATGAATACCCAAACGGGAGTGGAAACAGCAGTACTAACGAATGAATCGGGCGGCTACAACATTCCGAGCCTGCTGCCTGGACTGTACAAACTGACGGCGGAATTACCCGGGTTTCGGATGGTGACATTCAACAACATTGACCTGGGGACGAATGAGACAAAGCGGTTCAACTTCACACTGGAGGTCGCATCCCAGAACACGGTCGTGGACGTCATTGACGCCAGCGCGCTGCTGACCACCTCGTCAGCTTCGATCGATCAGGCGCTTCCGGAATACCGGGTGCGGGATCTTCCGCTCGTGGGCAACAACGTGCTCGATCTGATTGGCGTATTAGGCGGCGCGCGCGTCAGCGCCTTTGGCGGCGATCTCACAACCTTTGCCGGCATCAGCGCCGGCTATGTGAACACGACGGTAAATGGGCAAAGCGTTAACGATGGGCGTTACGAGGCCGGTATTTATTCGACAACGCGCATCAACCCCGACATGGTCAGCGAAGTCCGGCTCGTTTTGACGCCTGTGGACGCCGAAATGGGGCGCGGCAATGGGCAGGTTCAAATTCAAACACGCTCGGGAACGAACCGATACCAGGGCAGCGCGGTCTGGAACGTCCGAAACACTGCGCTGGATGCCCGAAGCTGGTTTGATAACCGCACGACGCCTCAGCCCACTCGCAATTGGACGAACCAGAACCAGTACACGTTGAGTTACGGCGGGCCGATCAAGAAAAATAAGACGTTCTTCTTCGTGCTGTACGACGGGCAGATGACGCGCCTGCGCCAAAGCGTCGCCTCACTGGTGCTAACCGGCTGTGCGCGAAACGGCGTCTTCCGCTACTTTCCGGATTGGAATAACGGCAACATCAACACGAATCCGACCGCTGCTCCAACTGCGCTTGGCACAGCCGCGGTCCCCGTGGTGGATGTTTCGGGAAATCCGAAAGCGCCGGCAACTTTCCGCAACGGCACACCATACACCGGGACTCTGCAGTACTTCAGCGTGTTCGGCAAGCTTCAGATTGCTCCCGCAAAACCGGATTGTTCCGACGCGCAGGTCACGCCCAACACGGCATGGGACCAATTCGGGCGAACGCCCGATACGACCGGATTCATCGCAAAAACACTGAATCTGATGCCGCAAGCGAACGCCTTCGACGGCGGCGATGGCCTCAACACCGCGAATTACCGGTGGGTTCAACGCCAGAGCGGCAGTGACGGCGTCTCGGGAGGAACCAGCGACACCACCAATCGGAAACAGATCAATGTCCGAATCGATCACAACTTCAGCACCCGCCATAAACTCGGCGCAAACTGGAGCACGGAATGGGATGCCTCCCAGGCTTCGCCGCCCGCCTGGCCCGGCGGGTTCTGGGGTTCCATCCAACGGCGGCCCCAGGTGGTGACCACGAATTTCGTATCCACCCTGTCGCCAACGGTCGTCAACGAAGCCCGCTTTGGTGTGCGGTATAACAGTGGAAAACAGTACGAGGCGTCGGACGAACCGGCAACCGGTACAGCTGCGCGGGATTTCCTTCCGAAGATCAATGGCATCCCTGTCTTTGTCGCGCCGTCATTATTCGGGAGCAGCGTCTTGTCGGCCGGCGACTTTACCCGCGGTAATGTGACCTCGCTGTGGACTTATGGCGACACGCTCAGTTGGACGAAAGGCCAACACGCCTTCAAGTTTGGCGCCGAACTCCGCCCCACAGAATCGAATGGATGGAGCAACCTGAACTTGATACCGCATGCTACGGGTGGCGCCGGCGCGGGTTCCGTGAATTTCCCGGACTTTACGACCGCTCTGCCTGCCGGGAGCGGGATGCTGGCAACCAACAGCGGTACGATGGGAAATCTTCTAAGTTTCCTCTCCGGCTCGATCGGAAGTTTGACTCAGCTTTATTTCGTCACGAGCCCCGATCGCCTCGCCAAGTTTGACGACATCCGCACCGCAAATAGGCGAGGCACCGATGTCCTCGAAACGGAGTGGTCCGCTTTCTTCAAAGACGACTGGAAGGCGCACCGGAGTCTCACACTCAACCTCGGTCTTCGTTACGAATACTACGGCACGCCGTATGACGCCCACGGTTTAACGCTGTCGCCCGTCGGAGGAGGCCTGGCCGCATTCGGATATTCGGGCCGAAGCTTCACAGACTGGTTCCATCAGGGGCAAGGCATCGGCGGCGATCCGACGACCTTTGAATTTGTCGGGCCGCATACGCCCAACCCCGGCAAGTCTCTCTGGAAGGCCGACCGGGACAACTTTGGCCCGGCCGTGGGCTTTGCCTGGCAGCCTCCATGGTTTGGCCAGGGCAAGACCACGGTCCGGGGCGGATATCAAATCACGTATCAGGGAGGCGGCCGTAGTTTCAATTTCGACCTGGATTCGGGTTATGCCCCAGGCATGATCTTTACTCCAAGCCTGAACGCGGCGGACAACACGTTTGTCCGCCTGGCGGACATCCAGAATCCCGGTAACTGCGGTGGAGCGGGCTGTATCCCGGTGCCACATAACATCGTGCCGATGCAGCCGATACCTGATGAATACCGCGCCACAATTGCCGGCTGGAGCGGTGTTGTCTACGACCCCCACTACGTGGACCCGTACATCCAGAACTTTACATTGGCGGTTACTCGAAGCGTGAAGAGGAACATGACAGTGGACGTCCGTTACATCGGAACGCGCGGCATCAAGCTCTACGACACCCTGCCGCTCAACAGCCGCAACTTCCTGACCAATGGATTGAAGGACGCGTTCGACGCGGCGCGGACCGGTGGAGAGTCCAATTTGTTGGATCGAATGTTCAACGGAATCAATATCGCGGGCGCCGGATTCGGACCCGTGGGAAGCACGCTCGCCGGCGTCAGGCAGACCGGCGCCATGCACATGCGGGCGAGTTCGACTTTCAACACCAACCTGGCCAACGGCAATTATCAGGCGCTCGCCAACAACCTGTTCACCTTGAACTACAACCGCAACAACGCCGGCAACTCCGGCCTGCCGGTCATTCCCAACAACTTTCAGGGCGCGGTGCTCCGGTACAACAATTTCCCGGAGAACTTCATCTCGGCCAATCCCCAGTTCAGCACCATCGGCTTGAGAACCAACCTGGACAACTCCACCTACCATGCGATGCAGGCTCAGTTCACGCTGCGCCCCACGAGTGGATTCAGCTATCAGGGGACTTTTACGTGGAGCCGGAGCCTGGGTTCACCTCCAAACGGTGGTTTCGAAAACCCCGCGGACCGGCAAGAGTATGGCCTGTTATTCGGTCATCGTTTGTTCGACTTCCGTAGCAATGGCGGCATCGAGTTACCCATCGGACCTGGCAAGCTGCTGATGGGGAACAGCCACGGAGTGCTGGCCCGGATCGTCGAGAAATGGCAGACCAGCATGATCTTCCAGATGAGTTCCGGAAGGCCAAACACGATCGGCGCTCAGGGCGGCCTGTACCAGGGCACCGGAAACCCGGTGATCACGCCCGAAGGTGTTGCAGCTTTTGGACCTTTCCCGTCGAAGTTCGGAAAGGTCGATTGGCCTGGCGGCGCGCTCGCCGGAAGCTATTTCCCCGCCGATACCTTCGTGCGAGTTCCGGATCCGCAGTGCGCTGACGTTACAGGACTCCAGAACCTCAACGGCTTAACCGCGGGTAGTCCATCGCAGCGCTGCACGCTTCAAGCGCTTGCGCGGCCGCTGCAGTCCGGAAAAACCGCGGCCGGCCAGATTACACTTCCCGACGGCAGGCAAGGGGTGATCGTTCTAAGGAATCCTCGTCCCGGCGAAAGAGGGACGCTTGGCTTGAACACCATGGAAGGACCTGGATTGTGGTTCCTGGACGCCGCGATGAGCAAATCGATCCGGATTGCGGAGGGCAAGACCGTGCAGATCCGCGTCGATGCCAAAAACGTGCTCAACCATCCGACGCCCGACGACCCCGGTCAGGCTTCGTGTGGCGGCAACCTTGGCACGAATCTCACTCTTAACAGCAACAACGCTTTCGGGACGGTCGGTGGGAAGTGCGTCGCGGAGAGTGCAGCTCGCCGCTTCCAGGGGACCGTTCGTTTCAACTTCTAATTAACCGTGAGGGCGGTCCAATGACCGCCCTCGTTCGGATCCCATAACTTAGCGGTCCCGTCGGTCGAACCGGAAGCCAGAGCTTGCCCGTCTGCGGAGAACGCGACAGAACTCACCCAGCCTCGATGGCCTTTCAGCGTCCGAAATTCCTGTCCTGTCTGCACGTCCCATAGCTTTACACTCTGGTCATAGGAACCCGAGGCCAATGTCCGCCCGTCCGAAGAAAACGCCACCGAACTCACCCAGCCTCGATGACCCTTCAGCGTTCGAACTTCCTGTCCTGTCTGCACGTCCCATAGCTTTACACTCTGGTCATACGAGGCCGAGGCCAGCGTCCGCCCGTCCGGAGAAAACGCCACCGAACTCACCCAGCCTCGATGACCCTTCAGCGTCCGAACTTCCTGCCCTGTCTGCACGTCCCATAGCTTTACACTCTGATCATAGGAGCCTGAGGCCAGCGTCCGCCCGTCCGGAGAAAACGCCACCGAACTCACCCAGCCTCTATGGACCTTCAGCGTTCGAACTTCCTGTCCTGTCTGCACGTCCCATAGCTTTACACTCTCGTCATTCGAGGCCGAGGCCAGCGTCCGCCCGTCCGGAGAAAACGCCACCGAACTCACCCAGCCTCGATGACCCTTCAGCGTTCGAACTTCCTGCCCCGTCTGCACGTCCCATAGCTTTACACTCTGATCATAGGAGCCTGAGGCCAGCGTCCGCCCGTCCGGAGAAAACGCGACCGAACTCACCCAGCCTCGATGACTCTTCAGCGTTCGAACTTCCTGTCCCGTCTGCTCGTCCCATAGCTTTACGCTCTGGTCATACGAGCCCGAGGCCAGCGTCCGCCCATCCAGAGAAGATGCCACCGAACTCACCCAGCCTCGATGGCCTTTCAAGGTTCGAGTCCGCTGGCCGGTCTGTGCGTCTCGGGGATCCGAAGCGAAAATTGGTCTTTGGACGATGGGACTGGAGAGGAACATTAGAAATCCCAGCAAGAACATGGTGGTTCTCTTCATATTGCCTCCTGTTGAGGACGATTAGACGCGGGATTGGCCAACTGGTGTAGTGTCTCTCAATTGAGAGACACCACACTCGCATCACACACCGATGTCCTCGTTCCAGAGCGCGGGATTGGCCTCAATGAAATCGGTCATAAGCTGAATGCAAGTGCTGTCCTGGAGCACATTTACAGACACGCCACGCGAGCGGAGCAGCGTCTCTTCACCCAGGAAGGTTTTGTTCTCTCCGATGACGACCCGGCGAATCCCATAAAGAAGGATGGCGCCGGAACACATCGCGCAGGGAGAAAGCGTCGTGTAGATCGTGCACTCGTTGTAAACGCGCGCGGGCTGACGACCGGCGTTTTCAAGCGCATCCATTTCACCATGAAGGACGACGCTGCCTTTTTGCGTCCGCCGATTGTGGCCTCGTCCGATGATCTTGTTCTGGTGCACGAGAACGGAGCCGATCGGGATTCCTCCCTCGCTCCGGCCCTGCTCCGCCTCCTCGATCGCGGCTTTCATGAATTCATCCATCGACGTTCAGAAAAGTACTAAATTAATCCGCTTTCAAAGTTGGAAAGGAACAGTTCAGGCCTCGCGTGGTTGCACGAAGCTCTTTGACGAAGTAGCATTCCTTGGCCTTCCCGTCTTCCGACTGAAAGGCAATGATGCAAACCTGGTAGAAATCCTGTTCGCTCAAAGCCGGCAATAACTTTTCGATAACACCGGACTGCCCGCGTCGCGGACCGTGAGCGAGCACCAGTACCTTATCACCCAAATGAAACACTCTACACCCCCGGAGCTGTTAGTTTTCAAGCTGCGAGACGAGATCCCAGAGTTCATCGACTTCAGCAGTGGAAAGAGCCGAGTAATCTAAACTGCCCTCGCCGGACGCCAGACGGCATCTGTCGAGCAACTCATGCAACCGATTGCCTTGCGCCGGTACGGTTGCCGTCGCCAACATCACAATTCTCTTGGACTCCATAAATAACGCTCCCACAGGTATTATCGGCAACTGCAATTCCCCACTTTAGCCCAAAATCACTGAGGCCTCCGGAAAGGCCAGCGGCGGGCTTTGCACAAAAATTCGGGTGGAGTGACCCCCTGCCGCCTACGGCGGCCGTCCCCCTTTGAAAGGGGGACAATAAACCCAGCGATATCAATGAGTGGATTCTCCCCCTTGAAAAGGGGGAGAGCCGCGTAAGCGGCAGGGGGTCGCTCAACTCGAATTTTTGTGCAAAGCCCCAGCGGCGCGGCTTTGCACAAAAAGTCGTGGGACCGTGTACCTTCGCGGTGCACCGCGCAGCGGTGTAAGGAGAATAGCCGGGAGTAAGCCGCGAATGCGGCGCAACCCCCGGAGGAGGTAACCCTAAGATTCCTTTCCCCCAACTGGGGTGCGAGGACGGGTTGCGACAGTGACCGGTGGTTACGCTCGCTGCGCTCGCCAACCACCGGCTACTTTCCTTGCACCCCTTTCGGCGTGCAAAAAGCCCAGCGGCACTGGGCACTAAAGATTCGGCGTACTCCTGCCGATGCAGCGTCTGATGAAGAGCGTAGCCGAAACCCGAACGAAGACCACGAATAAGCGCTCCGCATTGCGTTTGACAATGCTGGAAGAGGAACCGGTATCTCTGCAGGTGACCCTGGATACCGAGATCAATCTGCCCGTTGCTGAACTCGGTGGCGGCGGCGCGCGGATCCTGTGCTACAAATGCCAGAGGTTCTTCGATGATTTTTATGAAGGACAGTCTTTAGGGCCCTCCGTTCTTATGCTTCGAGAGGAAGGGATGCACGATGTCGAACCGGTGATCCGATGGAAAAAGTGGCCGTGCATCGGTGTTCAATTCATCGATCTTTCGGACAGAGGCCGTGCTGCCGTTTTCAAGCTCCTGTTCAAGCTCGAACGGATAAAGTTGAAGCGGATGAACATGGAACCAGGGCAGAAACCGCGATCCTGAATATTTCACAACATGTATCGCATGTTGGAGCCGTGTGTCGGGTAAGCGAAGATCATTTTTCGCAACTCCGACGCGCGGATTTTGGACTGCATTGAGAGGGTGAAGAGATTGATCAACTCCTCTGCGTTATGCCCGAGCAGATGGGCGCCGGCGATTTGATCGCTGGCTTCATCGATCAGGATCTTAAAGCCGGAGTGGGTCTCACCGATTCGCCGCGAAGAATACCAGCCGTGCGTCTGAGCGAATGTCTTGCGGAAGCGCATACCCGCGGCAATAGCTTGCTCTTCACGAAGGCCGACGGAAGCCAGCGGCGGGATGGTGAACGCGACTGTCGGAATCGCGCCCGGACTGGCTTTTTCGCGATTGCCCTGAAGCAGATTTGCCGCGACGACTCCTCCTTCGTATCCGGCTACCGGCGACAACGGAGGATTACCGCTGGCCGCCGCATCACCCGCGGAATAGATCGCCGGGTTGGAAACACTCTGAAGGTACTCATTCACCGTGACACCGCGCCGATCCCAGTCGACTTTCGCCGTATCCAGATTCAGATCGGCGATATCGGCAACGCGGCCGGCGCCGTGTACGATCAGATCCGCGTCAAATGTGAGCTCGTCAGGGCTCCGCGAACCTGTCAGCCGCAACGAATCGCCACGAGTTTCGACAGCTTCCACACGTACATTGAACTGAAGGTCCACTCCTCTTTCGTGCAGGCCTGCGACAACCAGGGCCACAAGGTCCGGATCAAATCCCTCAAGCGGACGCGGACCGCGATGGACGATCGTGACCTTTGCGCCTGCAATCGCCGCCACGTGCGCAAACTCCATCGAGATATATCCGCCACCGATAAAGATAATGCGCGGCGGCAGCGCGTCCAACTCGAGAAACTGATCGCTGATGGTAAGGAGATCCTCTCCCGGAATTCCCAATGGCGCAGGTTTCATGCCTGCAGCGATCACGATTTGTTTTGCCTCAAGGAGGTCATCGCCAACCTGAAGTGATGCCGGACCCGTGAAACGTGCTGCCCCATGGAAAATCGAGATGCCGGCTTCGCGAAAACTGTTTTCTCTCGCCAGCGGTGTGGGTTCGGTGAACGTGCGTTTGAACCGCATCAATTCCGGCCAGTCGATCCGCGATCCATCGCCGCCGGCACCCTTTCCCTTCATCCGCCGCGACCAATCGACCACGTCGGCGGCTCCCACCAGCACTTTCTTCGGATCGCAGCCTCGGAGCGCGCACGTACCGCCAAACGGGCGCTTATCGATGATCGCCACCCTCCAACCCGCCGAGCGGCACTGCGACGCTGCCGTAGATGCTGCTGAGCCCGTGCCAATACAAATCAGGTCAAACTGTTGCGTCATGATTGCCCGCCGCTTCGTACTACTTTCTCGAACTCCACTTCGGCCCGCAAGCCTGCCAAGTCCCGGTGAACGACCGCAACGGCCAGTTTCTTGTCACCCCGGCGATAGGTGATCGCGCAGTCCTGAGTCGCAGCGTCGAGTTGCCCGTCGATCTCGGCCGTGTCCCAGCGCTCCGCGTGGCCGACATACGCGAGGGTGAAATCGTACTGGTCGGTCCAGAAGAATGGGACAGCGTCAAACCGCTCCCGCCCTCCAAGCATGTTGCGCGCCGCGGTTTGACCCTGGCGTTCGGCCAGCACCCAGTGCTCGACACGGATGCGATCGCCGGTGAGTGCGTCCGGCCAGCGTGCAATGTCGCCGGCCGCGAAGATGCCCGGGACGCTGGTCTCGAGGCGCTCATCCACCGTGATGCCGCGATCGATGGCGAGGCCCGCTTTTTCCGCCAGCGCGATCGCCGGACGGACACCGATGCCAACAACGACGAGGTCGGCCGGCAGGTCTTCGCCGTTTTTCAACCTGACACTCCCCTCGCTTATCGACGCCACGGAGGTGCCGAGATGGAACGTCACTCCGTGCCCCTCGTGGAGCGTACGGATGAAGGTTCCGACCTCCGCTCCCAGGATTTTCAGCATTGGGACGCTGTCCGGTGCGACAACATCCACGGCAATGTTCCGCGTACGAAGCGACGCGGCCACCTCCAGCCCGATGAAGCTTGCGCCAATGACCACGGCCCGCTTCGACGCCAGCGCTTTGGCGACCAGCGCCCGACTGTCGCCGACGGTGCGCAGATAATGGACGTGTGGGAGATTCGCGCCAGGCACATCGAGCCGCACGGGTTCGGCGCCGGTGGCGAGAAGCAACGCATCGTAGGCGTGGCGCGTGCCGTCCACAAGCTGCACGTGCCGGGCCGCCGTGTCGATCGCGGCAACTCGAGCGTCCAGGTTCACCTTGATGCCGTGCTCCATATAGAAGGCCGCGGATCGGAGCGGGTTGGATTCCGCCGGCGCCGCGCCCGAAAGATACCCCTTGGACAGATTGGGGCGATCGCAGGGCTCTGACGAATCGGCGCTCAACATCGTGATGCCGCCGGAGTAGCCCAGCCGCCGGAGCATTTCTGCCGCGGCGTTGCCCGCTGCGCCACCGCCCACGATCACGACGGATGCCGGAACGCCTGCCCGTGCCGGGAGTGATGGCGCCACGCTCTCAATCCTCGTTCCAACATACGCGGTGCCGTCCCGTTGCTCCACCTGCCAGCAAGGCACAGGGTTCAGCGCCGGCGCGCGAAGCGCTTCTCCCCCACTCAGGCTGAAACACGCATGATGCCAGGGACAGCGCACTGTATCGTCGACCAACAGGCCGTCCGCGAGAGGAGCGCCATAGTGCGTGCAGAAAGCGCCAATCGCGAACAGTGCGTCCCCGCGCCGCACGAGCAGCACCTGTTCGCCGTGCGCATGTCCGAGCAGCATCATGCCGTC
>Ga0207099_1032_pt1 | contig 29162 bp, 28 predicted proteins | sample Alteio_BWMinHeat_85_FD_153521 | JGI IMG/M metagenome (GOLD analysis project Ga0207099, IMG submission 153521) | Enriched cells from forest soil in Barre Woods Harvard Forest LTER site, Petersham, Massachusetts, United States -... | ecosystem: Environmental > Terrestrial > Soil > Temperate forest >... | reverse complement strand
CTGCCGGATGCTGACGGTTGGTGCCGTGCTATTGCCTGCGAGCCTTCGCCTAATTTTGATGCGCGCCCGCAAGATGTCGCAGTCAGCCTGCTGGTCATTCACAATATCAGTTTGCCGGTCGGACAATACCGCGCTTCTTATGTTTCCGATTTGTTTTGCAATCGTTTGGATTATAATGCCGACCCGAGTTTCGGCGATTTACGTGGGCTAAGGGTTTCCGCCCATTTTTTGATTCGACGTGACGGCGGGGTGATTCAGTTCGTCTCGACTTGCGCGCGCGCCTGGCACGCTGGATTATCGTCATTTGAAGGCAGGCAAAAATGTAACGATTTCTCGATCGGTGTCGAGCTTGAAGGTTGTGATACCGAGCCGTTTACCGAGGCGCAATATCAGATGCTCGGTCGATTGACTGTTGCGTTGCAGCGCCGGCATCCGCTCACCGACGTTGTCGGTCACCAGCATATCGCACCAGATCGCAAATCCGATCCCGGCCCATTCTTTGATTGGCAGCGCTATCACGCGTGCACCATTCAATGCGAACCGCAAGTGCTCACTCACGGCGCGCTGCGCTTTTTTGCGTTAGGCTGAAAAGTCAACCGCATTGCAGCAAAAATAAACGCCCTTTTGAGAGAAAAAGTGATTGCATAGGCACGATTGAAGCACTAGAATTAGTGCAAATCTCGATTTGTGCACTAGATGTAGTGTTTCGCGCGATTTCCCCTCTGGGGTGTACCTTTCCTTCAAAAATGCCGATGCAGGTTTGATTAACGCAAAATGGAGCCTTTGGGTAGACCCTCTCTCTATATATACATATATATAAACGCAGCAAACTTACCCGCTTGTTTGAATTGATGCGGGTTTATGTGGCGCACTGCAGTACTGATGTGGACCCTGACAGTAAGATGGGGTTTGAATAATAACCATAAGTGACAGCAAAGCTGTCCAACTTGATCGCCTTCGGAGGACTAGTTTTATGCATACTACCCAAGAAATTTCCGTAAAATCCCCCGCAGATTATGGCCAGACCGGCGCACTCGCGAGTTCGGGCTCTTCGTCTGGCGCTAATCCAGTTGGCTTGGCCGACTACAGAATCATCCGTCGCAATGGCGCGGTCGTCGGTTTCGAACCGTCAAAAATCTCGATCGCCGTCACCAAGGCGTTCTTGGCAGTCAACGGCGGCCAAGGTGCGGCATCGGCGCGCGTGCGCGAGCTGGTTGAACAATTGACATCGAGCGTTGTGTCGGCGCTGGTGCGTCGCCAACCGGCTGGCGGCACTTTCCATATTGAAGATATCCAAGACCAGGTCGAACTGGCATTGATGCGTTCCGGCGAGCATGATGTGGCGCGCGCCTATGTGTTGTACCGTGCCAAGCGCATGGAAGAGCGGGCGCAACAACGTACTGACAAAGCGGTCGGCACGGCGCCGCAGTTGCATGTGATGGAAGACGGTCATCTGCGCCCATTGGAAATGGAACAAGTCCGTTCGCTGATCACCGCTGCTTGCATCGGCTTGGAAAAGCATGTGGATGCCGAAGCTATTCTTGGTGAAACCGTCAAAAATCTATATGACGGCGTGCCCGTCGAAGAGTTGCACAAGTCCGCCATCTTGGCAGCGCGCGCATTGATGGAAAAAGATCCTGCCTATAGTCAGGTGACTGCACGCTTGTTGATGCATACCATTCGCAAGGAAGTGTTTGGGCATGAAGTGGCGCAAAAAGATGCGCAAGAGAACTATGTCGAATATTTCCCGAAATTCATCAAAAAAGGGATCGCGGCAGAATTGCTGGACGCCAAGCTGGCGCAATTCGATCTGAAAAAACTGGCTGACGCGCTGGTTCCGGATCGCGATTTGCAATTCGGCTATCTCGGCTTGCAAACCTTGTACGACCGTTACTTTTTGCACGTTCGTGATGTTCGCATCGAAATGCCGCAAGCGTTTTACATGCGCGTGGCAATGGGCTTGTCCCTGAATGAAATCGACCGCGAAACACGCGCGATCGAGTTTTATAATCTGTTGTCGACTTTCGACTTCATGAGTTCCACGCCGACGCTGTTCAATTCCGGCACCCAACGCTCGCAATTGTCGTCTTGCTATTTGACTACGGTTGCCGATGACTTGGATGGCATCTACGAAGCGATCAAGGAAAATGCGTTGCTGGCAAAATATGCCGGCGGTTTGGGCAATGACTGGACACCAGTGCGTTCTTTGGGCGCGCATATCAAGGGTACTAACGGTAAATCGCAAGGCGTCGTGCCGTTCCTGAAAGTGGTCAATGACACCGCCGTGGCGGTCAACCAGGGCGGCAAGCGCAAGGGGGCAGTCTGTGCTTACCTGGAAACCTGGCACATGGATATCGAGGAATTCCTCGACCTGCGTAAAAACACCGGCGACGATCGCCGCCGCACGCACGACATGAACACCGCGAACTGGATTCCCGACTTGTTTATGAAGCGCGTGATGGAAAAAGGCGAATGGACATTGTTCTCGCCAAGCGACACGCCTGACCTGCACGACAAATTCGGTCGCGCCTTTGAAGAAGCGTATACCGGCTACGAAGCCAAGGCAGCGCGCGGCGAGATGCGCCTGTTCAAGAAAATTGCCGCCCTCGACTTGTGGCGCAAGATGCTGTCGATGCTGTTTGAAACCGGCCACCCATGGATTACTTTCAAGGATCCATGCAATATTCGCTCGCCGCAACAACACGTGGGCGTCGTACACAGTTCCAACCTGTGCACTGAAATTACCTTGAACACCAACGAGTCCGAAATTGCCGTGTGTAATCTCGGCTCGGTGAATATGCCTGCGCACATGAAAGACGGCGCGCTGGATCATGTCAAGCTGCAAAAGACGATCCGTACCGCAATGCGCATGCTCGATAACGTGATCGACATCAATTATTACGCTGTCAAAAAGGCGCGTGATTCGAATTTGCGTCATCGTCCGGTCGGTTTGGGCATCATGGGCTTCCAGGATTGCTTGCACATGATGCGCACGCCCTATGCGTCGATGGAGGCGGTTGAATTTGCCGACCGTTCGATGGAAGCGGTCTGCTACTACGCTTACATGGCGTCGTCTGAGTTGGCTGAAGAGCGCGGACGTTACAGTTCCTATCGCGGATCGCTGTGGGATCGCGGCATCTTGCCGCAAGATTCGCTGAAATTACTGGCCGAAGAGCGCGGCGGCTATCTGGAAACCGACATGTCGGAAAGCATGGATTGGTCCGTGTTGCGTGACCGCATCAAGACTCACGGCATGCGCAATTCGAATTGCGTGGCGATCGCGCCGACGGCGACCATCTCCAATATTATTGGCGTCGCTGCCTGTATCGAGCCGACTTATCAAAATCTGTACGTGAAGTCGAACCTGTCGGGCGAATTTACCGAAATCAATGAATACTTGGTGCGCGATTTGAAGGCGCGCGGCTTGTGGGACGAAGTAATGATTTCCGATTTGAAGTATTTTGACGGCAGCTTGGCCAAGATCGACCGCATCCCGCAAGACTTGCGCGACCTCTACGCAACCGCGTTTGAAGTTGAGCCATCCTGGCTGGTCGAGGCGGCTTCGCGTCGTCAAAAATGGATCGATCAGGCGCAATCGCTCAATATTTACATGGCTGGCGCATCGGGCAAGAAGCTGGACGAAACCTACAAACTCGCTTGGTTACGCGGTTTGAAGACGACGTACTACCTGCGTACTATCGGCGCCACCCATACGGAGAAATCGACTTCCAAGACCGGTGCCTTGAATGCCGTGTCGGCGGACGGTGGTTTGAGCGGCGGCATGGCGATGGGTAGTGCGAGCGCACCGGCGGTCGACGACTTGGCCGGGCCGGCTTGCATGTTGCGTCCAGGTGACCCTGGGTTTGAAGAATGTGAAGCTTGCCAATGAGCTGTCGGCAGGTTTTATAGACTTGTATGCGGGCATTGGATGAGATTCTTCAACCTCGTCCGCATCAAGTTTCAGTAGCATTCCCGAATATTTGAACTACATTAATAAGAGTGCATCTAAATATCCAGATGAATCGGTTCACGAATTTGGACTGATTACAGGTTTTTAGATGCGCATATATCAGCGCAACCAGCGCAACGCGAAAAAGGATAATAACCATGCTAAGTTGGGATGAAGAAGTCGCCGCCCCGGTCAACCCTGCCAGAACTCCACAATTTGTTCCGGAGCCGACCTTGGCAACGGCGAGTCAATCACAATTGAGCCCGCAAGTCAGCAATATCGCGATTGATCCGGCTTTGGTCGCCAAGCCGGCGGCCGCCGCTGCCGATCCGGTGCGGCGCATGAATGCCGCCGACAAACGCATCATCAATGGCCAAACCGACGTCAACCAGTTGGTGCCGTTCAAATATAAATGGGCTTGGGACAAGTACCTGGCCGGTTGCGCTAATCACTGGATGCCGCAAGAAATCAACATGCAGCGCGATATCGAATTGTGGAAAAACCCGAATGGTTTGACCGAGGATGAGCGCCGCCTGGTCAAGCGCAACCTCGGCTTTTTCGTCACCGCCGACTCGCTCGCCGCCAATAATATTGTGCTTGGAACCTATCGTCACATCACTGCGCCGGAGTGCCGCCAGTACTTATTGCGTCAGGCATTTGAAGAAGCGATCCATACGCATGCCTACCAATATATTGTCGAATCGCTCGGTCTGGACGAAGGCGAAATCTTCAATGCCTACCATGAGGTTGCATCGATTCGCGACAAAGACGAGTTTTTGATTCCCTTCATTGATACGCTGACCGATCCACATTTCACGACAGGCACCACGATCAATGATCAAAAGCTGTTGAAGTCCTTGATCGTATTTGCCTGCTTGATGGAAGGTCTTTTCTTCTATGTCGGCTTCGCGCAAATTCTCGCGCTCGGTCGGCAAAACAAAATGATGGGCGCGGCAGAACAGTATCAATATATTCTGCGCGACGAATCGATGCACTGTAACTTCGGCATCGATTTGGTGAACACAATCAAGATGGAAAACCCACATTTGTGGACTGCAGAATTCCGCGAAGAGATTAAATCGTTGTTTTTACGTGCGGTGGAGTTGGAATATCGTTACGCAGAGGATACAATGCCGCGTGGAGTGCTTGGATTAAATGCGCCGATGTTTAAAGGCTACTTGCGCTTCATCGCAAATCGTCGCGCTCAACAGATTGGTCTTGATCCGATGTTTGCACAAGAAGAAAATCCGTTTCCTTGGATGAGCGAGATGATAGATCTGAAAAAGGAACGTAACTTTTTTGAGACGCGTGTCATTGAGTATCAAACTGGTGGCGCACTCAATTGGGAATAAATCCGAATTGAGAATGAATATGAAAACGCCTCACTAATCGCTCACAAGGTTTAGTGGGGTAGTAAATCAAGTAAAGAAATACCGTAAGCAGTCCGTAAAAGAAGAATCAAAAGACTGCAAGAATTGAAAGGGAATAACCAAATTTAATGGACAGTACAAGACCGAATCGATCTTATCTGTTAGCGCCGCTCTTTCCGATTTTGTCGGTTAAGGCGGCTTTTTCTTTGAAAAAAGGTTTGGTTTTTACCCACAGTATTCCTGCGCCGGCATAATTGCCGGCGTTTTTTTTGGTTACGCGCCACCGTTTATGTGACGCCGGAGTAACCAAATTGGCTGAAGCGCTGCATTTGAGGGGATGCAGCAGTTCAGCTGGTGCCGAATTCATTAGCGCAAACAGAAGCATGCTTGCGCCGATGAATAATCCGCCTGGACCATCGCGATGTGCCAGGAGGGTTTCCACTTAAAGTAGCTTGATTTTTTCCATCACGTGAAGGAGAAACAAATGGCAACAGCCACAAAGAAAGCCGCAGCGAAACCAGCTGCGAAGAAAGCCGCTCCGGCCAAAAAACCGGTTGCAGCTAAAAAGCCAGCCGCTGCAAAGAAGCCTGTAGCAAAGAAAGCAGCAGCTAAGCCAGTAGCGAAAAAAGCTGCAGCTAAGCCAGCAGCAAAGAAAGTCGCAGCTAAGCCAGTAGCGAAAAAAGCTGCAGCTAAGCCAGCAGCGAAGAAAGCTGTAGCTAAGAAGCCAGTAGCGAAAAAAGCTGTAGCTAAGAAGCCAGTAGCGAAAAAAGCTGTAGCTAAGAAGCCAGTAGCAAAGAAAGCTGTAGCTAAGAAGCCAGTAGCGAAAAAGGCAGCAGCTAAGCCAGCAGCAAAGAAAGCTGCTCCTAAAAAAGCCGCAGCTAAGCCAGCAGCTAAAAAGGCAGCTCCTAAAAAAGCCGCAGCTAAGCCAGCAGCTAAAAAGGCAGCCCCTAAAAAGGCCGCAGCTAAGCCAGCAGCCAAGGCAGCAGTGAAGCCAGCAGCTAAAAAGGCAGCTCCTAAAAAAGCCGCGCCAAAGAAGGCAGCAGCAAAGCCAGTAGCAGCAGCTCCAGCGGTCAAAACGGTAATGAATCCGGCAGCAGCATGGCCGTTCCCTACCGGCACACGTCCGTAATCCAAGTTCGCTTGGAAGCCTGATTCAATTCAGGCACAATGCCCGTTGTGTGACCGCCGGTCGCGCAGCGGGCTTTTTCTTTTGGAGAGCACCTCGTGCTAAATAGCATCCTGTCGCTTATCGTTAATACGGTGGCAAGTTTTTTTGGCGGTATCTTACTACTCCGGTTTTGGATGCAAGCGGTACGCGTGCGCCCGCCTAGCACGTTGGCGCAATTTACCTTCGCTTTAACCGATTGGCTGGTCAAACCGCTGCGCCGGGTTGTCGCGGGATTTGGAGGTTACGATTGGGCCAGCTTGATTGGCGCGCTAATTGTCGTGGGTTTGTTGGGAACGATTGAGGCGTGGCTTAATGGCAGCCTGTGGTGGCTATTAATCTTGCAATTATCGATTTCCACCCTGCTGCAATGGATTTTTTACGGCTTGATCGGGATCATATTAATCGGGGTGGTGTTTAGCTGGGTTAATCCCTACGCGCCGATGGCTCCCTTCATTAACGCCTTGGGCGACCCGTTGTTGAAACCTTTGCGCCGCGTGATTCCGCCGATAGGTAGTGTCGATTTGTCGCCATTGGTCGCCTTGTTGGCATTGCAAATATTATTATCGTTGGCGCTCGGCTTGGTCGGGAAATTGATTTCAATGCTTGCATGAGTCAGCCTTGGTGCACCGCGCACGCCAATGGCGTGCGCCTGTCGGTTCGCATTACGCCCAACGCCAAGAAAAGTGAAGTGCTCGGAATTTTGGATGATGAACTGAAGATCAAGCTGCAGGCGCAGCCGATTGAGGGTAAGGCAAACGAAGCGCTCATTCGTTTTATCGCCGACAAGCTGGACATCTCTCGCCGTGCAATCACCATCACACACGGCCAATTAAACAAACACAAGCTGCTGGAAATCGATAGTCCCGGCTTGACGGTCGAAACCGTCAGGCACGCGCTTCTTGTCGGCGTCGATTAAGACGCAGCGCAATCAACTAGAGGCTATATCCAAATGCCGATTTGAATTGGTCGTCTATCTCCGCGCGGCTTGGATTATGATTTTGCGGCCCTTGATGGGCAATCTTGATGGATCCCATCAGGCTCGACAAGCGGCCTATTGTCGGCCAGTCCATACCGGCGCTCATACCGTACAGCATGCCTGCTCGGAAAGCGTCGCCACAGCCGGTTGGGTCAAGCACCTTATCGACTTTCACTACGGGGATGTCGATTTTCTGCCCACCCGTATATATTTCTGCGCCCAACTCACCGCGCGTCACAATCAGTGCGGTGATGCGTGACGCGATATCGGTGAGGCTTAATCCGGTGCGCTCTACCAACAATTCCGCTTCGTAGTCATTTACCGCGACATAGGCAGCCAAATCAATGAAATGTTCCAGGTCTGCGCCATTGAACATCGGCAATCCCTGGCCCGGATCGAAAATAAACGGGATTTTTTGGTCGGCGCAATGTTCTGCATGTTGCAACATGCCGTCGCGACCGTCCGGCGCCACAATGGCGAATTTCACTGCCCCGGCATCCGACACCAAATTCTGATGGGAAAAGGTCATTGCACCGGGATGAAATGCCGTGATCTGATTACCGTCGGCGTCCGTCGTAATGAAGGCTTGCGCGGTAAAGGCGTCGGGAACCGGGCGGATACAGCGGCTTGAAATGTTGAGTTTCTTCAAGTGCTCAAGGTAGGGTGCCCCATCTTGACCGATGGTCGCCATGATCAAGGGATCGCCACCCAGTAATTTTAAATTGTAGGCAATGTTGCCCGCGCACCCGCCGAATTCGCGGCGCATCGAAGGCACCAGAAACGAGACGTTAATTTTATGCAATTGATCGGCTAACAAAGCGTCGGAAAACCGACCATGAAACGACATGATGGTGTCGTAGGCAACGGAGCCGCAAATGAGAGAAGTCATAGATTCGACGCTGGGAAAGAAAACGATTAAAGGATATTTATTTTGTCACTGCGTGCCACTGCGCTTACGGATAAAACACACCGACATGATAGCCGGCTGCTTTGGCCCCCGGCACTTCGATAAACAGCTTGATAGACTGCTCGGTATTCGATGCTATGCCCTTTTTCTCATCTTGTGTTGATGGAAGGTAGTCGTGCGGTACAAATACACGACGCGACAACATGGTGTTGTTGGCGTCATTCAGTGTTAATTCCAGATGCGGCCACGCCTGCGCGGTCGTTCCGCTGTTGCGCAACAACATGGTGAATTCCGATACCTCTTTATTGGTATTGAGCGTTTCCAGTTGGTCGGATTCGATGGAGAGCGCTTCAATTTGCGTCGGCAATCCAATTTTGCAGCCAAGCAAAAGGCAGGCATCTTGCAATAGGGGTTTGGTTTCCGGCGCGCGTGCAGCAATTTGGTCGCGGAAGGTATAAGTGGCTTGCACGAAGAGGTATAGCAGCAGGATGAACGACGCGGCGCCCATAGCATACCGCAGAGTGCGCCCAACAGTTTGTTGACGACGACTCTGTTTGACGAAATCCGGCTCTTCCGCATCGGAAAGTTCAGGATCAGGATCTTCCGCCACCGATGCTTCCGGCGCGAGTTGCGGGGTCGGGCGGCGAGCGTAGGGTTTGCGTTTTTTCGTGCCACGCAAGGGTTTATTCTTCAACTCTTCGATGACTTGATCGAGCGGATCTGGTTCATCCGGGCTGGGTGCCACCGCACCAGAGTCGGCCTCCGCCTCCGCATCTGTAACGGCATGCGCATCGGCATCGGAAGCGGCGTGTTCTGCCGGTGGCTGCGTGTCGGTGAAATCCACCAAGGTCATGCGCGTTAGCGGATCTTCCGGCGCTACGTCTTCCGCTTCATGGTTTGCAACGGGCGATTCTTTGATCACGCGCGGGACTTCAACGAATTCGACAAATTCAACCGTGTCAGCCTTTTGCTGAGCTGGTTCGTGCTCCGCTTCCGCTTCTGGTTCCGCCACCGGATCAGGCGCCGGCTTCGGCTCTAATTCTGGTTCTTCTTCGGGCATAGGATCAGGGTAGGCGAAATCCAATGCAGAAGAACTTGGCGGTGGTGTTGAAACCAACAAGGAAATGGGAATTCCCGGGCCATCGATTCCACCGAGCGGGGTTGGTTCCGGGCTGCGTTCCGATGCCGGCTTTTGCGGCGTTGCGTTCGGCGCAGGCGCTGGTTTCACTTCCACTGGCGCGACTGCTTGAGACGGGCTGCCGCCCACCGGCAGCAAATGTTCAATGCCGTTGAATATTTCCTTGCATGAGCCGCAACGTACCAGACCTGCCCGCAATTTCAATTGGTCCTGCGCGACGCGAAACGTCGTATTGCAATGTGGACATTGAGTCGCTAAGGCCATGTGTGCTTAATTGACTTGGCGTTGTCCGGACAAGGCGACCCAGCCATCGCGCTCGGCCCAGACGGTCAGCTTGATATAAGGCGCGTATGCGGCGGCCACTTCGTCGGCTTGGCGTGCAAGCACGCCCGACAAAACCAAGGCACCGCCAGCGGCAACATGGCCGGCCAACATCGGCGCCATTAGCTTCAATGGACCGGAAAGAATATTGGCAACCACCACGTCGAAAGCCTTGGCATCGCCTCGGGCATCGAACCCTTCGGGCAAATAATAGGCGATGTCGCACTGGTTGCGTTCGGAGTTGTCGCGCGCCGATTCGATCGCCTGCGGGTCGATATCGACACCGCTCACGCTGGCAGCCCCCAATTTCTTGGCGACCATCGCCAAAATACCGGAGCCGCAGCCATAGTCCAACACGGTGCGCTCGACGGGAGCATGCGCTTCCAGCCATTCCATGCATAAGCGCGTGGTTGGATGGCTGCCGGTGCCGAATGCCAGGCCCGGGTCCAATTCCAGAATCAACGCATCCGGGTCGGGCGCTTGATGCCAGCTCGGTACCACCCAGATATTTTTACCGATGTGAATCGGCTCGAATTGCGATTGCGTCAGGCGTACCCAATCCTGATCGGCTACTTCGCGCAAGGTGTAAGCCGGAATCGATGCGTTGTCTAAACCTATTGCTTTGGCCGCCGTCGACACGATCACTGCATGGTCGGCGTCGCTCTCCGTCAAGGCAACAACCCGACTACGTTCCCAAGCGGCTTCGCTCGGTTCCATGCCGGGTTCGCCAAACAAGGGTTGCTCCGCTTCGGTGCCCAAATCAGCGTCTTCAACGGAGACCGACAGGGCGCCGGCCTCCATTAATGCGTCAGAAATCGCTTCCGCGTTAGCGCGCGCAATTTCTATGACAATTTCAATCCAAGCCATACCGTGAGTCCGCGTTCTTTAAGATTTGGCGCTGATAGGCACATCTTTATGCAAGCCTGGTTTTTCAGCCAGCTTTTGCTCAAGATAATGAATATTCGTGCCGCCTTCGATAAAGCGGGCATCGACCATCAACTCACGATGCAGCGGAATATTGGTTTGTATGCCTTCGACCACCATTTCGGACAACGCGATTTGCATGCGGCGAATCGCTTGTTCGCGCGTCGCGCCGTAAGCGATGACCTTGCCGACCATGGAATCGTAAGTCGGCGGCACGTAATAACCGGCATAGGCGTGCGAGTCGACCCGAATTCCCGGCCCACCCGGCGCATGCCAGGCAATGATGCGGCCCGGTGACGGTGTGAACTTGAAAGGATCTTCTGCGTTAATGCGGCACTCGATCGCATGACCTTTAAGTTCAATATCACGTTGGCGGAAGCCCAACTTCTCACCGGCGGCGATGCGAATTTGCTCTTGTACGATGTCGATGCCGGTAATCATTTCGGTGACCGGATGCTCCACCTGCACGCGCGTATTCATTTCAATGAAATAGAATTCACCGTTCTCATACAGGAACTCGAATGTGCCGGCACCGCGATAACCCATTTTGCGGCAAGCCTCGGCGCAACGGTCGCCGATGCGTTCAATGATCTTGCGCGGAATGCCTGGCGCTGGCGCTTCCTCAATCACTTTTTGATGGCGTCGCTGCATTGAGCAATCGCGCTCACCCAACCACACTGCATTTTTGAATTCGTCGGCCAGAATCTGGATTTCCACATGGCGTGGATTCTCCAGATACTTCTCCATATACACTTCCGGATTGCCAAACGCCGCACCGGCTTCGGTCTTGGTCATCGTGACAGCGTTCAATAACGCTGCTTCCGTATGCACCACGCGCATGCCGCGCCCGCCGCCGCCGCCGGCTGCCTTGATAATGACCGGGTAGCCAATTTTGCGCGCAATGAGGATGATTTCTTTCGGATCATCCGGCAACGCGCCTTCGGAGCCGGGCACGCAAGGCACACCGGCACGGATCATCGCTTGCTTGGCCGAGACCTTGTCACCCATCAGGCGTATCGATTCCGAACGCGGGCCGATAAAGACGAAGCCAGATTGTTCGACGCGCTCCGCGAAGTCGGCATTTTCCGACAAGAAGCCGTAACCTGGATGGATCGCTTGCGCATCCGTCACTTCAGCCGCGCTGATAATGGCGGGCATGTTCAGGTAGCTTAACGCGGAAGGTGCAGGGCCGATACAGACCGACTCGTCGGCAAGCTTCACGTATTTGGCATCACGGTCGGCTTCAGAGTGCACGACCACCGTTTTAATGCCCATTTCGCGGCAAGCGCGCTGGATACGCAACGCTATTTCACCACGATTGGCAATGAGAATTTTTTCAAACATAGGAAGAAGGGCCTGACGACGTTATTAGGATACAGGCGCAATTAAGCGCCTTGAGAGTGCGCGATGTTCGAACTTGAGCATCGTGCGCATTTCACTTAAACGCTTTTCACTTTTAAGCAATCACAAATAACGGTTGGCCAAATTCAACTGGCTGGCCGTTTTCAACCAAAATTTGTTTGACGACGCCAGAAATGTCAGCATCAATTTCATTCAACAATTTCATTGCTTCGATAATGCACAAGGTATCGCCTTCTTTGACGCTGGCGCCAATTTCAACAAACGGTGGCGACCCTGGGGCCGACGAGCGATAGAAGGTGCCGACCATAGGCGATTTGACGATATGACCTTGAATTTCAGCTGGCGCATCGACCACTGCCGCCGCTGGCCCTGCCGGTGCCGACGCATATTGCGGCGCAAATTGGGGTGCGCCTTGCGGATGCATCATCACCATTTGATTTTGCGGGGCAGCGCCCGACTTGACGATCCTGACCTTGCTTTCCCCTTCAGTTACTTCTAATTCGGCGATGTCCGATTCAGCAACCAGATCAATCAGCGTCTTGAGTTTTCTTAGATCCATGTGAAGTCCCTTGGAATTTAATTTTTATAAACGAGTGGATATCCGTGCAATTATAAGCTAATTGCAAGGAGATAATGGGAATTAAAGTGTTTTTAGTGAAAATTCAATGGCGGCGCGGTATCCGTCGATACCCAGGCCGCAAATGACGCCGACTGCGATGTCGGACAAATAAGAGTGCTGCCGAAACGCTTCGCGACGGTGAACATTGGAAATGTGCACTTCGATAAACGGGATTGCTACGGCCGATAATGCATCCCGCAAGGCGACGCTGGTATGCGTAAATCCACCAGGATTGATAATAATCGCGTCTACGCCGTCTTTACGGGCAGCGTGGATACGATCAATCAAAGCGCCTTCATGGTTGCTCTGGAAGCTCATTAAGCGAGCGCCTGCCGCTGCTGCTTGTGCTACCGCGGCTGATTCAATGTCGTTTAGTGTAGCTGATCCATAAATCTCCGGCTCCCGCATCCCTAGCAGGTTCAGGTTCGGGCCATTGATCAAAAGAATATTTTTTGCCATGTAAATGCAACTCGGATTAGCGAGGATGCGCGCATTTTGCCGCTAAAAGGTTGCGTTTGGCAAGGGGAAAGAGTGTGAATTATTGCAGGGCGGCAATATCGCGCTTCATTTCTGCCATATTCAGGCGTCCCAAATAAGTCTTTTTAATGGTTCCATTTGGCGCAATAAGGAGGCTAAATGGCAGCCCGCCAGCGGAATCGCCGAATTTGCGCAGCAATTCTGAGCCGGTCACATCGGCCGCATACAGTGGGTAGCTAATTTTATATTTAGTCGAAAATTCTTGAATGTTGGCGGCAGAATCAACGCCGATGCCAATTATTTGTGCATTTGTAATCTTGTTTTCCGACTGCATCTTGGAAAGTTCAGGCATCTCTTGCACGCAGGGGGTGCACCATGTTGCCCAAAAATTCACCAGAAGAATTTTCCCTTTCCATTGGGAAAGTGCTTGTGGGTGATTATTTAAGTCGGGCAATGAGGTTGCAAATAATTCTTTCGCCGATTGGCCTTGAGCGGTGTCGGCAAGCGCGTTCAGGCCGCCAAAATAAGCGCCCAAAGCAGTAAATAGAACGGCGATCACGCTATATAAAAGGAAGTTGCGTTTCATATTCAGTCATTCTCGGAAATAAGTGCTCGTATCGTATCAGCATTCGCACGTTCGGGGCGCTTTCCAGTCCCATTCTCGGCTCCGCCTTTGAATGCGCCGCGCATATCATCAATTTCATATAAAGCGAGATGAATTCCTTCGTTTTTCCACATAAAGCTCAGAACTTCCACCGATTTGTTTCTATTGCCAAAATGAGAAGATTCGGACACTTCAAAATTGATATTATGATTAATCAGGTAAATTTCGACCTCTTTCGCGCTCTCGGCAAATAATTGCAGGTGAATGTCGGAATGTTCACCGGCCGTGCCGTTGAGTACCGCTCCAGTCAAATGTGGTTTGAATTGGTCCAATTCCTCCATTAATTGCAGCGCCAATTTGCGTAGATGCAGTAATCGAGCAGGTTGCGTATCGGCAAAGAATAATTCGTTATATTGGCGAACTTCGTTTTCTACTTGTGCGTTATCGGGCAAGATATCGCTCCCGACCTTGCGATCGCCCAGGATTTGTTTCGCCGCTTTGCGTTTGGCCGTATGGTAATCGCTGCCGTCTTCCGCAATCATGCGGGCGGCCGCCATGGCGATTTCGGCGCGCAGCGTGTCAAGATCGGATTGAAAGGCTGCCATTTGGAGGATCCTCTGGACTGATTATCGGAAATCGGCACAACGCTGAAATCCACAGAGGCGCGGGTCGGGTAAAATCGCGCTATTGAATTTCTTAAATTGTACAATGCATATCCACATCCTTGGTATTTGCGGCACCTTTATGGGCGGCTTGGCTGTTCTGGCCAAACAAGCGGGGCATACCGTGACCGGTTGCGATGCCAACGTCTATCCCCCGATGAGCACACAGCTGGAAGCGCAGGGCATCCGCCTTATCGAAGGATTTGGGCCGGAGCAAGTCGACCTCAAGCCTGATTTATTCGTGATCGGCAATGTGGTCTCGCGCGGCAACCCATTGATGGAGGAAATTCTTAATCGGAATTTGCCTTACACATCTGGGCCGCAATGGATAGGCGAGCATATTTTATTTAATAAGTGGGTGCTGGCAGTGGCTGGCACACATGGCAAAACCACAACCTCATCGATGTTGGCGTGGATTTTGGAAGATGCAGGATACCAACCCGGTTTCTTGATCGGTGGCGTGCCCTTGAACTTCGGCATTTCAGCGCGCTTGTCGGGGGCTGACGCCGATTCGTCCTTTTTCGTCATCGAGGCGGACGAATACGATACCGCGTTTTTCGATAAACGCAGCAAGTTCGTGCACTACCGCGCCAAAACCGCGATTTTGAATAATCTGGAATACGATCACGCCGATATTTTCCCGGATCTCGGTGCAATCGAAACGCAGTTTCATCATTTGGTGCGCACCGTTCCCGGCGTTGGTCGTGTCGTCGTCAATGCGGACGAGGCGTCGCTACGTCGCGTAATCGAACGCGGCTGCTGGAGCGAAAAAGAATGGTTCGGCAGCAGCGACGACGCCCAGTGGTCAATGAAAGCGCAACACGATGGTCGCTTTGAAGTCAGCTTTGGCGGTGAGGCCCAAGGCTGCGTCGATTGGTCGCTCTCCGGCGTGCATAATCAGATGAATGCCTTGGCAGCGATTGCCGCTGCGCGTCACGTGGGTGTGCCGCCAGCGCAAGCGATTGCGTCGCTGGGCAAATTCGTCAACGTAAAGAGGCGCATGGAAGTGCGCGGCAGCGTCAACAATATTACCGTGTATGACGATTTCGCCCATCACCCGACGGCGATTTCCACCACGATAGACGGCTTGCGTAAAAAAGTGGGCGCAGCGCGGATCTTGGCGGTGCTTGAGCCACGCTCGAACACGATGAAATTAGGCACGATGAAAAGTGCTCTGCCCGGCAGCTTGCAGGCCGCCGATCTGGTATTCGGCTATGGCGCGAAAGGAACGGGCAAAGAAGCCTTGGGCTGGAATCTGGGCGAGGCGTTGCAGCCGCTAGGCGTAAAAGCGACGACGTTCGACGAGTTGGATAAATTGGTGCAAGCAATCGTACACGCAGCACAACCGGGCGACCATATTCTCGTGATGAGTAATGGCGGTTTCGGCGGCGTGCATCGCAAGATCTTGGATGCCTTGCCGACATGATTCTGTATCTGCATGGATTCCGATCCTCACCGCAGTCGTTCAAGGCACGCTTGTTAGCGCAGCGGATGCACGCGCTCGGTTTGGCGCACCAGTATGCTTGCCCGCAATTGCCAGCTTCGCCCAAACAGGCGATGGAATTGGCGTTGAATCTTATCAAGGACGTACCGGCTGCCGAATTGACGCTGATCGGTTCTTCGCTAGGCGGATACTATGCAAATTGGTTGGCCGAGAAAATCGGTTGCCGCGCTTGCATGTTGAATCCTGCGGTGCAGCCGCCGCGCGACTTGGAGAAATATGTCGGCGTAACGACGGCCTATCATTCGAACGAAGTCTTTGAGTTCAAGCTCGCTTATATCGACGAATTGAAAGCCTTGGCCGTAGAAAAAATCACGCGGCCGGAGCGCTATTATTTGATCGCCGCAACCGGCGATGAAATGTTGGATTGGCGCGAAATGGCAGGGCATTATGCCGGTGCGCGCCAACGCATTATTGAAGGCAGCGATCATGGCATCTCCGAATTCGCGCAGTATGCCGACGATGTCTTGCAATTTTGCGGCATCGATACCAGGGATGTCTCCTGATGCAATGCGCAGTGGCGTCAGCAAAATGGGTGGATCACGTCAATGGTGTCGATGCACCGGACGGACTGCGGCATTGGTTGACCGACCGGGTATCGTTGACCAAGAAGCTCATCGCGCATAGCGAGAGTTTTCGTGTGCAGCGCCTGGTGCAACAGCGCGCAGTATGCCCGGCCGATGAATACGCAATGGTGGAACTCGCACGCCGCGTTTGTGTGCAAGAGCGTGACGTATTGTTGCGTTGTGACGGCACGCCGGTGGTGTTTGCGCACACCATCGTGCCATTGACAGCCAGTGCATCCGATTGGCCGTTTTTCAGTTCCTTGGGTGAGCGTTCGCTAGGGACTACTTTATTCGGTGACCCCTTGGTATTGCGCGGTGCATTGCAATATGCGCGCTTGCCGGTTCGTCATCCGCTCATGGTGCGGGCGCGCGCAGCGGTCGGGGTGGAGCTTGGGAGCCAAGCGCTCTTTGCGCGCCGCTGTTTGTTCAAGCGTAAAAATGGTGTATTGCTGGTGACGGAAGTGTTCTTGCCGGCAATATTCGATCTCCAATCGAAAAGAATAATTCAACGCAGGCAGGCATTCGGTTAGATAATGCTAGATAAACTAATCGTCGCCAATTGGCAAAACGATCATGCTGTCAATAATTCTGCAGCGCTATTAATGATGTAATCAACAAAGTAATCAATGAATCTATTTTTTGAAGAATCCGGTGACTTTAAAGCCGGTGCGGTGTTGTCTCAACAAGGCGAGGCTTACCAAGTCGAGATGCAAAGCGGCAAGCGCACCAAGGTTAAAGCCAAGGATGTGCTGCTGCAATTTACGTCGCCTGCGCCAGCCGAGTTATTGGCCGATGCACGCCAGGTTGCCGAGGAAATCGAACTGGATTTTCTGTGGGAAGTCGCCGGGCAAGAGGAATTTGCCTTTGCCGATTTGGGCACCGAATATTTTGGCCGCGCACCGCGCCCGGCGGAAGCTGCAGGCTTATTGCTAAGATTGCATAATTCGCCCATTTACTTTTATAAAAAGGGTAAAGGGCGCTACAAGGCCGCACCCGAAGCATCGCTCAAGGCCGCTTTAGCCGGCGTCGAAAAGAAGCGCCAACAAGCGTTGATTCAGGCGCAATATGTGGCCGAGCTGAAAGAACACCGCCTGCCCGAAGCCTTGCGCCCGATGGCATTGCAATTACTGTTCAAGCCCGACAAAAACGGTATCGAATACAAAGCGCTAGAGTCGGCTTGCAATGAATTGCAGACCACACCGCAAAATTTATTGTTGGCGGTAGGCGCCATTGCGTCGCCGCATCAATTGCATTTATCGCGATTCCTATTCGACCAATTTCCCAAGGGCGTTGGATTCCCGATTGTCGCGATTCCACCTACACCCAAGTTGCCGGTGGCAGGCGTGCAAGCGTTTTCGATCGACGACGTTACCACCACCGAAATCGACGATGCATTTTCTGTCGTGCGCTTGGCTGACGGCAACGTGCGAGTTGGTATCCATATTGCGGCACCTGCACTGGGCATTCAGCGTGGTGACGCGATTGACAACATGGCCAAGCAACGCATGTCCACCGTCTATATGCCGGGCGACAAAATTACGATGTTGCCGGACGCATTGGTCGAATCTTTCACGCTGGCCGAAGGCAAGACATGTCCAGCCGTCAGCCTGTATGCGACCTTGAATCCCGAGGATTGGTCAGTCATCTCGACGGAGACCAAGGCCGAAGCGGTGCCGATTGCGAATAATTTGCGCCACAACGATTTGGACGAATTGGTCACCGAAGAGAATCTGGCCAGCAATGCGGGTGACTATCCGCGCAAAGAAGAAATCGCCTTGCTGTGGCAATGGGCGTTAGTGTTGGAAAAAGGCCGCATGGCAAAACGCGAAGGCTTTGGCCTGAAGCCGGAGCAGAACAATCGCGTCGATTTCAATTTTTATGTCGAAGACGACGTGGTGTCGATTGTGCGTCGGAAGCGTGGTGCGCCGCTCGATAAAATCGTGGCTGAATTGATGATTTTTGCCAATAGCAGTTGGGGAAAATTGATGCACGAACATGGCGTGCCCGGGATTTATCGGGCACAAGGCGGCGGCAGCGGCGGTTGGGCGGCAAAAATGCAAGTGCGCATGGTGACGCACGCAGCACCGCATCAAGGCTTGGGCGTCGATCAATACGCGTGGAGCACCTCGCCATTGCGGCGTTATACCGATCTGGTCAATCAGTGGCAGATTCTGTCTTGTGTTGAACATGGTGTGACCGCGCCTTTGGTTGCCACTTTCAAGCCGCGCGACGCCGATTTGTTTGCAATTGTGTCTGGCTTTGACGCCGCCTATAGCGCGTATGGCGATTTTCAATCGAATATGGAACGCTACTGGTGTCTACGCTGGCTGAAGCAACATGAGGCGCGCCAAGTCGAGGCGGTCGTATTGAAGGATGAAGTCTTGCGCTTGGTCGAAATCCCGCTGATCGTCAGATTGCCGGGTATGCAGCAATTGGCGCGTGGCACCCACGTCAAACTGGATTTATTGCGTTGGAATGAAGTCGACCTGACGGTTGAAGCACGTCTGTTGGAAGTGACGAGCGCGACCGAAACGCTGGATGAGCCGACCGAAGAAGAGTTGAGAGAGGAGTTGGAGGCGGCGCAGGAGGAGGCAATAGCCGAGGACGGACAAGAGCCGATCAGCGCAGATGAATCCGATGAAACAAATATTAGCGCGGCAGAGGGGGAAGATGCGGGAACGGACGCGATTGTGGCCGCACCTGCCGAATGAGCGCTATTTTGCTGAATTTTCTGCAAGTGCTTACGAAATGTACGCGAAATCTGCATTCATCAGTCAACAAACAGGAGATGCGGATTCAATGTTCTGGTAAAGTTCGGTGGACATAATTTCCCCATGACGTAAAATTCATTCGTTCGGACTTTGCCACCTTTGCAACTCTTGAAGATCATTCGCCAAAACCCTACCTTGTCGGCAGCCATTGCAATTTCCGTGTTGCTGCATGGCGTTTTGCTGGCGGTGCGCATCGTCGATCCCGATGCCTTCAAATTCCAACCGACCGACCCCGGTCTTGAAGTCATCCTGGTCAATGCCAAGCATGACAAGAAACCCATCAAGGCTGAGGCTTTAGCGCAAGCCGATCTGGACGGCGGCGGCAATGCCGATGATGGACGCGCGAAATCGCCGCTGCCGGACATGCATAAGAGCGAGGATGGCGACAACCTCAAAGATGCGCAACGCCGCATCGCTCAGCTAGAAGAAGATCAAGAGAAAATGTTGGCGCAAGCAGTTAATAAGTCGAACTTCGCCGCGCCGCCGATTACCGACAGAGATAAGCCGACCGAAGTGGTGCGTCCGGACGCCGTCGACAAATTGGAAAATACCAAGGCGATGACCCGCGCTGTCGCGGAAATTGCAAAAAACGTCGAAGACTATAATAAGCGACCAAAGAAAACACAAATTACGCCGAGCACCAAACGGGTCGAATACGCGTTGTACTATAAGTCGATGCAAACCCGGATTGAACATGTCGGCACCTTGAATTTTCCGGAAAAGGATGGCCAGAAGTTATACGGCGAGCTGTTGGTGTATATCCCGATCTTCCAAGATGGCAGCATCTACGAAAAAGAAGGCGGTCCGCGCGTCGAACATAGCTCCGGCATCAAGGCCTTGGATAATGCGGCCTTGCGCATCGTCAGAAGGGCCGCCCCATTCGGGCGCTTCAAAGCCAATATGCGCTCCACCGACAAAGACGACGTATGGGAAGTTATCACTCACTTCAAATTCACCCGTGAAGAAGAGTTGGAAACTGAATTGCGGGGACGGGAATAACCGATGGCCACGCCGGATCGTTATGGCTTGATCGGCCACCCTGTCGCGCACAGCAAGTCGCCAGCCATTCATGGCGCATTCGCCGCACAGACTGGGCAGAATCTGACTTATGAGCACATATTGGCGCCGCTTGACGGGTTCGTCGCTACTATGCAAATCTTTATCGAACAAGGTGGCAAGGGTTTGAATGTGACCTTGCCGTTCAAGCTGGAAGCGCATGCGCTGGCCGATACCTTGACCGCGCGTGCGCGCATGGCGGGCGCCGTCAATACCTTGAAGATGGCAGATGGTCAGATCCTTGGCGACAATACCGACGGCGTCGGCTTGGTCACTGACATTGAATCCAACGCTGGCGTCACGCTAAGTGGCAAGCGAGTATTGCTGCTCGGTGCAGGTGGCGCAGCGCGCGGTGCGATTCTGCCAATATTAAATGCTCGCCCGACCTCACTGACGCTTGTTAACCGTTCGCCGGACAAAGCAAACGCGTTAGCATCTGAATTTTCGGCCTTTGGGCCAATTGACGCATCCGCCTTTACCGCTTTGCAAGGTGTGTTCGATGTCGTCATCAATGCGACATCGGCCAGCCTCGGCAATGAATTGCCGCCGGTACCGGCACATGTATTCGGAACGACGACGCTCGCATACGACATGATGTACGGCAATGAGCCGACCGTCTTCTTGCAATTCGCCAAGCAACAGGGTGCGAAGACGCGCGACGGTTTCGGTATGTTGATCGAGCAGGCGGCGGAATCGTTTTTTGTATGGCGCGGCGTGCGTCCCGATACGCAGAAGGCATTTCCCGAATTACGCGCCAGCGCCACATGAAATCCTCGAAACGCACGCGCAAATGGCTGCTATGGCTGGTGCTAACGCCGCTGGTATTGCTATTGCTATTGCAAGCCTATTTCTTTTTGCAGATAGGATGGTGGGTCGATCATAACCCCGGCTCGACCGCCTTCATGCGCCAGCAACTTTCAGTGTTGCAGGAGAAAAACCCGAACGCCGTATTGCAGCAAAAGTGGGTGCCTTACGACCGCATTTCAAACAACTTGAAGCGCGCAATCATCGCCTCTGAAGATGCCAATTTCTCCGAGCATGAGGGGGTCGATTGGGAGGCCATGCAAAAAGCCTATCAAAAGAATACCCGTAAAGGCAAAGTCGTCTCCGGCGGCTCAACCATTACACAACAACTCGCAAAAAATCTGTTCTTGTCGGGGTCACGCAGTTACATCCGCAAGGCGCAGGAATTCGTCATTACCTATATGCTCGAATTCTGGATGGAAAAGGAACGGATCTTCGAGATTTATTTGAACGTGGTCGAGTGGGGCAATGGCGTCTACGGCGCCGAAGCTGCATCCCAACACTACTATGGCATTTCAGCGGCGGCCTTGAATCAGGCGCAAGCCGCCAGATTGGCGGTGATGTTACCCGACCCGCGCCATTTCGATAAAAATCGTGGATCGGCCTACTTGGAAAAACGCACCGAAGTGATCGTGCGACGCATGGGGTCAGCCGATTTGCCATGAAAGCAAACCGGGCAACACTGAATAAGTTACTGCGCGACCTCGTGGCCCTTTAGGGCGGGAGTGCCTGCTTGAAAGCAGGCACCGCTACGCGGGCGGGTGATGGATCACCCGAATTCCCCGCTTCGCCGATTTTGCGTCTGCGATGCTCACCGTACCTTCGTACGTTTGCGCTTCTCGACGCAAACTCGAATCGCTCGCTACACTTATTCAGCGTTGTCTTAAGTCTTGAACCTTACAGCAATGCAAACGACTTGCGCGCTGCTGCCAAGGTTTCATCGATAATCGCATCATCATGTTGTGCCGACACGAATCCCGCTTCAAAAGCCGAGGGTGCCAGATAGACACCGTGATCCAGCATCGCGTGGAAAAATTTGTTGAATTTCGATTTGTCGCTGGCCATCATTTCGGCATAATTGGTCGGGATCGCATCGGCAAAATACAGACCAAACATGCCGCCGACTGAATTCGCGCAAAATGTTACGCCCGCTTCCTTGGCGGCAACTGTCAAGCCGCGCACCAATTTGCTGGTTTGTGCGGTCAGCGTTTCATAGAAGCCGGGTGCCTGAATCAGTTTGAGTGTTGTCATGCCGGCAGCGACTGCGACGGGGTTGCCCGACAGCGTGCCGGCTTGATAAACGCCTCCCAATGGCGCTAAATGGGCCATCAGGTCGGCGCGGCCGCCGAATGCTGCCACGGGTAGCCCGCCGCCGATTACCTTGCCTAACACCGTTAAATCCGGCGCAATGCCATACATCGCTTGGGCGCCGCCCAAAGCCACGCGGAAGCCGCACATCACTTCATCGAAGATCAACACCGCGCCATGGCGGGTGCACAGCGTGCGCATGGTTTGCAGGAATTCTTTGGTGGCAGGCAGTAAATTCATGTTGCCGGCGACCGGCTCGACGATCACGCAGGCAATGCTGTCGCCCTTGGTCTTGAATACTTCTTCCAATTGCTGTGAATTGTTAAAGTCGAGCACCAGCGTGTGCTTGGCGAAATCTTCCGGCACCCCCGCTGAAGTCGGGTTGCCGAAGGTCAGCAAGCCGCTGCCGGCTTTTACCAGCAGTGAATCGGCGTGGCCGTGGTAGCAGCCTTCAAATTTGATGATGGTGTCGCGTTTGGTTGCGCCGCGTGCCAAGCGCAGCGCGCTCATCGCAGCTTCGGTGCCGCTCGACACCAGTCGCACTTGCTCAATCGACGGCACCAAGCGGCAAATTTCTTCCGCCATCTCGATTTCACCTTCAGTCGGTGCACCAAAACTGAGACCGCGTGCGGCGGCTTCTTGCACCGCTTGAATCACTTGCGGATGGGCGTGGCCGACTATCGCCGGGCCCCAGGAACCGATGTAGTCGATATAACGCTTGTCATCCGCATCCCAAAAATGGGCACCCAATGCACGTGTAATAAAGCGCGGTGTGCCGCCGACGGAGCGGAACGCGCGAACAGGAGAATTGACGCCGCCCGGCGTAGTGATTTGGGCGCGAGCAAACAAAGTGTCGTTTTTTGAAGGAGTAGTCATTCGGAAATCAAGGGTTAATTGATGGGGCCAGGTTTGGATTAATTCTTGGCGTCGGTGTCGACGTCGGGGGATGTGTCGGGGCCGGCTTCGGGAGCGGCCTCAGAAGCGTCCTCGCGCGCCCAGAAATAGCGGTCGAGCACCAATTTCCCCATGCCCAGGCGTTGTGCATTGGCGATGGCGGCAATGGTGAATTCTTGCGCTTCCAGTACCGCTTCCGGTGCTGCTACGCCGTTGGCCAACAAGGCGGCGATGGTGGCCGACAAGGTCGAGCCAGCGCCGGCATACGAGCCCGATACGCGCTGCCAATTGTCATGGCGCACTACGCCCGATTCGTTAAACAGCGTATTGGCGACTTCTTGCACGTCACACGGGGTGCCGGTGACGAACAGATATTCGCAACCCATTTCAATGATCTTGATCGCATCGATTGCCAGGGTGTCTTCGGTCGACGGCTCGCGCCAGGTTTCTGCGAAGCGCGCCAATTCAACGGCCGAGGCCACCAAAACCGTCGTTTGCGGGATCAGCAACTCGCGCATGGCGATCAGCATATCGTCGCTGTCCGGCCCCTGGTCCGGCATGGCCGAGATGAAAGGGTCGAGTATTAAGGGGATATCGGGATAGTCCGATACGATTTCGGCGATCACCGAGACGTTTTCGATGCTACCCAGCGCGCCCACCTTGAACGCGGCCACCGGCATATCCTCCAAAATGACGCGCGCTTGATCGGCGACCCAGTCGGCATCGATGACCTGAATGTCTTCGATGCGGGCGGTGTCGCCGATTAACAGAGCGGTAATAATCGAAAGGCCGTGGCAACCCATTGCTGCAAAAGATGCCAGATCTGCCTGAATTCCAACAGCGCCGACCGGATCGGAGGCGCCGAAGGTTAAAATTAGCGGAGAAGTTTGGATTTGCACGTTGAGTAGATTAAGATATCTGACTTTGCATTTTACTTGAAGGGCAACGGGTCGTGAGCACTAATGAAACAATGAATGAAGAATTCAAGACGTGGATGTGTTTGATCTGCGGTTGGGTCTACGACGAAGCGGCTGGAGTGCCTGAAGAGGGGATTGCGCCTGGTACCCGTTGGGTTGATGTGCCGATGAACTGGACTTGCCCGGAGTGCGGCGCCCGCAAGGAGGATTTTGAGATGGTGACCATCTAATACGCGTAAAAACGAGTATCACACGCATTTGTGGTAATTTTTGCCATAAAACGTAGTTGAATGCCAATAATGGGCGCGATATTGTTTGAAAGCATCTTGCTTTTTATCACCGTTGCGCCTTATATTGAACGAAGTTTAATTGAGATGACGCCATGACAACATCAACGGAGAAAACAGGTCTCAAAATCATGGTGATCGACGATAGCAGTACAATTCGTCGGTCGGCAGAAATTTTCCTGGGACAGGCTGGATATCAGGTCGTGCTCGCGGACGATGGTTTTGACGCGCTCGCGAAAATGAATGACCACAAACCTGCGCTGATTTTCTGTGACATTTTGATGCCAAGGTTAGATGGATATCAAACTTGCGCACTGATCAAGAAAAGCGCAAAGTTTCATACGACGCCAGTTATCATGTTGTCGTCGAAAGATGGATTGTTTGATCGGGCAAGAGGCGCGATGGTCGGGTCGGATGCGTATCTTACCAAGCCGTTTACCAAAGACAGTTTGCTTAAGACGGTGCGCGAGCATACCGCGCAGTCCCTTGCCAAGTAATTTATTTGACGTGAAAGTTTAAGATGGCTATTCAAAAGATTCTCGTAGTGGATGATTCACCGACAGAGCGTTATTTTCTGACGGACATCCTGATCAAAAACGGTTTTACAGTATCCACCGCCGAGAACGGTGAGGAAGCGCTGCTGAAGATCAAGGCAGACAAGCCGCAATTGATTTTGATGGATATCGTGATGCCTGGCCAAAATGGCTTTCAGGTAACGCGTGCGATCACGAAAGACCCTGAAACGCAAGACGTGCCTATCATTATCTGCACCAGCAAGGGACAGGAGACCGACCGGATTTGGGGCCTGCGCCAAGGCGCGCGCGACTATATTGTGAAGCCGGTGGATCCTCAAGAATTGTTGGCTAAAATTGCTGCGCTAGGATAATCGTTATCACATGACTCAATCGACGTCGGATTTCCAGGTAGGAAAGGTCTACGGCAAGCCCGATGCTGCGGCTCGTCGCACCCGCTTGCGCGAATTCCAAACGCAGCTGGTGGAGCGCATGCAGGCTGCCAAGACTGGGGTCGATACGCGAGTCAGCCAGTTGGGTGTCATGATCGGCCAACAGCGCTGGCTGCTTAATTTACAAGAGGCTGGCGAAATTGTCTCGGTTGGCGCGATTACCAATGTGCCGCTCACGCAAGACTGGTTTCTTGGTTTGTCGAATATTCGCGGCAATTTGATCAGCGTGATTGATTTTGCTCGTTTTCAGGGACAAGCGCCGACGGCGATCGACAAAGAAAGTCGCATCGTCGCATTCGCACCGTCATTGTCGTTCAATTGCGGCCTGTTGGTGACGCGTGTCCTTGGATTGCGCAACGTTGCCGACATGGAGGCGCAGATTACTCCTGAAGCCAATGCTACCCAGTGGTCAAGCCAGCATTATGTCGACCGCGATCAACAAGTATGGAATGAGCTGAATTTATCTTTGGTCGTGCAAGATCCGCTGTTTCTGCACGTTGGATTGTAAAGCGTCTGGGTATTAATCCCGGATGTATGTAGTAACGTAAGGGCATCTCTAAAAATCTACTGCGCAGCCCGACCTTGGGCCGCTCGCTACGACTTTTAGAGATGCCCGTAATTGGAATTTGGAATTAGGAGACTCAGTAATGGCGTTAAGAAACCCGTTCGCTTCCAAAGGCAAAAAAGAAGAGCTTGCAGAGGGCGAGATGACTGCAGGCGCGTTTGGTCTGGCAGGCGATCAATTGGAGACAGCCAACACAGTCTTGGTGCCTAACGAGCCAGACGAAATGGCGCACATGGCAACCACATCGATGAGCGCAGCCGTGCCGATGTCGGGGCCAAATCCAAATGCGACCCTGATCGGCGAGGCGATGCAACGCTCGGGCGACCTCAAATTGCCATTGATCGGCAAATTGCCGCTGCAGCAGCAGGTGCGTATTTTGCTGTTTACCTTGGCGGGTTCGATTGCCTTCGGGGTGCTGTTCGTTATTCTTAACTCCAAACACTCGATTCTCGTGTCCACGCAGGCGCAAATCGCCGGCGATGCGCTGATGCACTCGCAACGTATCGGTAAGGCGACGCCGAATGCGATTCAAGGTAACTTGGAGGCGTTCAAGCAACTTGAGGAAAGCCGCAAAGAACTGCAAAAGGACTTAACGGTACTCGTCAATGGCGGCGACTATCAAGGCACGCAAATTAGCGCGGCCAGCTCCAACGTGTTGGATAGCTTGAAAGATGCGCAAAAAGACTGGGCCAACTCGCAAAAAGCGGCAGATACCATTTTGCACCTGAAGAGCGAATTGACCGGTTTCGGCGCCACTCTGCAGAAAATGAATGGCTTGTCGCCGCAATTGCTGGAGTTGACCGAACAGATATCGACCCTGAAGGCGCAAAATCAAGGGACGCCACGAGAAGTGTCAGATGCCGGTTTGTTGATGATGTTGACGCAACGCCTGGGTCGAAGCGCCAGTGAATTTATGACGTCCGAAGGTGTGAACCCTGAAACGGCATTCTTGCTGGGTAAGGACACGAACAATTTCCGCGATATTACCGAGGGCTTTTTGAACGGCAGTGATGTGTTGAAATTGCCCGCGACCAAAGACCAGGATACACGCGAAAAGCTGACCGAACTGCAGCAAGTGTTCGGCGAATATCAACAGTCGGTAAAATCCATTCTGGATAATCTGCAAAACTTTATTGCAGCGAAACAATCGGAATTGCTGATTTTTACCGAAAACGAAAAACTGAAAAGCAGTTTGTCGACTTTGCAAAAGAAGTATCGCGAACAACAAGATTCCTTTAGCTGGAGTTTCTGGGCGATGGTGTTGACCGGCTTCGTGGCGTTATCTGCTGCGGTTGGCACGGCGCTGGTGTTCTTGCAAGACGGTCGTAATCGCGCCAAGGAAGCGGATTTGCGTCGTCAAGAAGCTGAAGTTCAACGGCAACAAGCGCAGCAGCAAGAGGAAGAAGCGAAGAGCGCGAACGACCAAAACCAGGCCGCTATTTTGCGCCTGATGAACGAATTGCAGGAAGTTGCGGACGGTGACTTGACGGTGCAGGCAACGGTGTCGGAAGACATCACCGGGGCGATCGCCGACTCGGTTAACTACACGGTGGAAGAATTGCGCGGGCTGGTGGAACGCGTGACCAACACGGCGCAACAGGTTACGTCAGCGTCTAACAAGGCGCAAAATATTTCGACCGAGTTGCTGACTGCATCGCAAAAGCAATCGCGTGAAATTCAAGAAACCGGCCAGGCGGTATTGGAAATGGCGGTGCAGATTACCGACGTATCGAAGTCAGCCAACGAATCGGCCGATGTGGCGCGCCAATCAGTGTCGGCGGCCGAGCAGGGTTCCAAGGCGGTGGAAAACGCGATCAAAGGTATGAACGAAATTCGCGAACAAATCCAGGAAACCTCGAAACGTATTAAACGACTGGGTGAATCTTCACAGGAAATTGGTGAAATTACCGAGCTGATTTCAGACATTACGGAACAAACCAACGTGTTGGCGTTGAACGCGGCGATTCAGGCGGCGTCTGCCGGTGAAGCAGGACGAGGCTTCTCGGTGGTTGCGGAAGAAGTTCAGCGACTGGCGGAACGTTCCGGTGAGGCGACCAAGCAGATTGGTGCGCTGGTGCGTACGATTCAAACGGATACCCACGATGCGGTTGCCGCTATGGAAAAGTCAACGCAGGGTGTGGTCGAAGGTGCGAAACTTTCCGATGCCGCCGGTGCAGCTTTGTTGGACATTCGACGCGTTTCGAACCGCTTGGCGGACCTGATTCAAAGCATTTCCTCTGCAACGGAATTGCAAGCGACTTCAGCCAATGGTGTGGCGCAAAATATTCAAAACATTTTGACCGTTACCGAGCAAACGCAAGAAGGTACGCAACAAACCGCGACGTCGATTCGCGAACTCTCCCGTTTGGCGGAAGAGCTCAAGAATTCGGTGTCCCGATTCCGCGTGGCAGCTTGATCGAATAGCACTTTCGTTTTTCCAGCATTGGCTTTGTGGCCATTATGAAATGCAAGGAAACCGGCCGAGATATCACAATCGGCTGGTTTTCCAATGAACCTCCGCGAGGCAGTCATGACCACCCCTTCATCCGATACGCCGCAGGGTACACGGGAACACTTCGACACCGGGCCTCTGTCCTGGGTAATGGGTGAAATCCGTGAAGCCTTAAACCGTTCGAAAGCAGCGCTGCAAGAAGCGCTCTCTCAAGATCCAGAAACCCAGGCCACGACATTACGGCACGCCAAGACCTTTTTGCATCAAGCCCATGGCGCGTTGCAGATTGTCGACGTCGACGGCGTTGCCATCATCACGGAAACCGTTGAGGATTTACTAGAGCGTGCCGAATCCGGTCACTTAATGTTGACGGAACACTTCGTCAGCGCGATCAGTAATGCCTATCAGGCTTTGCTTGAGTATCTCGACGAATTATTGGGCGGTGCGCAGCCTCAGCCGGTGCGCCTGTTCCCGTATTATCGTGCGCTGCTCGAAGTACGCGGCGCCGAGCGGATTCATCCAGCAGACTTGTTTTTTCCGAACTTGGCGAATCGGCCGCAGTTGCCGCCGGCTAAGCCATTGGATCAACCGACCGACTAT
>Ga0207099_1031_pt1 | contig 29798 bp, 26 predicted proteins | sample Alteio_BWMinHeat_85_FD_153521 | JGI IMG/M metagenome (GOLD analysis project Ga0207099, IMG submission 153521) | Enriched cells from forest soil in Barre Woods Harvard Forest LTER site, Petersham, Massachusetts, United States -... | ecosystem: Environmental > Terrestrial > Soil > Temperate forest >... | reverse complement strand
CGCGCAAACGTAGTTAATGACCTGGTCCACCGTGCCACGCGCACCGAAGGCGATGTTGGGAGAGGTGGCCGCCGGCTGGCCTGCCTGGGCTGGAGGCAGGGAATCGCTCATCCACCAGTCGTCGGCTTTTCCGGCGGGAGTGGGCCAATGACGCCCGCCATCCGCCGTGGGTGGATCCTGATCGGGCGCGGTATCCTCGTTGGCCCAAATCACGAAGTCGTTGTTTCCGAGCGTCAATTTGTTCGGATGGAAGCTCACCCCGTTGTTATCCCGCTTGATTGTGATCGTTGCCATCGGATTCCTTTCTTGCGGGGTTAATCGGGGTCAGCGGAAAATCCAAGTGACCCCCTGCCGCCTACGGCGGCCGTCCCCCTTTGCAAGGGGGACAATCGCATTCTCCCCCTTGCAAAGGTAGGCGGCAGGGGGTCACTTGGATTTTTCCCACGCCCCGATTTTTTCCCGCCGGAATAGTTACGCGTGTTTTCACTCATGCCGCATCCCCTTCGCGGGCGGCCATCACCTGCGCGGGGAGGAATGGAACAACAAAAAGGATCAGCAGGGTCGTGCCTCCATTAAGCCAGGCCAGGCTGCGGAAACTAATTCCGTATTGTTGGTAAAGCCAGGAACCCGCCAGGTCCGACACCGCGACCGCTACATTGGCGGGACTCCATTCCAGTGCTGCTCCTACCGCTTCGTTGCCTTTCGGAACCGCGCGAACCAGCAGGTCCAGAATCGGCATCCAAACGAAACCGCGCATCAGGCCGGCTGTTGCTTCGATCACCAGGGCCGAACCAGCGGAGTTGTAAAACACGAACATCGTCTGGGCGGCGGCGTCGAGCACCACCGCGACAGCGATAAGCGACCGAAGACCGGCTCGCGCGCACAGCCACGCGTACGCCGCGGTTCCGATCACCGAAAACAATGCGCTCACCAGAGTCAGACTGCCAATGAACCGCGGTGAAAAACCCAATGTGTTCGTCTGATAATAAAACAAAGGAGTCTGAAAACCGGGAGAAAAGGAAAGCAGGAAAAACAGAGTGGCGGCTGCCCACATCGGCCTGCACCGTAACATTTCGCTTACGGTAGAACGGAGTTCGGCCCAGCTTTTTCGGGTCGCCGGGACATCTTCTCCTATTCGGAAGCTGAAAATCACCATGACCAGAATCAGGGCGAGCGCCGCACAAACCAGTCCGCTGTAGCGCAACGAATACAGCGCGAGGAAGCCTCCGACCGGTCCGACCAGCATGCCGGCAACATACTCGGCGGTGCGGCGAACCGAGCTGAGCCGGCCCGTGGCGGCGAACTTGCGGCCGCCTTCCACCACCAGCGCGCTGACTGTTGCGGAAGAGATGGCCATCATGGTCGTCAGCGCGCAAACCGCGCCGAGCAGGGCCGGGCGCGTCTGCGGTCCGAACCCGATCAGGAGCCACAGCAGCATCACACTGAGGGAGCCCGCTATCATGTAGGAGTGGCGGCGCGACCCAAACATCGGGAAATAGTCGGAGAACATTCCCGCGAGCGGTTTCAGATACCAGGCGATCCCGGCAATGATGAAGAACCTCGCCATATCCAACGGCGAGAAATGCAGTTGCTGCTTCAGAAAAAACTGCAGGGGCAACCTGCCGATACCTTTTTCCGGCCTCAGCAGCGTCAGGATCAGAAATCCGAACCCGACGAGAACGTAATGGCGTTTGAGCTTGCTCAGAAGTGAATCCTCAACCCGAACTCCAAATTGCGCGGCGTATTGGATTGGGCGCCGATCACACCGAAACTTTGCGGATTATCGAGGCTCAAGCTCGGGTTGGCCGGCTGCATATGATTCAGGACGTTCGTGAACTGAAACAGCAGCGTTGCTCCGAACGCCCCTTCGTGCTTGACCTTGATGTCCCTGGCGACGGTGAGATCCAGGTTCCATGTCGGCAGACCGCGGATCACACCGGCGCCACCCGCATTGGTGTCCTGCCCCAGAATCAGGCGCCGGAATTGCGAATAGACGTCACTCGGGTTCTCGAACATATTCAGACCGGCGCCGCCGTTCGCGATGTTTCCATTCACCCCGACGGAGCTTCCGCTGACGGCAACATTGCGATGGGCACTGTTGCCTCCGGTGTATTTCGTTGTCAACACGGCGTTCTCAAAGGTGGTGCCCGAACTGCAATTGATCTCCCCGAACGACTGGCAGTTGCTTCCCGCGCCCTGGCTCATCGACACCTGGAGTGGCGTTCCGGTCTGCGCCGTGAAAAGAGGAGAGAATGTCCATCCTCCGAGCACGTGGCCCAGTACTCCGCTTTGGTTTCGAAACACCTGCGGTTCGTAGACCATAGTGAGGTTATACACGAGCTTCAAATCGAATGGCTGAGGTCCATACATGGAATTCAAGTTCCAGGCGTCGACCGGCGTGTAGAGAATTCGCGTCTGGGATACATCTCCCGTTCCGAGGGCATGGCTCCAGGTGAAGTTCGAGCGCGCAGTCAAGCCATGCCAGTCACGCGCTGTCCAGGAAGCAAATAGCGCGTTGTAATTGCCGTATCCAAGGCTCGCCGCCATGATGATCGACGAGAGTTGCGCCGGATTGGAACTCGGCATCGTTCTCCCCAGGGTCCATGAGGACGCGCGATTCAATGCCGCCCACAAATCAAAGACGCGGGTTCCGGTAATTGCAGTTCTTTGCGCTGCCACCACCGCTGCCGTGCAACTGCCCGCGCCCTGGCAAAACGAGGAATTGCCTCCGCCCAGGGCCGCTTCAAAGAACGGTTGCGGCGTCACCGTTTGCCCGCCGGCCACCTGACTATAGAGGCCGGCAAAAGCCTGCGCGAAACTCTGGCCGTTCAGTGTGGTCATGTACGGCACAGTGTCCAGGTTGACTGGCTGATAGGTATTGCGGATCACGCGGCCGATGTATCCAACTTCAATCGTGTTGTGCCGCGACAACTCGCGCTGGACGGTAAACGTAAAGTTGTCGGTTCGGCTGGGGCGGAAGTTTGGATCGAGGGCAGAGCCGTCTCCGGCCGAGGCATTTGCGTTTACACCGGGGAAATAGGGCTGCGGTAGAGTCTGCGACACCGCGGGAAGCGGAGCGGTGTTGCCATCGACGCCGATGCGGAAAGCCGTTGTGGGATCCACGCCTCCGACGCCTTGACACTGGCCGTTCCGGCTGGCGCCGAAGCAGGAGACCGCCTGCATCAAACCGGTTCCGAGGAGCGGAATCAGAACCAGAGGAGCGCCGTTCAGCCTCCCATACAGGCGGCTGTATCCGCCGCGAATCACCGTCTGTCCTGCCCCGAACAATTTTCCTGTAATACCATCGCTGAAATTCGGATGCCATGCCGCGGCCACTCTTGGGCTGAGCCCGCCATAGAAGGGAGCAAACGGGTACTTCAGACCCCCGCTGACATTGGCCACGGTCGCGAATCCGAGATTGGGGTTATAGACTTGTCCGGCCAGAGCTGCTTTCTTGCGCGCGGCAAGGTAGCTCTCGACGCTGACTTGACTGCCGGCTGGATCCACCACCGCCACCTGCTTGCCATTGATTTCGTGCGGCGGCATTTCGATCGAGTAGCCTAAACCGTAGGTCAGCGTGAATGACGGCTTCGTGTGCCAGGTATCGCTCAGGTACACGTTGTAATACGGAATGATGCTCTGATCGAAGGCCGCTGTTCCCAGCGGCTGCAGGTCCAGGTTTGCTCCCTGGCGCGTGTACAGTGTTTGCGGCTGCGCAACCAGACCCAGCACCTGCGCATAGAGACTATTCCAATTATTGACCTGGGTTGCCGGCAGCGCCGCCGGGACGTAGGCCGGCGGCATATTGATGCCGGCCCCGGACGTGACTTGATACACGGTCCAGTTCACGATGCCGCTGCCGTTGTCGGTGCGCATGTGGTAATCGAAGTTGCGTTGATAGATACCGCCTAACTGAAGGAGGTGTCTTTCCTTGAGCATGGTCAGGTCGTCGCGAAAGGTTTTGTCCTGACCATCCCAGAATCGCTGGCGGATGTCTCCCGCATCGACGTTGTAGGGAATCAGAGCATTCGCAGATTCGCCGCCGATCTCCACCGCTCCTCCCAGCCCCGGCAGTTGCGGCGGAGCGCCATGGGTTCCCCATTGCCAGAAGTTGCGGGTGTAGCTGAAACGAAAATCGTTCGTGATGTTGGACGAGATCGTAGTGGTCAATCCTCCGACTATATAAGAGGGAATTTGGACCCGCGGCGCATAGGCCGCCGGCACACCGAACGTGTCGCCCGGCAGCGCGCCGCCAATATCGACTTGAGCCGGATTCAACTGCGTGAAGCGGGTCAGGCGGTAACTGGATGTGAAGCGCCAGTTCACTCCAAAGTCGTGATCGAGGCGCACGACATACGAATTGCCGTTTTCCGGCGTCGCCAGATTGGAGAGATATCCCATCGTATTGAAATGGTCGCCGAATAGAGGATCGTTGGGCAGCGGCATGTACTTCGACCAAATCTGATTGACGACCGGGTTGAGACCTGTACCGCGCGGATCGCAGGCGCCTCCCGGACAGACCGCCGGTTGATAGGTGATGCCGCCCACCGTCACCGGCGCCGGATTCAAGTTGTAGGCGACATATTGGCCCGTGGTATTCGGCAGTTGAATGACGCCGGCACGCATCAGCGGGGAGGGCACCTGGCGCTCGTAGGTGGAATAATTCGGGAAACGGTATCCTTCATAGTTCGCGAAGAAGTAGGTCGGTCCTCCCCAAACGCGCGGCGTGAGCGGTCCACCAATGGCAAATCCAAAACGGTTCCGATGTGTGGACGGCAAGGCCGTGTATGGCAGTCCGTTCGCCGGGGTATGGTTGTTTTTCCAGGAATTGGCCGCCCCCACATTCGTCGCAAAATAATATTCGTAGGCAGATCCATGGAAGGCCTTGCTCCCACGCTTGGTGACCATCTGAATCTGGCCGCCGGTGGAGCCGTTGAAATCAGCGGTCTGGTTGCTGACCGCGACCTTGAATTCCTCGATGCTTTCGACCGGCGTGGGAACCACACCTGTAGGCGCGCCGTTGGAGGCGAAAAATGTGGTGTAGACGTTTTGCGTGCCGTCCAGGTCGCTCGTAATGTTGCCGCCATCCAGTTGGAAGGTGTTCTGGTCACTCATCACTCCAGCCACTGCTCCCGAAGGCGTTACACCCGGCTGCAGCGTGGCGAGTGTGGAGGCGTCCCGCCCCAGGTTCGGCAGGAAGAGAAGCGACGAACCGGAAATCGTCGAACCCACGGTCGCGTTCATGGTCTGCAACCCCGCCCCTGGCGCGGCCTCAGTCACCTGAACTTCGGTTTGCTGGGCGCCGATTTCCAGGGTGACATTGATCGTGAGCGTAAGGCCCACCTGCACCTGCTGGGCCTTGACTTCATGTGAAGAGAACTGCGCTCTGGTGAAGGAGATGTTGTGCAGACCGGGCGGTACATTAATGAAGCTGTAGAGCCCCGCTTCGTTGGTCAATGTAGTCCGCACGCCGCTGGTAGCGGAGTCCTCCAACTTGACTTCGACTCCAGCTATCGACGCATTCTGGGAGTCCGTTACCCGGCCTGAGACGATGCCGCTCGAAGTAGATTGAGCTGAGAGAACGAGGCAATAACCGAACACGATGAAGATCAGGCCGATTCGTTTCATTGGATTCTCCGTATACCTAGCAGGCTGCCAGATACTAGCACCAGACAAAGCAGAAAAATCGGAAGTTTTGAGATTGGACGAATCCTGCATCTCAAATCCGAAATCCCGAAAATGCAAATTGGACCAGTCCAATCTGAGATTTCGGGATTTCGGATTTGAGATGCAGGATTCGTCCAATCTCAAAACTTCCGATTTTTAAAACAGCCCCACGCTGCCGCGGAGCATAATCCATGCCTTCTCGAATCCGGAAAGGCGCGGATGCGGTTTTGCCAGAACGTCGTAATGGATGGCCTCGATTTTTTTGAGGATACCGCTGTAGATCCGGACGAGAGCCCACAAAGCTGCGCGGCTGTCAGCCGTGATCAGCTCCTGCAATCGGACTGCTTCTCTATAGAGTCCCCACGCACGTTCGGCCTCGAATCTCATGAGATCGATGAACGCCGTGCTGGCGGTATCCCTTGCTATATCCCGTTCCGCGCAGCCGACCCGCGCAAGATCTTCCTGCGGCAGATAGACTCGTCCCATCGCAAAGTCTTCGCGAACGTCGCGCAGAATGTTGGTGAGTTGAAAAGCGATGCCCAGTTTGGGAGCCAGTTCCAGTGCGGCCGGATCCTGAAAGCCGAAAACATGAACGCAACACAACCCCACGGTGCCGGCGACGCAATAGCAATACTGCCGGAGCAGGTCGAATGTCGGGTACCTGTCAATCTTCAGATCCATCTCCGCGCCGGACATCAGATCATGGAAGTACACTGCAGGAATGCCGTATTGATTCACCGTGTGATGGAACGCCGGAAGAATGCGGTTGCCATTGAATTGCCCCGCAAGCGCCTGGTCCAGAACAACGCGCCATCCCTTCAGACCTTCGCTCTTGTCCTTCAGCTCACGATCGGAATCCGAGATATCGTCCGCGCGGCGCATAAAGGCATAAAGTGCGCAGAGAGCGTCGCGTTTCGCGGGTGGAAGCAAGGCGAATCCGTAGTAAAAATTACGCGCTGCGGTCCGCGCGAGGTTGCGGCAGTGTTCGTAGGAAGCGGCCAATTCTGTTTCATCCCGCATATTCGATAATCACTTGCCGTTCGCTGTCACTTTCGACAGTAGATAGCCGATGAACGCGCACCCGGCGAGCCTGAATTTTGCCGCACCTGTGAGCGTGGGCCTTCTGGTCAGAGTGTTGTAACCGATCGATTCGATGGCGTCAAGCACCGCAAGGCCGCCGCGGCTGAATAATTCGATATCCACGCGGAAACTTCCTGCGAGAGACGGCGCCAGAGGAAGTCCAAGCCGAAATAATTCGCGCGTGCGTTCAACAAGGCCACGCATCAATTGGATATATCGGCCGTCCGGCCCGCGCGCAAACAGGTCCGATTCGGCAAGACCGGCGCCGGCAAGAAGGTCGAGAGGGATATAGATCCGGTCTTTGTCCAGATCACGCGATACGTCCTGCCAGAAATTCGCCAATTGAAGCGCGGTGCAGGTGTAGTCGGAAAGAGCAACACGTTCCTGGTCCCGATATCCAAACAGGCACAGGACGAGTCTTCCCACGGGATTTGCCGAATACCGGCAATACTCGAGAACCGAGTCCCAGGTTTGATAACGATGCACGGTCTGGTCCTGGCGAAAAGCCAGGAGCAGATCGGAAAACGGGTCCATGGGAATGCCGAAGGCGGCTATCGTTCCTCGAAGCGCTATAAACACCGGATGCGTTGCCGATCCGGCATAGCACTGCTGCAGCTCGTTCTCCCACCAGTCCAGCGCTTCCAGCGCGGCGTGTGGATCGGGAATCTCATCGCCGAGGTCATCCGCCCACCGGCAGTACGCATAGATGTTGTAGAAGTGCTGCCGCAGATTTCGGGGGAGCAGCCGCGTCGCGATCGTGAAATTTTCGTAATGATGAGTTGCAAGCCAATGGGTGTATTGTTCGGCCTGTTCAAGCGAACTTCCGGAAGGTGGCAACTCGCGGGCGATTTCCAGATCACTAGGCACTTGCATACGGGAGCGGCCTTACGGCAAAACGGCAACTTTGAGCTGGCCGTTTCGATTCTTCATGTGCTGGAACAGATCGGGCAATTCGTTCAGGCGGATTTCACCGGTGACAAAATCGGATGCCGACACCTCTCCGCGTGCGATGACGCCGAGGGCCTCCCGGATGAACGCAGGCGTGTGATGAAAACTGGATTTGATCGTAATCTCCGAGTAATGAATGATAGATGGTTCGAATTCCACCCTGGTTTCCCGCGGACACCCGCCGAACAGATTAACGGTTCCGCCGCATCGGGCCATTCGCATCGCCCACTGCCAGGTCGCCGGTGACCCCACAGCCTCTATCACCGAGTCGGCCCCAAGTTGCCGGTAGGTTATCTGGCGCACCGCCTGCGTGGGGTTGTCGAAGGCCGACACGTCGAACGCGGCGGCAGCTCCGAGCCGTTGTGCCGCTTTGATCTGGCTCCCGCGTTTGCCGATGGCGATAACGCGGACACCGCGGCCGGAGAGGATTCGAATGAATTTCAGACCGATGGGACCGCAGCCGATGACCACCGTCGTATCGCCGGGCTGGATTCCCGTCTCGTCGATACCGCGCAATACGCAGGCAAGTGGCTCCACCAGCGCAGCATCAACGAATGAAAGATGCGCGGGAATCTCCATCAGGTTTTCACGAAGAATGCTTCCCGGAATCAGGGCATATTCCGCATATGCGCCGTTGATGAAGACGAGATTCTCACAGAGATTGGCTTTGTCTTTCAGACAGAAGAAACAATGATTGCACGGCGCAGAGTTTGCCGCCACCACGCGCATGCCCGGCCGGAAGCGGTCCTGGACGGCTTCGCCAACCTCTTCCACGATTCCGGCGAATTCGTGGCCGAAGATCGCAGGGGGTACGATCATGCGGGCGTGGTAACCCTGCTTCCATACTTTGAAATCCGTCCCGCAAGTCAGCGCCGCTTTGACCCTGACCAACAGATCACCGGCGCCGGGCTTTGGAACGGCTACTTTCTCAACCTTCAATGATTCGGGGCCATACAACACGGCCGCCATCATGTGTTCACGGTGCGCTGGATTCACGGCAAGATCACCAGCTTGAGAAAGCCGTCACCTGGATGAAGAGCCATCCGGAAAGCCTGCCCGATGGATTCCAATTGGAAACGATGCGAAATAAGCTCGCGGAACAAGGCTCGATTCTCGAAAACGATTTCAGCGGATCGCTCATTCAAGTCGACGGCAGCACTGTAGCTGCCCAGAATTTCCTTTTCCTGCACTCCTACGGCGGCCGCCGGGAACTCGATCTGCATCAACGGGTCATTCTGGGCAAACAAAAGAACCCGTCCGCCTGGCCGCGCGATTTTCAGCGCGGCGGGAACGAGTTTCGGATCGGGCGCAGCGAGCAAGACGGCATCAGCGCCCAAACCTCGCCGATATCGGAAAACCTCGTCTGCGATGTCGTGCGTTGCAGGATCGAAAGAGGCCGCGGCGCCAAAGCGCAGGCTCATTTTCCGCCTGGAGAGAAGCGGATCGCTGGTGAGGACGGTCGCGCCGGCGGTTTGCGCGAGAAATGCCAGCAAAAGCCCAATGGGGCCCTGGCCAATAACGAAGACGGATTCACCGGCGGCGATGCGAGCCTTGCGCATGGCTTTCAAGCAGGTGTTTACCGGTTCCACAAAAGCCGCTTCTTCAAACGTTACTTCTTCCGGGATCCGGATCATGCCTCGCTTCACGATCTGTGGCATGACGCGAACATATTGCGCGAACCCTCCACCATTTGGATCAAAGCCCGCAGTCACTCCGACGCCCGCATAGACGGGGCATTGTGAAAATAACTGGCGCTCGCAGTAAAAGCAGTCGCCGCACGGAACGTGATGAAAACTGACGACCCGGTCTCCCGCGGACCACTCTGCAACACCAGCTCCAACCTCAACGATTGCGCCGGCGATCTCGTGGCCGAGAATTTGTGGAGGGCGAACCAGACCGTACCGAACCTTCTTAAGATCGGTTCCGCAGACACCGCACGCCCCAACGCGGATCAGAACTTCACCATCGAAGATTTCAGGTACCGGCACATCTTCCACCGCGACCTGTCCTGAGCCCCGATACACCCCGGCTCGCATCTGCTTTGGAATCGCGGAAAAGGCCAGCCCGTTATCGGCTTGCATGGTGCTCATCTGGAAATCACTCGAGCAAATTCCTCGAAGGGAGACGGCAGTGGGAAATGGACATTCTCCTCGATCAACTCTATTTCTTTCACCGACATGAATCCGCGCGTTTTCAGCTCGGCGACAACCTGCCCGACCAGCATTTCCGGCGTTGACGCACCTGCAGTAACTCCGATACAGAAGCTCCCCTCAAGCCATTCAGGCCGAATCTCGCGAGCGCTCGCGATCAGGTGCGCAGGGATCCCTGCGCTTTCCGCAACTTCGACCAGGCGATTCGAATTGGAACTGTTTTGCGCGCCGACGACCAGAATGAGATCGGCCTTCTCCGCCAATGCTTTTACAGCGGCCTGGCGGTTTTGAGTGGCGTAACAGATGTCGGAACTCGCAGGAGAAACAATCAATGGAAAGCGCTGCTTCAAGCGTTCAACAATGGCCTGAGTGTCATCGAGACTGAGCGTTGTTTGAGTCGTGTATACCACTCGATCGGGCTGCACATTTTCCAGCGCATCGACGTCGGCCAACGTGGAAACGAGGTGAATGGACCCCGGCGCTTCGCCCAATGTGCCGATAACTTCATCGTGATTGCGATGGCCAATCAGGATGACGCTGTAGTTGTCGCGGGAATACCGGATGACCTCGATATGAACCTTCGTCACCAATGGGCAAGTTGCATCGATAACGCGAAGCTTGCGGTTCACGGCTTCCTGGCGAACCTCAGGCCCGACGCCATGCGCGCTGAAGATCGTCACTGCGCCTTCGGGAACCTCGTCAAGGCTGTCCACAAAGATTGCGCCCTGAGCAGCCAGATCGTCCACAACCGTCCGATTGTGAACAATTTCTTTTCGCACGTATACGGGCCGGCCCAATTGTTCCAATGCGTTTGCGACAATGTCGACGGCTCGGATGACCCCTGCACAGAATCCTCGCGGCTTTGGCAGCAGGACCATCTTTTGTTTGGAAGCATTTCCACTGAGTGAGAAGGCTGTCACCGGAACACCTCAATTCCATCAATTGGTCCTGCCTGGCTCGGAATGTCCGTCTAGCATGGAAGGATAGGATCGATCGTGCGTCCCGCCAAGCGAATTTTGAAAATAGTTGACTGCCGGAACCGTGAGTGATGACATACGCCGATGAGACTACACTCGATGCTCCGGTTTGGCGCTGTCTGCTTTTTCTTCGTGACGTTCACTTTTCCTCTCGGCGCGCAGTGTGTCGATTACTCGAAGGACCCGGCAGGCTGTCAGCCGAGTACGTTTGACACGCCGATCGGTCAGATGCCGTCGGTGCGTGTGAACCGTCAGGGCAGTGTGGATCCGTTTTCATCGGAGGAAGACGCACGTGCAGGCACGGCTGCGATGGAAAAAGAGCTGCATCTCTTCCGGAATTTCGAGCATATCCATTGGGTGCTGACGGTTCCTTCGGTGAAGGACGCTGCCACTGGAAAGTGGAAAGGCGGCGACCTGGATGGCGCAGGCGATGGACGAGGCATGGGAATCGCCGGCGACTGCATCTTTGTCGGCCATGGAAACGGCGCCGGTGTCCGCCATGCGATCAATATTTTCAAGATTCAACCGAATCCTGAGAAGCAGCCGCCGGTGCAGGTCGGTGAAATCCCGGCAATGACTGAAGGGAACCAGGGTTTCGACGATCGTGAATTGCGGGCGCTCGTGTACAAAACGTCTCGCGGCGAAGACCGGTACATCCTCGTTCGAAATGGCGGCACGAACACGCTCGGAAGAATGGAAACGTATCGCATCGACATGAACACGTGCCTCCCGATGTCGAAGAGCGACGTCTACGACTTCCACTCCCAGTCGCATGAGTTCTTTTTGTGGCACGATCCGGTCAATCCGAATCGCGTTCTCGCCTTTACGACGATATGGACCTCTGGACTGCCGGACCCGGACAATCCGGGTTTGAAGATACCGGACGCGGTGGTCATGGCCGTCACCGATGAGGACACTGGAGAAGTCCTGGCGAAACCCCTACCTCTCGCCGGTTTCAGCTTGAACGAAGTGGGCGGCCCGCCGATCAATGAGAAGCCCGATGCGACTGGACTGTTCTCCGATGGCCGCTTTCTCGACTTCAGCAATCTGAAGAACAAGTCCGGCCAGGCAGGGAATTTCCAGAACCAGGAGCAGAACCGCCTTCATTCCCTGTCTGTGACGGAAGACGGTGAGCGCGCCTATATCGCCGGCACGACAGCGGGGTTTTATGTCGTGGACTCCGAGGCGATTGCGCATCACAAGAACTCGGAACTTGCCGCCGGCACGGCTGGGTGCAATAAGCGCTCCACGATCGTTTCGGTGGACGGCGCGATCGATCCTGCGAAGCTGCCGCTGGTCGCCAATGACTGCCTGCATATGGTCGTGAACAACGATCCCGGACTCAAAGCGTACCTGGCTTCGAATGCCTCGCCTCAAGCCAAGGCTCAACGCTACCTTGTGCTGCTGACACGGTCTCGATTCGATGTCTATCCTCCGACGAATGCATCGCCGACAGGTACCCACAGCGCGGTGTTCGTGCCGAATCGTCCGGCGCAGGTGAAGGGCAACACGAAGAACAGGCCGGCTTATGTCTGGCTCAGCGATGAGAACGGCGGCTGTCCGCTGAATTACGCGAGGATTGTCTCTGTTGAATCGGAGATCACGCCAATCATGGTCGGGGCTTTCGCGATTCCAGACAATCAACTCGACGAGTGTCTGACTCAAGACATCACCGAGCCCAATGGCCAGCCACGCCGCCGCATTGCGCAGCAGAATCACAATCCGACGGTTTTCAAGAACCTTGTGTTCAACACCTGGTATGGCCACGGCCTGCGCGCCATCGATATCTCGATTCCGCAGACGCCACGGGAAGTGGGCTACGCCATGCCTGTTCCGCAAGGTATCGCGCGAACCTACCCGGTGTTTAAGGACGGTCTGATCTACTGGGTCGATAACAACACGGGACTTCACGTTACGAAGTACACCGGCCCGCGAAGCAACGAATTGCCGGGGCCGGGCTCCGGGGTTTACGAGGGCAACGCCACCAGCCCACATCGATGAGAGTCATTCCGGTCCTGATCGTATCGGTTTTGCTCGCGGCAGCCTCTTCTTCGCTGGCGCTGATTCAAGCACCGGCGCCCGAGGCAGACACCGCATGGGTTTGTCCGATGCATGCCGACTATACGATGGACATCGCGGGGAAGTGTCCGCGATGCGGGATGGATCTCGTTCGCGCCGCGCCATTCGATGTCCGCGATTATCAACTCGAATTGAGGACCGTCCCGGCCGTGGTGCGGCCGGGGCAGAAGACAAAGCTGCTATTCCGGATCTTTCATCCCGGGAGCGGTGAAGCCATTAAAAAGTTCGAGGTCGTTCACGAGAGGCAGTATCACCTGTTCGTTATCAGCCAGGACATGGACTACTTTCAGCATATCCATCCTGAAGAACAACTCGACGGCACGTGGTCTATCGACGTGACGCTGCCGAAAGCCGGTTACTACAAGGTTCTGTCCGACTTCATGCCGAGTGGAGGAGCTTCGCAGTTCATCGCCCGGCCGCTCGTCACGGAAGGCTACAGGGGCGATCTTGCGGCGGACGGCGCGCATCTCGTGCCCGACACCACATTTACGAAAACGGTGGACGACATCACGGCGAGCGTTGAATTCGATCCGCCAACGTTCGTCGTCGGCCAGTACGGCCATCTGAATTATCACCTGGCCGATAAGGGAACGGGCCGTCCGCTTACAGATCTCCAGACTTATCTCGGAGCATTCGGCCACACGCTTATCATGAGCGAAGACATGGTGGACTACGTTCACTCGCATCCTCTCGATATTCTCGCGAAGGCCGACGACGATGGCGGACCTCCGCAGTTCCTCATTCCGCCCGGGGCCGACCTCGAGAAACTGCGCGGCGGGCCCGATGTCACATTCGAAGGCCTGATGCCCAAACCCGGCGCCTACCGCGCGTGGACGCAATTCCGCCGCAACGACAAGATCTACACCTTTGCATTTACCTTCAATGTGGCTGGAGAGTAAGCCTTTCCCAACGGGAGGGGAACGGAACACAAGAGGCACAAAGCAGAACACAAAAAGCACAAAAAGTGGGTTCATGAATCGATTTCTTGTGCTTTTTGTGTTCTGCTTTGTGCCTCTTGTGTTCCTTCCCTCTTCCGTTGGGCACGCCCACGAGACTCTGACGACCACAGTGCTGTTCGATCGTGAAATCGTCCGCATCCTGAACAACCATTGCGTGATGTGCCATGCGGAAAACGGTCCCTCATTTCCTCTCGAGACCTACGAGCAAACATGGCTTCAGGGAAGGAAGGTTCGTGCCGATGTGATTGCCCGTCAAATGCCTCCCTGGCCGGCGGTTCCCGGTTACGGTCAATTCGCCAATGACAACAACCTCACATTGCGCGAAACGCAATTCATCGTGTCATGGGTGGAGGGACTGGGACCACGCAACGCGGGAACGGTCTTCACTAATGTGGTGGACCCGGGCGCCGCGCGGCCAAAGCCAGTGCAGGCTCAAGCCAGCTTCGGTCATTGGCAACTGGGGGAACCAAACCTGAAACGCCAGCTTGACGCAGTGATCATCGAAAGCGGACAGCCGATTCAGATCAAACGCATCGTTATCGATCTGGGCCTCAGCTCCGAACGCCGCATTCGTGCGATGGAGTTCATGCCCGGCGATCGCCGTGTCGTCCGCGCGGCGTTCTTCAGGGTTCAGGAAACCGGCCAGTGGATTGGAAGCTGGACGCCGTGGTATGGGATCACCGAACTTCCCGCAGGTTCGTCGTATCGCCTGGCTGCGGGCTCTCACGTTGTGGCCGAGATTTACTATCGCAGTGCGAAGGAACGCGTTGTGGAGCGGAGCACAATCGGGCTGTTCTTTGCCGATAAGCCGGCGCCAAATACGGTGTCGGACCTCATCCTTGATGCGAAAATTGACGCGAAGAATCCCTCCGCATCGAATCGTTTTCATGCGGAGACTTCTTTGATGGCGGATACTCATGCCGTGGCTCTGTACCCGGAGATCACGCCCGGTGTGAAGTCCGTCGAAGTTTCGGTCAGAACGCCCGATGGAGGGACCGATGTCCTTCTCTTCGCGAAAGCCTTCGCAATGGACTGGCCGACTCCCTACGTTTTGAAAAAACCGGTGCTTCTGCGCCGTGGCAGCACTCTGTCGGTCACGGCATACGGCGGTCCGGTCAAATTGACGGTCAGCCGGTATTGATTAGCTCTCCTCCTTAGATACCGAATCCAGCCGCGGAGCGGCGTTAGAGAGTAGACACGGCCTTCAGCCGTGGCTACTCTCTAACCCGGATTTCTCACCAACTCTTTGGGGAGACCGAGAAATCCTCAGTTAAATATGTAGTCGCGGGCTTTACGCCCGCGTTCGGGCTTCGCACAATGTGGCATTCGCGCTGAAGTGAACGCGGGCGTAAAGCCCGCGACTACATATACCGAACTGGCGTCGTTCGCGTCGCTCGGTGGCGGTCTGATTCGCGATGCGTCGCAGCGAAATCGGATTCAACTGGCCTCATGTCTGTACGCCACCGAAGCGGCGTTACCGTGGGCAAAATTATTTTCCCCCAGCACAGCCGCCACGCAAACGGCGGAAGCCCATCTGTTGGCAAAAATGATTCCTGCACTGACGGGCTGTTCGGCCGCCTACAGCGCGCATCCCTCTTACGGGCCCGCGCAGCATCATCGGGTTCTCAACCTTTGGGAGTCATTCGTCAGGGACGGAAGGCAGCCGCCAGTGTGGACCTCGGAAGAGTTCGACGAAACGGCGGCTGAACTGGCGGAAGAGCCTTATCCCGTATCGTCGTCAGAGTCCGGGCTCACAGTGCAATTTCCGTTCGGAGACTCGACGGCGCTTGGCGAAATGACAACGAAAGCCACGCATCCCACATACGGTCACGGATTGATGGTGCGCCTGGTCTTACCGATCCATTTGTCCGAGGAAAACGTCCCGCAGATCGTCTTACGCTTCAATGCGGTCGAAATCGATTCGCTGACGCCAATGAGCCACTTTACCGGGTCCTATTACATCAGCGATGAAGGTCAGCTATAGCAACTTCATTCCTAATTTTCATAGTTATCGCGGCGTGCCGTTCCTTGCCAGTCTCATCCGGTCATTAGGGTTGCGCGCCGCCTGGTTAGCGGACGCTGGGAAACGCCTGACATGAAACCGGAAGACAGCGCGTTCGTACGCGAAGCGCAAGCGCGACAGCGCGAAGCCTCAAGCCCCGATGACAACGCTTTGCGGGTCTTTCTCCGCATTGGTTCCATCATCGGCGTGCTGGACGATCCGGACCTGTACCCGAGCGTTCTGGACGCCGTCTTCGAGTTGATTCCGGCCCAGCGTGGGGCGATCATCTTCGCTGCCGACGACGGCGAGAGATTCACTTCGGGTATTTATCGCGAGCGCGGCCGGGAGGTTGACGCGCACTTCGTTCCGAGCAGCAAAACCATATACGGCGTCCTGTCGACCGGCGATCCGTTTATCAGCAATGAACACTCGCCGCCGGCGCTCTGTGCGCTGATGCAGACGCGGAGCAGAAAGCTCGGCGTGATCTATGCGGAGCCGCCGTTGCAGGAGTCCGGGTTCGCTCGGCGCCATCTGAACTATATGATCGGAATCGCCGGAATGGCTTCCGGCGCATCGAGGCAGGTGAAGTCTTTCGAAACGTCCGGCACGGAGAAACAGCACGCAAGCATCTTTGCCAAGACCGGATTCAGCATCGACGGCAAGGCGCATGGACTCGTGGGAGAAAGTGCGGCAATGGTTCGCCTGTGCGACCAGATCGCGCGGGCGGCCCGCAACAATCGTTACGTTCTGATTCTGGGAGAGCCGGGAACCGGCAAGGAATTGGTCGCTCGCGCGATTCATCAGGGCAGTTCGCGCGCGGACAAGCTGTTTCTGCCGATCAATTGCGCCTCGATTCCCGAGGACACCATGGAAAGTCAAATGTTCGGTCACGAGAGGGGCGCCTTCACCGGCGCCGTGTCGCGCCGGATCGGCTGGGTGGAGATTGCCGACGGCGGAACGCTGTTTCTCGACGAGATCGGCGACATGCCGCTGGCCCTTCAGCCAAAGCTGCTCCGCTTCCTGCAGGAGCGGGAGTTCATGCGCCTCGGCGGCAGCGAAACTCAACACTCGGATGTCCGCATCATCGCGGCGACCAACCGGGATCTTGAAAAAATGGTTCACGACGGCCTTTTTCGTGAAGATCTGCTGAACCGCCTCGAAGTCTTTACCATCACGGCGCCTCCTCTTCGCAACCGTCCCGAAGACGTCCTTCCGCTGGCCTGGCACTTCATTCGCAAGAATGCGGATCTGCGCGAGGTTTCTGTGACTGCTATCGATTCAGAGGTCGAACGCGTTTTCCGCGAGTACTCCTGGCCCGGAAATGTGCGCTGGCTGGAAAATACCATCGTCCACGCGCTGGGAAACGGAGATCTGCGATCGGCCGCGATTACAGTTCACGATCTGCCGGAATGGCTTCGAGGAACCGGCGGCCATGTGGCGAACGGCCCGGCCGTTGAGGAAGAGATAGAAGAAGAGATGACGGAAGGAATAACGCCGGAACGACTCTTTGCGGCCCTCGAGCAGGCGAAGCAAAATCGTACCCGGGCCGCCCAGATCCTGGGCATCAGCCGCGCTCAGTTCTATCGCCTGATGAACAAGTTCGAAGAAAAATAGCCACGGTTCTCCGGAACGTTCCCGAAGACCCGTGGCCAAAAGCCGGCGCGGTGATTACAGGGACATACGCGTGGCGACTTCACTCCAGGCGCCGAAACCGAGCACGCCCAGGGCACGGATCTGAATCGCTCCGATATATCGGGAAGCCGGGACAAAGATGTTTTTGGCAATCCGATATATCGGAGACCCTCCCTATGTATTCTGAAGCTACATTGGCGGACCGGGTTCTTCGAGCCGATTCGGCGTGCAAGCAATGGAGTCATGCCAACCGATGTCAGAAAAACTTATCGCGATCGTACCCGCTCCCAAAGCCCATCTCGTTAAAGGTATTATGGGATCCTCGCGTCTTGATCGTGCCTGCCGGACCCGCCGCCGAATCTCCGCACGTGGATGATCTTCAGCCTGTTCCCAACTTGAAAACCGTGACAGCCTTTCGCATATGCTTTAGGCTGAGGGAAAGGGGCTTGTCCTATGGAAGTGCATTTCAAACCAGAACTGGAAAAGAAACTCAACGACCTGGCCACACAAAGAGGGCAGGCGACTGACGATCTGGTGCAAGACCTCGTGGCGGCCTCCGTTGACGATCTAGCCGATGTGCGGGCCATGCTGGACACCCGCTATGACGATCTCAAGAGCGGTCGCGTGAAGCCCATCGACGGCGAAACCTTCTTTGAAAATCTCCGCAAGCGTGAAGACGACCTGCTGAACCGTTCGCCAGAATGACCGCGCGCCGGGGTTTTGAACTTCACCCGGATGCTGCGCAGGACATCACCGATATTTGGGAATATATTGCCAGCGACAGTCTGCTTGCCGCCCGCCGGGTGCGGGAAGACATTCTGCAAGCCATCCGCAAGCTTGTACATTTTCCCCAGCAGGGACACCGCCGCTCCGACCTCACAGCACGTCCTCTGCGCTTCATGCGGACTTGCCTTGCGATTGAATGAAATGGTGTTCCGTGCCCGGTGCATCAACGAACGTCCAACCCATCACCCGAGCATAGAAGGAAGTAGCCCTGGCCGACGCTACATGTTCGGAGCACCGAAGTGCAGAACGATGAGTTATGCCGCATCGCACGTCATTTCGCCATCACCATTCCAAAGCCCCGGACTTTTGCCGGGACGCCAAGTAATTTCACGCCGTGCCACAATCCGTGCGGTGTGGAAGAGATCACAGGGACTTTGACGGCATCCTCGACGGGAACTATGAGATCGATCGTTTTCAGAGCCCCACATGAAATGACCACGGCGTCCGCCTTCCTGGAATCGGCGTATACCTCGATGCTGAGCTTAAACAGGATGTCGTGCGTCGCTGCCCCCTCGGGTATCTGAGTGAACCCGAGTCCCTTTGCTGCCGTGACTTCAAATCCATACTCTTGAAGAAAGACTTTCAGCCGCTCAGTGACTTCATCTGTGTAAGCGGTGGCAATTGCAACGCGCCTGGCGTTTGCGGTTCGCAATCCATCGAGCAAGCCGTTGCTTTGTGTCGTTGCCTTGCGGCCAGTTGCCTTTTCGACCTGCTTGATAAGGTCGTCGTGAAACTTTGCGCCCTTGTAGAACGTGATCGAAGAACCAAAAACGGAAATGACGTTTGCGCCTTGCTTCGCGAGGTCCATCGCTCTCGGCAGGATTCTCGGAACCGCCTCCTCGTAACCTTGCACCGTCATTCCACCGGGAAGACCGACTCCATTGCCGATGAAATCCACACCGGCCGGAAACAGCATCTTTGCGTCCGGAGGAATCGGATAGTTTTCGGGAGGAAAAATCAGCCCGAGTGTTGGGTTCGGTGCGGCACCAAACACCCGTCCAGCAAGAACTGGATATGCAGCTCCTGCGCCGAGCGTGCTGAGAAACTTCCGACGAGTTGTCCTCATAGAACCTCCATCATTCTTCTTCAGTTTCTCATTGCCCAATGAATTCGACCAGATCTTCGACTTCTGCACCTGCCGCTCGACGACCTCGCCGCCGCACACTGGACATTGCTTGTTTCCTAGAACCGGGTTTTCTCGGGCTCGGGCGGCTTCTGCTGTGGAAGCGCATCGATGGGCCGCGACAACCTTTCCTCGCTCACGTTCAATGACACACTGTACGGCCGAAGGCTCACCTGGACGGGGCTCTGCCGCCGATTCTCTCGCCGTTCGAATCTGAGTAATCCGCGTAATCTGCGGCTTATTTTGTCTGAACCGAGGCTCCTCTGACGTGGAGCACATGGACCTTGCGGCCCTTGATCGTGAAGAGTACTCGATAACGGCCGGCAGTCATTTGGCGGATCTCTTCAGAGAATTCACTATCTTCAGGCGCGAGGGGAAATCCATTGGGTACGATTCCAAGTTGTTCAATAACTGCCGATCGAAGTTGACGGGCCCATTGTTGCGCCTGGCGCTTGCCCCAGACGCGGCATCCCCAGTCGTAGGAGTCGCGAACGTCCGTTTGAGCGGACTCTTCGAAAACAACAACATACCGTTTCATTCGTGATCGGGGATGCCCTTTTCGGCGAAGAACTCCTTGAAAAACTCCTCGGCCGGTTGGCCTCGATGCCGTTTCATGCTTTCGAGCCCGCGCTTGATGCCGTCGATTGCCTCGATTCGATCTTTCGCGTCCAGCAATTCCTGGTAGCTCGCAGCATCTTGCACGACCAACTCCGCTTTCCCATTTACGGTCAGGACCAGGGGTTCTTTTGTCTTCTTCATCTGGCGCACCAGCTTCGCGGTGTCACGCTTGAATGTGCTGAGGCTGTGAATATCACGTGTAAGTTTCATTCCGCTGCTCCGTTGCTAAATCTGCACCGAATTTCACACACATACAACAACAAAAGAAAAAGCCGCCCGCCCGGAAAATCTTGTCTTAAATCTTTCGCCGCGCTCGGCCTGCCGTGCCTGCCCTCTCGAGTCGGTCTACATAGTCTGCATTTATGCGAGACTCCATAAATGGCCTTTTGGATAGTGTGCCGAGAATACACTCTCCTGGATTCGCACGCCAAAATCCAGCAGTCGATCGGACATCTCATTCCGGATCCGGTCGTCTGAAATGTCACCGCATATCAGTCCATTGGATCTTTTCAAGAGTATCTTGTGATTTCAGAGGAGCGTCCGCACGTGATCCAACACCTGCGCCAGGAGCAGGGGAGATGGTTGCACATCGAGACTGCGGGACTGGAGAGCGTGTTAACGCTGAAATCCCTCGACGTGACTCTGCCCCTGACGGTGCAAGCCGGTCTCCGATGAAGAGGCCGACACCATTATCACCGAGGCCCTCCGGAGCAGTCGCCCCATGATCCGGAGAGAGGTCTTTCGTTTTATGAATCATTAGAAGTGAACCTGAAGCTCATTACAGTGTGACGAAGTAAAGCGTAGAATTGCCGCGCGGTTTTGTCCCGCCGAACTTGGTCTAAGGCGGCGTGGACGTGGATCGGACGGAGCGGTCGGGTTCGTACGCGTAGCGTTCAATTTTTCGAACTTACCAGCCGTTCCGTCTGTAGACTCTAGTCCGTCTGTGCCGTAATCGACGAACTCGGTCACCAAGCGGTAATCGTTGCCCTTAATATTGAAAACCACTCGACCGCAGCTGACTATACTTGCGCTCCGGTAATGCTTTTTCGCTATCGGCTGGGTTTCGCCACGTATGGAGCGCCTCATGAAACCAGGATTCCAATGCGGTTTTCAGCTTCTGATTGCCTCACGGACGGTTTTGTTTGTACGCTGAACCGCCAGCCGGTATTCTGGAAGAAAGAGATCCCTATGGCGAGTCTCAATTGGTCACAATGCCCCGCCCGTGGAGAGCATTCCCGGCAAGCGCAGCGGTGCATGGGTGTTTCGAGATACCCGGACGCCGGTTTCGACTATGTTTGAGAATTTGGAAGCGGGAGCCACCATCGACGAAATTATGGACTGGTTTCATGTCACGCGGGAACAAGTGGTAGCGGTACTCGAATTCGCTGCTCGGAGTCTTGACGCGCCCCCTCCTATTCAGCCCCCCGCCCAAACGGCCGATGCTCGTTCTCTTCGATAACGGCACTCCAGCTCCTTTGCGAGACGCCCTCAAGGGCCACACCGTTGTGGAAGCAATCGAGCGCGGATGGGACAGGCTGGTTAACGGTGAACTGTTGGCGGCCGCCGAGGCGGCGGGGTTCGAGGTTCTGCTTCAGGAGGTGTATTGATGACGACATTACCGAGAGGCCGGTACACTTTGCAAGAGTACGTCGAGCTGGATAAGAATTCGGAAGAGCGATACGAGTATTTCGGCGGCGTGGTCTTTGCAATGACCGGGGGCAGTCCCGGCCGCGCGCGCATCAGCGGCAATATTTGTGCCGCGATCCGCCAAAGGTTGCGGGGCCGGAACTGCGAGGCATTCAACTCTGAGATCCGCATCCAGGTCCCGGATGCCATGCCCTACCGCTATCCGGATGCGACTGTCGTCTGCGGCGAACCGGTGTTTGAGGAACTTGAGGGACAGCAAGTGCTGGTCCGTGTTTACACTAAAATCTGTCGACGTGACTCTGCCCCTGACGGAGATTTATGAACACGTGACTTTCCAACCCGGCCCAGACCCATTGTCTGAACCGCAGGCACCGCCTTTGAATGATTAGCCCGGATTTCTCACCAACTCTTTGGGGAGACCGAGAAATCCTCAGTTAAATATGTAGTCGCGGGCTTTACGCCCGCGTTCGAGCTTCGCACAATGTAGCATTCGCGCTAAAGTGAACGCGGGCGTAAAGCCCGCGACTACATACTTGATTGCCGACCTTCGGCTCAAGCGGTGAGAAATGCGGGTTAGCGCAACAGCAAGCTTCTTGAGGAATGGCGGGTAAGCCTGCCGATATCCTAGCCGTGTTCACAGCAGTTTGTTTGACGCCGTACGCCACGTCGTTTGCGTCAAACCCGCTTCAGTCCTGCTTCCGGAGCACTCCCCATGCAAAAACGGTGAACGCCAGAATTATGAACACGCGTCCCAGGTTGCTTTGACGGTTGGCGGCCTGCCAGATCGCTCCGGCGATCAACAGGCTGCCGGCGGCGGCCATCCAGCCCAGCCGGTTGATGGAATGTTCCAGGCGTTGCACGGCCTTTCTGGCATCCGGCGCCAGCGATGTCTGGACCACCAGATTGCCGCGTTCCGCCTGGGTCAGTACGCGATCCAACCCGGCCGGCAATTTGAGAGCAAGCTGGCCCAGGCTGAGGATTTCCTGCATCCATCCGCGCCAGTTCTTTTTGAGTTCTTCTTTCGCCAGGCGTTCGGCAAAAGGGATCGTTTCGGTCCAGGGGTCGAACTCCGGATCGAGGTTGGTGGCCATACCGGACAGAATTCCCATGGCTCGAACGACAAACAGCATGTCCACTTGAAATTGAAAAGGAGCGGCGTAGATCACATCGCGATATTCATGAAGGAAGTAGCGAGCCTGGTCCATCGCGACATTGTGCAACTCACCCATGCGTACGCCCCAGAGACGCTCGAAGATAGCCGCGTGCGCTTCCTCTATCCGTTTCAAGTCTGCGCCGGGGAGCAACACCCCGGCGTCGACGTAGGCTTGCACGATCTTGTGGGCGTCCCGCGTGCCGAAGCCGATTGCATACTGGCGAAGCGCCGCGCGGAGGCGTTCGGGAATACCGGCGACCATGCCGAAGTCGACAAAAACGATTTGAAACGGGCGGCCCGGCTGTCTGGGGACGGGATCGTTCGGCTTGAAGCAGGTTCCTTCCGGATCGTTGGGATGAGGTAAAGGTCTCACGAACACGTTGCCCGGATGCGGATCGGCGTGGACAAAGTTGGTGACGAAGACCTGGCGCATGTAAATGTCGTAGAACTTCTTGGCCACCGCCGCGCGGCTGATGCCGGCGGCGTCGATCGCGGCCAGGTCGCCGATTTTGATGTAGCCGACGTCTTCCAGCGTGAGCGTTCGCGGTGCGCAGTAGTCCCAGTAGATTTTAGGGATGTAAACCTGAGGATCGCCGGCGAAGTCCCTGGCCAGGTGTTCCGCATTCCGGCCCTCGGCCTGGAAATCCAATTCGGCCCGCGTTACGGTTGTGAATTCCCTCGCCAGCCAGTCCAGGTCCACACGATCCCGGATCCGCTTGTAGAGCTTCAGCCAGCGAATGATCAGGGCAATGGCTGTCAAATCCGTTTCCACCAGAACGCCGATCCTGGGCCGCATCGCCTTCACGACAACCGCTTCGCCGGAGGAAAGGCGCGCCCGGTGCACCTGGGCCAGGGACGCCGCCCCGACAGGGTCCGGCGAAAACCACGCGAATATTTCGCTGACCGGGCGGCCGAAATCGGCCTCGATTTGCGCCAGCACTTCACTCAATTGTTCGGCTGGCACCTCATCCTGCAACCCGGCCAACTCGCTGGTGACCTCGCGGGGAAGAATATCGACGCGGATGCTCAGGAACTGTCCGAGCTTGATCAAGACGCCGCCCATTTGGACGGCCAGCATGCGGTACTGCCGGGCAATGTGTCCCCAGCGTTCCAGCGGCGGCGTCCGCAGCCAGTTCAGTCCCCACCGGTTCAGGACGACGTCCCCCCAGATGACTTGCAGGAATGCTTTGGTAAAAAACCAACGCACTTTCCGGTAACGCTTTTTATCTATTTTATTTGCCACGCGATTTTTCAAGGCTCAAAGCTGTTAACTGTTCAGCACGTCCTGTGGCGTTATGGTTAAACACAAAGACACCAAGGCACAAAGGCACAAAGAAAACCGGCGAACAAAGCATTTGATGCCGGCTTTCTTTGTGCCTTTGTGCCTTGGTGTCTTTGTGTTTAACCATCAGTCGCTAAGTGAGGTGAATAGTTACCAAAGCTATTTGTCAAACTCGGCTCGAAGTGAAATTCGGGGTCATTCGCAGACAACTCTCAAGAATCAGGCCCAACGGCGCGGCATAATCGCGAAACGCGATCTCGTCTTCCGGCGTGAATGGCTCTTTCCCATTTTTGTTCAGTAGCTGCGCGACCGCGAACACTTTCTTGTTCCGGTCATAGATCGGCATGCACAAAATGCTGTGTGTCCGGTAACCGGTCTCGCGGTCAACGGCCGGGTTGAAGTCGGGATGGCTGTATGGGTCCGGGATGTTCTGTATCTCCCCGGTCGAGGCGACGCGTCCCGCAATACCAGTCCCCATTGGAATCTGGATGACGAGCGGCTTGTCGGAGTCGGAGAGCGCGATTTGGGAGCGCAGCACGCCCGCTGGTTCATCCACGATGAAGATCGTGCCGCGGTCCGCATGAAGCAGTTCGCGAATCTTCAGCGTGACGGCTTCCAGCATCTGATCGAACAGGGCGCCTACCGCGTCCTGGTTTGCGATATCCACTGTTCCCAGAAACTGGCTGAACTCCGATGTGATCTGTTCCAACATGTCGATGAATTGTTTCGAGGACAGCCGGGCTACATGCCGTACCAGCTCCCCCTTGCGATAGAGCTGCGCAAAGGCGGCCAGCATATGGCCGGTATTCGCGACGATGCCTGCCGTAAACGACGTGAGACGTCCGTCTTCGAGCGTGACGATGCGGTCCGCGATATCGAGTATGCGGTTGTCGTGTGTGACCAGCAGGATCGTGCAGCCCTGAGCTTTGGCCAGGTTCTGCAGTATCTCGACCACCTCGCGTCCGGACTTCTTGTCGAGCGCCGCGGTCGGTTCATCGGCCAGAATGATCCGGGGATTGCGGACCAGGGCTCTTGCAATCGCGACCCGTTGCTTTTGTCCTCCGGACAATCGGTCCGGCCCATAGTCCACGCGGTGTTCGAGCCCAACCGCGCCGAGCATTTCAACCGACCGGCGCCTTGTTTCAGCAGCGGTCAGATTGTCGAGTCCGAGGGACATCTGGACGTTCTGGCTCGCGGTGAGCGCATCAATAAGGTTATGGGCCTGGAAGATGAACCCGATATTCCGGCGGACTCGGACCAGATCGCCGGGAGTCGCGCCGTTGAGCTCCTGGCCGAGAACAGTGACGCTTCCTTCTTCGATCGATCGCAGCGCTCCACAGAGCGTCAGCAGTGTTGTCTTGCCGGAACCGGAGGGACCCGTGAGGATGATGATTTCTCCGGCATAGATGTCGAGAGTGATGTCGTAGAGCACCTGCTTGCGCAGTGCGCCGGTTCCGTAGTAGTGGTTGACGTTCCGAATCTGGATAACAGCTTCCATAGATGACTAAAAGATTTCCGCGGGATCCGCCGCCTTCAGCCGCCGCATCGCGAGTGCCGCGGAGATGGCGCACATGATGGCGGTCAGGACATAGACCGCGGCCGAACGCGCAAAAGTCATCCGCAAGGGAAGCAGAGTGGCATCGCGCGAAACGCTGTAAACGAAATACGAGACGAAAACACCGGGGAAGAATCCGAGAACCGATAAGATCAACGATTCCTGCAGGACGATCTTGAAGAGAAAACGGTCGGGGTATCCCATGGCTTTCAGCGTCGCATACTCGGGAAGGTGGTCCGTCACATCGCTGTATAGGATTTGATAAACGATGATGCAGCCCACAAATATTCCCATCAGAACTCCGAGCTTGAAGATAAATCCAATCGGCGTATTCGTTGTCCAATAAGTCTTTTCAAGTTCCGCAAACTCCGCGTGGGTCAGCACGCGCACGTCGGGCGGCAATATGCGGGCGAGTTCGCTCTTGACGCGTTCCGGATCGGCGCCCGATTTCAGCTTGATCAGTCCGACGTCAATGATTCCGAGCCGGCGGTTGGGAAGTACCTGCAAGAACGTTTCGTCACTCATGACCAGAGTGCCATCGACGGCGAACGAAGTGCCTAACTGAAACAGGCCGGCGATCTCCACGCGCCGGCCGGCGGTCTCGGTGATCACGTGTTTGTCCTCTTTTAAAGTCTCGGCGACAGCGCCGTACTCGGGACGTCGAATCGAGTCGAACAAAACCACTCCCGGGGTTCGGATCTTATACAGGTTTTCGGCAACACCCGGCGCATTCAACACTGCGGACCGGGGATTGAAACCGATCATGAAGATATCGCGTTCACTCCGGTCGAAAGGATTCTTGAACGGAGCTGTTCCAAGGTAGACGGCTTCGACAGATTCGACGCCATCGCAGCCCAATGCCTGGTAGAGGCGCCGGTCGGTGAAAGACTTGGGCGACACGATGTACTGGTATTGAGGATTAATGAGGACCAAATCGCCGGTGAGACGAGATTGCACCAGGCCGGAAGTCGAAAGTAGCGCATCCTCGAACCCCAGCTGCGTCATCATCAGAACAACTGCAAACGCGATTCCCGCCAATGCCGCGAGGAAACGCCGCTTTTCACGAGTGAGCTGAAGCCAGGCCAGCGGGATGTAGATACTCATCGCGTGTTATGGCTGAATGACCACGTCGACCTTTCCATGGATCAATCCGGCCGCGCGTTCGCTGTTTTGGAGTTGTATCTTCACCCTCACCACGCGCGTGTCGGCGAAGTCGGCAGGTTCCAAAGACAGTAACTCGCTCTTCGTGACTTGTGCGCTGATTTGTGTCACGGTGCCCGTGAGCCCGTCCGGGACCAAATCGCCGGAAATGCGGGCCGTCTGGCCTGCCTGGACTCGGCTGATGTCCGACTCGTAGACTTCCGCGATCACGTACATCCGGTCCGTTTTGCCCAGTTCGAGTATGCCTTGCGCGCCTACTTCTTCACCGGCGTGGGCGTGAATCTTCAGAACCTTTCCATTTACCGGCGCCCGGACGACCATTTGCTCGAGTTCGGCGTTGGCATGTTCAACCTGCGCCACCGCTGACGACAACTGTGCGGCCAGAACATCGACGTCTTCCTTCCGAACCTCCTCGAGGCTTTTCAACCGTTCTTTCGCGGCGTCCAGCGTCCGTTTGTTTCTCTCCATGACCAGGCGCTTCTGTTCCAGATCGGAAGCCGAGACGATCTGTTGCTCGCGAAGATTTTCAAAGCGCTGATGGTCGCTGCTGGCGATTTCGTATTCGGATTCCCATCGTGCAACTTCCATCTTCTGGGCATCGATGTCTGCCGGCTTCGAGCCCGCCTGGACCTGAGCCAGCTTCCTGCGCGCCACTTCGACATCGGCCTCACTTTGGCGCAGGGCCTTCTCAGATAAACGCCAGCCATCAAGGATGGCGACAACCTGCCCGGCCTTCAGCCAATCGCCTTCCCTGGTACGAAGTTCGCTGACGAGTGAGGGACGCCCCCCAAAATACGGTGCGGCGACGACGATGACGCCGTCTTCGGGCTCGATCCGCCCCCGGCTACCTACACCCACCGGTTTTTGAGAGCCCGAAGGAGGAGCGGCCGCCTGCTGCAGCTGGTCGGAATTCCTGGGGCGCATGACAGCCGCTGCGGCCACAATCGCGATGAGCAGCACAGCAGGAACCCAGAGCCATTTCTTTCTCTTTTTCGGACCTGGCAGAGGATCAGGCATGCCGTGACTATACGTCATTAACGCTGAAGTTTGAAGGTCACTCACCCCTCTCCTCTTTTGTGATTTCTGTGCCTTTTTGTGGCTATTCCTCTTTGTGGTTTGGACTTTGACGTGGCCCTGACCGACTTATGCAGGCGTTTCTCGACCGTCTATGCTAAATTGGAGTGCCTGTACCTCCTGAGTTCGGGAGGAAAATGGATGAAAAAGTTTGCAATAACGACTTTCGCACTGCTGTACGCCTTCTTGATCCTTACAGTTTCGGCGGCACGGTCCAACGAGTGGGCAGCCCGGGAAGGCGCGGCGCTCGCTCAACCCAGTTCCGTCCAGCATTCATCCGGTGTCAGCAAGCCGGAAAAGTCGGACACGTATCTGTCGCAGACCAAACTCGTCGAGCCCGAGTTCGTGGTCGAATTGCCTCGGGAAGCGGTTGCCGCACCGGCTCTCTCGGCGCGCTACACTCTGCTGTCGTCTTTCGAATATCACTCCATCTGGAGTGATCCGCCGTTTTCATCCCGCGCTCCTCCGCACATCTGACAAGAGTTTTCATTTGAATGTAGATATCTCCGAGCGCTCGCCTGCATTCGTAAACGGTTGCACGCTCGCCCGGCAATCGACTTATTCCTAAGCAGAATCTTATAACTATGATCAGAGACAAGGATTCTAGAAACAAATTGAACCGCCCACGACAGATATTCCTGGCCGCAGCTGTCGCCGCGATGGGAATGCTTGCCTTCGGTTGCGCCAAGAGCCAGGTTGTGGCGCCGCCGCCTCCTGCCGTTCCGGTTGTCGTTGCGAAGGTTTCGCAGCAAGCAATGCCGGTTGAAGTCACAGCAGTAGGCAACGTCGAGGCGATTTCGACGATATCGGTCAAGTCTCAGATTTCGGGCCAGCTTCTTGAAGTTCATTTCAAGGAAGGAGACTTCGTCCATAAAGGGCAATTGTTGTTGACGATCGATTCACGTCCGTATCAGGCGCAGGTGGACCAGGCAAAGGGAGCCATTGTCAGGGATCAGGCACAGCTCCAGCAGGCGGAGGCGAACCTGGCCAAGGATAGCGCCCAAGAGGAATACGCCCGAAGTGAGGCGCTCCGTTACGCGAACCTGATGGAGAAGGGCCTGGTTCCCAAGGACGCTGTGGAGCAGGTGAAGTCCCAGGCGGCTGTGGCGGTGCAGTCCCTGCGCGCGGATCGGGCGGCGATCGACAGCGCGAAAGCCAGTCTTGTGCTCGATCAGGGCTCGCTCAATGGCGCGAACGTGCAGTTGAGCTACTGCAGTATCTACTCTCCGATCGACGGGCAAACCGGCGCGGTCATGCAGAAGGCAGGCAATCTTCTGAAGGCCGCGGATGTGCCTATTGTGGTCATCAATCAGGTCAATCCTATTTACGTCAATTTCACGGTCCCGCAGCAATTCTGGTCCGATATCAAGAAACGCGAGGGCGCGCAGGCGCTCCGCGTCATCGCCACGGTGCCGCAGGATCCGGGCGAACCCCAGCAAGGCGTAGTCACTTTCGTGGACAACGCCGTCGATTCGGCGACCGGGACGATCCACTTGAGAGCGTCATTCGAGAATCCCCAGAATCGCCTCTGGCCCGGCCTGTTTGTCAACGTCGTGCTCAGACTTTCGGAACAGGCCAATGCAACGGTGGTTCCAACGCAGGCGATCACGCAAGGTCAGAACGGGACATTCGTATACGTCGTGAAGCCCGACAATACCGTGGAGCCGCGCCCGGTCGTGTCCAGCCGCGCCATCGGCGCATTGGCCGTCATCGACAAGGGACTCCATTCGGATGAGATCGTCGTTACGGACGGCCAGACACGCCTGACGAAGGGCGCAAAAGTCCAAATCAAGGGCAACGGGAGCGAAGCTGCGCCATTCTGATGTATTCGAATTGGGAAAAATCGGGGCCAGACGGGTGAATTCCCTTTTTCTGCAGAAAAAGGGAATTCACCCGTCTGGCCCC
>Ga0207099_1030_pt1 | contig 29839 bp, 20 predicted proteins | sample Alteio_BWMinHeat_85_FD_153521 | JGI IMG/M metagenome (GOLD analysis project Ga0207099, IMG submission 153521) | Enriched cells from forest soil in Barre Woods Harvard Forest LTER site, Petersham, Massachusetts, United States -... | ecosystem: Environmental > Terrestrial > Soil > Temperate forest >... | reverse complement strand
GGAAACTCCCGAGCGATGTGCGTTGCGGTTCTAAAAGGAACGGCTCAGTAATGCCTCCAGTCGGCGAAGCCAGAAACCATTCCTCTAAGCCACGTCGACCAGTAAGGATCTTAGATCGAGGGTTCCTATGCGGAATCGGCGCAACCGTTCCGGCTCCACCCCAGCTACCAGATAGCGGTCTTTCTCCTCCACGGGTTCAACCAACACGGCGATGTAGTGTCCGCCGATCGCGTCGCGAGCTTCAAAGACCTGGGGCCCGCCGTAGTAAACCAGCGTCATGGTGTGACGAACGGTCTTCATGACCCTTGCCCTTGGAATGTTCCACAATATTGAACGCGGCAAACGGCCACCACGTATGGTGCGATGGCTTGAACGTTTGTTGAATATGACCGGCGCCGCTTTTCAGCTGCACCCGGCAAATGTGACTGCTCCGGAAGCGCGGCAGCTTCTGCGTCTTCTCGCAGTCAGCCCGTCGCTCGCAGTCAGCCCGTCGCTCGTAGTCAGCCCGTCGCTCGTAGACAGAAACGCCTCGAGTCAGACATTCCGATACGTCAGACACAGCAAGTCTTCCCTCGGAACGCTGGGAGCGGAAGTCGTCTTCGATCGGAGGGTTGTTTTGCAGGAGACGAAACACCACCCGCTCCGACAAGACCTCTTCGGACTCCGGAAGCGGACAACATCGAGCGCCAGATCCCAGGGCACATCCTTGAGATGCACCGTGATGTTACGGTCTATCGAAGGGTCCATAATGACGTCGAGTCCACTGATCGAGGCAATCGACTGCAAAAACTCTCTGAGGCTGCCTTGCAGATCGATGGACATGATTTGACCTGTATATTCATCCCGCGTGCGCCTTCGTGCAACCGCAACATCCGCGGTGGAAACCGGAGGCTGGATAATCGCGTCGATCGCGCACGAGGGCTCGGCGGTTTTTACAAATCCGGTGTTCATCTTCAAGTCTTGTGTCGCATCCGCGCCGGCTTTCAATTCGACATCCGCTGGATCCGAGGGGCCAAATTCCTCCGCGCAACCCTGCATTACATAAGAGCCGGCTGGCAACCCCGAAAACATGAAGCGGCCTTCCGCGTTGGTCTTTGTGACGTCCTGCTTTCGGCCGTCGAGCCTAGAAATAATCACCGTGGCGCCAGACGCCGTTTCACCCCGGGCTGTGTACAGCACTCCCCTTATTCTGCCGGAAGCTGAAGTTCGATTGATGGCTTGAGTTCTACTGGATGAGCCCGGTGTCGCTATGGAAAATGCACCGCCCAAAGCCATGACAATAATCGCAAGAGTCAACGGTGCGTGAATCAGTTTACGCATGATGTTCGCGCTTAACGCTGTTGAAGGACTAACACGCGTAACCTCGACAGGATTTTCTTCGCTGCGGGCCGCCGGAGAAACGCTCGCTTAAAAATCCGGCTTTTCAGCGGCCTTACTCGAGTTGCCGGCGGCATTTCGGCCGTTTCGCTGGAATAGAACTCGTTCCGCTGGAAAATCGAAAAATCTGCTGGAAAACAAAAATTTCCAGCTAATGTTTTATTTTTCCGGCGGAAGATTTGTTTTTCCAGCTGGAAAAATGTTTTTCCAGCTGATTTTTTATTTTTTCGGCGGAACTTTTAATTTTCGAGCGGAAGTTTTGTTTTTCCGCTGGAAATCTGGAAAATCTGCTGGAAATTTTATTTTCCAGCAGATGTTTTAAATTTCCGGCTAATGTTTTATTTTTCCAGCGGAATCGGTTTTCGGCGAGAAAAATGGGGATCGGACTGATTTGCACCGGTCCGATCCCCGTGAGAAAACGATCTAACTAATTGACCACGATCGTTTCGGTCGTGCTCCAGTCGGAATAACCGAGCACGCCGAGAGCCTGCACCTGAAACCCGTACATCGTGATGGGCGTCAGACCGGAAACCGTGACGGCTTTCCGAATCGTGGCTGCCGGGACCGTCGTCCACGGGCCAGGCGTCGTTCCATTCATTACCGCATAACGGATGAAGTACGACTTTGCCCCGGCTACCGATTTAACGGCGGCGACGACCTGGCCGGAATTCATGCCGAAATCCAAAGAACGGAACGACGGCACGGCAACCGGCTGAGGAGCGGACTTTCCGGTCGGCTTCAGGGTAAAACCGCTGGCCTCAAAAATCACCGGATCGTCGTTGCACACATTCTGGACAAACACCGCAAGCAGATTCAGATCTTGAACGATCAGCTTGTGTTGCTTCTTAACCACTGCTTTCGCAGTCTTACCGCCATCCATAGCGGCGAGGACCGCTTCAGCGAGTGTGTTACCGGACGCATCCAGCGAGGCCGGGTCGATCGGCGGGTTCGGGAAATACACCGGATTACCGCCGACTCCTTTCGCGATGTGATGCGCCATATTGGCCAGATCATTGGGCGCGAACTTACCGAAGCCGGTCACCGCTTTGAGCGATGCGGGCTTCTTGGTTGTGGGCGCCGACGGCGGAGTGGACGTCGTGGTGGACGCCTGGGCCGCAGCCGGAGTTGACGGCGTGGAAGCCGTCGTGTTGGGATCAGTTGTTGACATGGGAAACCTCTTTCTTGAAATTTTGAAATTTGGAAACGTTAACGGTTTTGCCGCCGAATAGACACTCCGGCGACGTGACTTGGAAAGAGAAGAGAAATTGCCGCAAAAACTGGCGCTCTCTTCTCAAGGATGGACGAATTCCGTGACATTCGCCCGCAACAGACTGATAATGCGCGGGAAATGAGCAAAATGGAGCGTCAACGGGAAATCGAACAGGATTCCGTGCGCGACGGCTGCGTGCGATGGTGCCAGAACATTGAATATCAGCAGGCGACCGACACCGGACCGTACCGGAATTTGTTGGGAATTTCCCTCATGTCGCTCGCGGACGGCATCCGTGTCACGCAGGACAGCCTGTTGTCCATGAAGGCCAAACTTCCTGCCTGGGGACTGTGGCTTTTGTGGCTCAGCCCGGAACAAATGGCGCTTATCACGATCGGCACGTTATTCAACATGATCGCTCAATCGGAATTTGATACTTGCCTTCCGCCGCGGATCACTCCCGTTACCCGCGAGATCGGCGAGCTTTGCCTGGTCGAAAGGGTCTCGGATCTGGAGAAGCAACGGGCGGTGGACATCGCTAAGCTATTGCTCGGGCGCAACCGAAGCCGGAACGCCGCAAAACGGGCGGCAGAGTGGGCCGCCCTGGTCGATGACAAAGAGGACTGGGTAAACAACTCCCGCGCGGAGCATCTCGGTGGAAAACTGATCGCGTTGGCCCTTCGGTATGCCGTTTTCGACGGTAAGCCGATCTTCGAAGAGAGGGAGAACCGGGAAGGTTCCGGTAAAAACTTAAAGAAGATGCTACGGATCGGGTTGACGGAGGTTGCCGAAACCTGGATCGGCGAACAGACGCCCGAGGCATTGGACTTATTCAGGCCGATCTATGTGCCGATGATCGTCGAACCTTGCCCTTGGACGTCGCTTTCGAAAGGTGGCTATTGGCATATTCCGATGACGTTTTTCAAGCGTCAGACCGGCAAACGGGCGCAAAAGCGTCTTGAGAAAGCAGACCTGTCGCTGGTGCACGCGGCCGTGAACGCGATGCAAAACACACCTTTCAGGATCAATGAGGTTGTCGACCGGCTCCAGCGGGAGGCGTGGGCTGCCGGCCTTCCTTTTTTCGAAATCACGAGCGAAAAACAACGGAAAGGTACGCAGAAAACGATGCTGTTCCGTTTTGCGGAGTCGGCGCGGCTATCCCCCGAAGGGAAATTCTATTTTCCCTGGCAGGTGGATCATCGCGGACGCGCCTACCCCGTGCCGCAATTGATGAATCCGCAATCCGATCATATCGGACGGGCGCGGATCGAATTCGCCGACGGCAAACCGCTGGGCGAACGCGGAGCGTACTGGCGGCAGATCCACCTCGCCAATTGTTTTTGGAAGGGGAAGAAGGCGTCCTTTAAGACGCTTTTCGCCTGGGTTCGGGAAAATGAAGCGGAGATCCTCGATTTCGCGGCCAATCCTTTAAGACTTCATCGTTTCTGGACGCAGGCCGACCAGCCATGGCTATTGATCGCTGCGTGTCTCGAGTGGAAACGATTCAAAGAAGAGGGTCCGGAAATGATCTCGCATTTGCCGATCAGTATGGACGGCTCCTGCAACGGCTATCAACATCTCAGCGCGATGGGGCTCGATCCAATCGGCGGACGCGCGACGAATCTGATGACATTGGGCCACCCGGAGGATATCTACCAGTGGGTTTCGGACTTGGTGTGCGGCCGTTTGAAGATCGATGCAGCGAGTAATGGACCGAATGCCGAACTCGCCCGGCAATTGCTGGCCATCATGGGTCGCGACCTGGCAAAGAATGCAACGATGACGATCCCTTACGGCGTGACCCTCCGGAGGATCTACACGGAACTGTGCAAAAAGGGCGCCATCCAAGGTTTGAAAGATGCCGAGAAATGCGCCATGCATCTGACGAAGTTACTGGTGGAGTGCATTCCCGAAGTCGCGGTGGAGGCGGGCCGTATCATGAAATGGCTTCGCGAAGTGGCCGAGATCATCGCGAGGGAGAATCGAGGCATGATGTGGATCACGCCCATCGGTTTTGTCGTGATTCATGAAAACCGCGAACCGAAAGACGTACGTCTCGCTACGGCGGATCACAGGATTAAGATCTACCGCGATGATGACAAACGGAAGATCGACGTGAGGAAGCAGGTGGACGGCATCGTCGCGCATCTGGTTCACTCGATGGATGCCGCTCACATGATGCTGACGATCAATCGTCTTTACGCCGCAGGCATCCGCCACTTCGCCATGGTCCACGACAGCTACGGCGTCCATGCCTGCGACGTGGACCTGTTGAATCGCAAGACGCGTTATCGGACATGGTTTCTCAGCCCCGCTCCCTCGGCCGACTCGCTTGAAACTCCTATCTTCGGAGTCGGGATTTGTGGATCTCTTCCGAGAGTGGTGCGAATGCCCACGCATTGGCGCCTTGGCCGGGAACGGACGAGAAGCAGCCATCTTGGTCGTCCGATGGGCTGCATATCGTATTTAGCTCAACACGCGGCGCAACGAAACACAATATCTGGACTATTAATCCGGACGGTTCTAACGCGCAGCAACTCACCTCCGATGATGCGGAACACGAGCAGCCCCGCTATTCTCCGCAGGGTTCTTCCATTCTCTATTTGTCAAATAAAACAGGAAAACGAGAACTCTGGATTATGAACGCCGATGGATCAAACCAGCACGTAATCGCCCTAATCAGCACCCGCGTCAGTGATCCAACGTGGTCTCCTGATGGCCAGCAAATTGCATATGTGGGGTGCCGAAGAGGCGGAGAGTGCAACCTGTTTCGCGTTAACGCGAACGGTTCTAACAGTCTGCAAATCACTAGCGGAAACTTTCAGGACTGGAACCCTGACTGGGGTAATCCCGGGATAATATTCGCCTCTAATCGCGGAGATAGCCAAGGACTTTGGTTGATTCAGGCTAACGGAAACGGGTTGCAGCAGCTTACAGCACCGGATGGTACCGGAGATTTGTATCCAAGATGGATTGGCTTTACCAGTGCCTTTGTGTTTAGCCGGTCCGGGAAAAGCTCCAGTGATGCTGCGTCCGACGTCTGGTCGAGCGCCTCTTTCGGATCAACCGCACAGCAAGTCACGAAACTGGTCGTAGATACGACTCCCTCCGTTATCACACCGTTAGTGGCAGGCACTCTGGCAAATAATGGGTGGTATGTAAGTGGCGTCGTGCTTACTTGGCAAGTAAGCGACCCAGAGTCGGGTGTAGCCAGCTCTACAGGTTGCAGTCAAGCTACTTTCTCAGGTGACACCGCCGGCGTGACAATCGTTTGTACCGCTACCAATGGGGTTGGTTTGACAGCATCGGTCCCGATCACCATCAAAATCGACAAGACCCAACCCGTTGTCTCAGGGATGCCCGCCTCCGGCTGTACACTCTGGCCGCCGAATAATAAGCTGGTGCAGGTTGCCAATGTGACAGCCGGAGACGCACTGTCTGGTCTCGCTCCTTCTTCATTCAAGGTCACTGGAACCAGCAATGAACCGGCCGATCCCAAAGACCCTCAAATCGTCATTACCCCGAATGGGTCCGGTGGATTCAGCGTTCAACTCCAAGCGGATCGTCTTGGGACTGGCACCGGGCGAGTCTACACGCTTACGGCGACCGCAGCGGACTTGGCCGGAAATCTGGCCACAGCGACGGCGACATGCACTGTGCCTCACGATCAAGGCCGATGAAGATAGGAGTTTCAAGCAGAGTAACGCGGTGGCTGTAATGTCCGATAAGAGGTTTGAACTAAGCGGGCCCTCGTTCTCGCTGTCTACGCTTCTCTTCCCACCGGTCAACCGGCGAAAGGCAAGACTCGCTACCGGCCTCCCCGCTACGGCTTTAGCCGGACTGGACTTTCACCAGTTGGATTCTTTTCGAAAGGTTTCATCCGCTCACTGGATTCCCCCTCTTCCAAGCTTTGCTTGGCGCGATAAAACTCCTATCTTCTGTGAAGGCCTCCGCCGTGATTTCCTTGATTTGGGATTTCATTAAGGAATCTGTTGAGCAATAATCACCAAGGGACAGAGGTGATTCTCTCATGACGAGGTAGACAATGAAGGATCGATCAAAACACTGCCGCATCCGTATGAGGTTTGATGGAGAGACGTGCAAGGACATTAGCAGACGGCTTGGTGGTAGCACCACCGAGGCAACGCGATGAACTTGCTAATTGGCCTTGCGATCGCTGGCGCTATAGTTCTTGTTGTAGTTTTCCTGTGGATAGCTCAGGGAATCGGATCACGTCAAAACAAGAAAGCCTCTCACTTTGGTCCCGGAGCCGGCAATCCTACAACGATTTCCGAAGTTTGGGATCAAGCGCGCTTTCTTGCGCTTACCCCAGAGCAAATCCGAGCGCAGCTGGAAATCATAGACCGGGCTGCGCAGGCGAACGACGATTGGCGTGGATGGAGGCGGATGGAGAGTGCTGACTCCGTGTCGTCAGACCTTCGGGACATCCTTCAGTTCGCGCGTTTGCGGTTACTGTTGCGCATTCCAGATCTGCAGGAACATGGTGATCTCGAATTGACGTTGAGCCAAGTATTTCCCAAGGGAAGGAATGCTGTGTTGGCGCACGTAGATGAGTGGATAAGCGCGGAAATTCTACGGCGGCAAGGCTCGTTCTGATCTGACTCTCTTTCGTTAGGTGAGATATGTGAGTTGAGGCGGGTGATGCCGGTTCGTCGCGACCGATAGGGAGAGACGAACAATTCACGACGCCGGTGCGTAGGCTTGCTGTCGTTCGACCTAACTTTATTACTGACTGGCGTCGCCTCGCGCCTGCCGGGGGTGGGTGGGAGCCCGCGGTCATGTCCGAACAGTTTGCTTGGGCGGGCAATGGATCGCGTTACATTTCGTCCCCAACCCGGAAAGAATCAGCGAGCACGAAAAAAGGGGGCAGGAAATTCCTGCCCCCCTTTGCTACTGCAGGCCGCCAACGCCAGCAGAATGAGATACCAGTTGTTTCAGCGTAACTATTCAGGATGTTATTGAAGAGACGCGATGAAATCGGGGAGCGTGCCGGAGAAAAGAGAGGCGAGAGCTTCAGTAGGTGGAACGCCGTGCTTGTTGCAGGTGGACAGGTAACTGCGGACTCGGCAAAAGATGCGAGCGCCCTCGAAGGAGCGGAAACAGCCGGAAATCTTTTGCTGTACCTTGGTCATCCGGATGTCGTTTTCGCTTTGATTATTCGTGAACGGCACACGCGGATCCGTCAGGAAACGCAATGTTTCGACTTCAAAGTCGCGTAGGCGCTCCAGGAGATTGCGCGACTTGGACCTCGCCACTCGGCCGCGGCCGGAATTGGTTTTGGGATCTGGAGGCGGACATTCTTCATCGGCGCGGGCGAGAATCGCACGGTACCGGCGGCGGAAGGATTGCGCCTCTTCTTCGGTAACGCTGCCGCCAGCCTTTTCGACATCGTGGCGCATATCCAGGAACAGTTCCTGCCGGAGGATCTACACGGAACTGTGCAAAAAGGGCGCCATCCAAGGTTTGAAAGATGCCGAGAAATGCGCCCTGCATCTGACGAAGTTACTGGTGGAGTGCATTCCCGAAGTCGCGGTGGAGGCGGGCCGTATCATGAAATGGCTTCGCGAAGTGGCCGAGATCATCGCGAGGGAGAATCGAGGCATGATGTGGATCACGCCCATCGGTTTTGTCGTGATTCATGAAAACCGCGAACCGAAAGACGTACGTCTCGCTACGGCGGATCACAGGATTAAGATCTACCGCGATGATGACAAACGGAAGATCGACGTGAGGAAGCAGGTGGACGGCATCGTCGCGCATCTGGTTCACTCGATGGATGCCGCTCACATGATGCTGACGATCAATCGTCTTTACGCCGCAGGCATCCGCCACTTCGCCATGGTCCACGACAGCTACGGCGTCCATGCCTGCGACGTGGACCTGTTGAATCGCAAGACGCGTTATCGGACGTGGTTTCTCAGCCCCGCTCCCTCGGCCGACTCGCTTGAAACTCCTATCTTCCGTCATCTGCCGCTTGGCCGTGTTCTTTGGAAAGAGTGTCACGACGATTTCGCGAATAAGTTCGTTGCGGCGGATCTCATTGGTGTCTTCGCCCCTGATGTAGTCGCGCTGATCCTGCTGGTTGGGACCGTAGAGTCCGCCGCCTGCTTTTGGCACGTCATTACAGCCGGTGCCGATGACTTCCCCATACGCCGTGACGACCGCTGCGCCAATTTGGCGGGACAAGTCGGCAGAGCGTAGCGCTGCGGCGAACGCAAGAAACATACCGTGCTCGTCTTGCGACGCGGTGTGAAAGGGGTAACCAAAGAGAAGATCAAGAAAGCGGGTGAGTTGCTGCTGGTATTCCCCGTTTGCGGTGCGCACGAAGATGTCGGCCAAATGAAATGCTTCGCGAGTCGCTTGCCCGTGCGGGTCGGCCTCGTTGCGATCACGTCGGATGAGTTCTGTCGCTTGTTCCGTGGACATGCCCACGACTTCGGTGAGGTGTGTGAGGCGTTCGTCGTCGGTCGCAAACACGCTGATGAGCAAAAAGCCGGCGCCGTAGATGCGACGCAGGGCGAGGACCTCTTCGCGACGCTTAAGTGAGATGAGGATGCGCGCATGATGCGGCTGCGCTTTTCCGCGATGGGTGACTGCGTCGCGCTCTCGGCTCTGGCTGATAGCTGCGCTTGCCGCAAGGGCTAGCACATCATTACGCCGGGCGCGGCGGCACGCCTTATTCCCGGCATCCATGCGTGTTCTGATGCGGTCATACTCAGTCTTGTCAGACAGTTTTATACCCGTATCGACTTCGATAAGGAAGTCACTGATTCTGAGCACGTGCGGTTCGTACCCAAATTTCTTCAGTCCCGTTTCCAGGGTTGCTTTGATCCCTGAGGTGTCGGTGCCAACCGGCGCAACCAAGCCGAAGATGAACTCCGCGCCAGGTAGATCAAAGCTAAGCCCGCTCGGGAGCAGCCGGTCTTTTTTGTTCGTGCGCCGTATACGATCAGCTGGTTTGCGCGCTTGAACCGACATTACATCCTCCTTGGTAACATCGTGCAGGGACAGCCCCGGTCCTCGAGACCCAAAGAGCATGGAAAAAATGAGCGATTAGGTACCGATTGCCAATCCGATGATGGGTGGGCATACTGTCGCGAGATATGAGTTTCCGCGAACCACTGCCTGATGGTTGTCCGCCTCCGGAGTCCGAAGAGGTCTGGCGGTCGCGAACAGCGAGTGCTGTCCCTCACCGAGAATGAACCAGCCTGATGAGCCACCGCTCGTGATGGTGTGACGACTCAGGGACAGTCCTCCGTCGAAACCGTTATTCGAAGACCTTCGAACAAACTTCAGTTCTTCTTCAGCCTGCGATTTGTCATCCGGTTCGGTTCAAACCATACTCGAAACGAAAGTTCATTCGAGGCCCATTGCGGCTTCTTTCCCAGTTTTCGTGAGCTTCCGGAATAATACCGTTCGCGCCGATATATATAATAAGGTTGCAGCCTCTGATTCCGAATACGGTTGCCTGACTCCTAAGCGGTTCGATTTCAACTATTTATTGAAGGAAACCTCGGAACGAGAACGCCCAAGGACAAATTCTTCGGTCCCAGCCTGAATGGCATTTGTCAGAGGATTAAATCCATAGCCTTACCTTTAAATCCGAAGGCTAACGAGTTTTTTGCCTCAGCGCTCGTTGCAGTCATGGAGCGCGCCGCGTGAGAGTTTATTCCGATCTCTGCAGGATCGCTGTTTCGACGCCCTCCCCGAAAACGCCTAAGGGGCCGAAAAACAATAATATGGACAATCGTTAGTGTAAAGTTAAGTCGATTTAGGCGTGATGGTGTAGTTCCATTCCGGATGAAGTGTGTGCCTTCGCAGTTGGATGTCCTTGAATTCAGACTTGGATACTTTTATTCCGGTTTCGTAGAAGTGGGTGTCCAGTTCCGCAGAGACACTTAGTCCGGTGCGGGTCTTTGTTGCGCCGATGAGATTGATCATAGTCTCGTAGTTCACCAGCGGGCGCCCTTTCCAGTTCAAACTAATGAAAGAGAATAGCCGATGTTCGATCTTGTTCCACTTGCTGGTTCCTGGAGGATAGTGACAGACGGTGATCGGGATTCCAGTTTGGTTCGCCAACAACTGCAAGTGGAGCTTCCATAACCTCACGCGCGAGCCGTTGCTGCCACCCCCATCCGCGCAGATCAACAGCCGCTTTGCGTCACGATACACTTTACGCCCGTCCAGTTTCCACCACCGACGCACACTTTCCACCGCAAACTCCGCCGTGTCATGCGTGACTCCGACGTTGACGACGGCGCAATTTCGCGCGATATCGAATACGCCATAGGGAATCCCCTTGCCTTTCCCCATGTGCGGAAAGTCTTTGGCATTGACTTGTTCGGGCTGCCCCTTGGGCCGCCATACGCGGCCGGGGTTTTTGAAGGCTCCAACGAGTTCTTTTTTCTTGGTGTCGACGGAGATCACCGGATCGTCGCTCCTTAAAAACCCTTTGACCTGTTTATTAATATATCGAAATTGCGCATCCCGCTCCGGTCGCTGCGCTCCCTCCAGCGTCTTCTGATTGGCCTGCAGCGTGTAGCCCATCTCATCCAGATACCGGGCCACCGTTATCGACGAGATGCCATGCCCTCGGCGCGTCAACTCCTCGGCGATTCCCCTCGTCGACTTACTTGTCCACCGCAGCGTACTCATCGGATCCCCAGCTGTTGTTTCTTCCAGAATTTGTACCAGCAACTTGCCAACTTCCCGATCCGCTTCCTCGACCTTCTTCCTTCCACCTCCCGGTTGCCGCGATCCTCCCTCTGCTGGCACCTTCAGATTCTTCCCTCGGCTTAACTCTTGCACACTCTTCGTGATTGTTGTCCGCGACATTCCTGTCAGCTTCGACAACCAGCTGATCCCGCCACGCCCAAGATCCATCGCTTTGTCAGCCACATACAGCCGGGCCTGAAATTCGCTTAATGTACCAAGTACCTTCAACCATCGTTCTTCCGCTTTAACTACCTTTTTGGCAGACCTGATCATCCAACATACGGTAGCTATTACTCATGGATTTGTCCACGTTATTGTTTGGCGGGCCCTAAGGGTAGAGCCATCTGTCGCCGCAAGATTCGTAAACCCTGCGCGACTTTCGGCGACTGATCTGCAATTGGCGTAACGCATCTGATTCGGTGGTCCGGTGGTCCCATCTTTAACTTTGCACGATCCTGGACGATGAAGAACTACCCGGCCTAAAGAGCAATAATGCTTGATCGTTTTAACGTCGTTTCCGGCATCGTCACGTCGTAATTCAGAAATTGCGAGATGGTTCCGTGATTGATGAGAATGTTCCAGCCCTTATACTGGTAATCCTGCCTTGACCCGCCATCGGGTTTGCTCATTTGAATTCGCCGGAAAGCTTGCTTCGCTTGAGTATGCAATTGCCGGTACGTGTAGCGCTTCGGTGGTTCGACGTTCGTGCCTGGTTCGATCGCCGCCAGAGCGGATTCCGCGATCAAGTTGTCGAATTCCGGACTGTTTTCGGTCGACCGGTTCAATAGCATCTCTTTTCCTCCCGGGCTTGGGATCGCCAGTCAGGAAACCGCTCGCGACCGACGATTCGCATCCCCTTTTCGTTATTAAAAAAAGCTTCGCTCGATTTGCTGAGTTAAGTGGATTTCGGGGATAGAGAAAGTATGTGCAGGGCTGCAAGCGATTTGCGACCAACGAGCGTGGGATTCTCAGGCATCCCACGGCTCCACGGCCTGAATTGTCTTGGAGTGCATGTTCGCTTGCGGGTATAGTCGCCGAAATTCGGCATAACGAGCAATTGAGAAGTCGGAGATAAGGAGCTGCAGCTTTCTTTGCTGCATTTGACCTTGAAGACTTTTGGAGGGGGGACTTATGAACGGTTACTCAACACGAGTAGCTTTGCCGGCAGCCATCGTGCTGGCCTGTCTGACATTTTCCACGCCGGTATTCAGTCAATCCAGTAACGCGACCGTGTCGGGAACTGTTTCCGACGGTACCGGGGCACTCATCCCCGGCGTAACAGTTACGGCCACAAACGTCGGCACGAATATCGCTTCGATGACCATCACCAATGAAGCCGGCGCCTACAATATTCCTGCCCTTCTTCCCGGTGTTTACAAAGTCACCGCCGAGCTACCAGGGTTTCAGACTCACACTTTCACGGAGGTGCAACTTGGCAACGCTGCACAAGTGAGACTGAACGTTACATTGGCGGTTGCCAGTGTCAATCAGGCCGTCGAAGTCACCATTGAGGCGGACACTCTGCTGGCCACGTCGAGTTCGTCCGTTGGTACCGTCTTGCCCGAAGCGACGGCTCGCGACCTGCCGATGGTCGGCAGCCGGGGCAATGAAGTACTGAATTTTCTCCAGACGCTGCCGGGCGTCGTCATGACAGATGCGCCGCTCAGTCCCGCCAACACAACGTTTGCCGGGCTCAGCTCCTCGAATGCAGTCATTCAACGAGACGGTGTCAATGCCGGCGCGTCAGCACATTGGCCAGCGGGCGCCAATTCAGCCACGGCCATTAATACCGACATGGTGGGCGAAGTCCGCATGATCCTCTCACCAGTCGATGCCGAAGTGGGGCGAGGCAACGCCCAGGTCCAGATCCTCACGAAGTCCGGGACCAATAGCTTTCGCGGGACTGCGGTGTGGAGAATTCAAAACAGCGCGCTGGATCCCAATACCTGGGCGAATAACCAGTTCGTGGGGGGAGCTTCTCCAAAGCCATGGACCAACAATCATGAGGCAACGGCGAGCTTGGGTGGACCGATCGTAAAGAATAAGACGTTCTTCTTTGCGTTATGGGACAACCTTCTTCCGCGGGTACATCTCAACGTCAACGCTAAAGTGTTGACCGCCTGTGCGCGAAATGGCGTTTTTCGGTACTACGACAATTGGAACAATGGCAACTCGCTCACCGTAACGAACCCAGGCGGCGCAACCCCGACAATTGCAGTAGTGGATGGCTTCGGGAATCCGCGGCCGCCCACGGTGAATCCGGATGGGACTCCGCACAACGGGATTCTGCGTTATGCCAATGTCTTCGGCAACCTTCTCACTACCCCCACAAAAGCGGATTGTTCCGACGCACAGGTTCAAGGCGCACCCTGGGACCCGTATCGGACACAGGTGGATCCGACCGGCTTTGTAAACAAGCAAATGGGTATCATGCCCCTCCCGAACAATGGCACGGTCGGGGATGGCCTGAATATAACGGGATTCCGGTGGCAGGAAATCGCTTACGGCATCGACAATCGATACGGAGTGTATGAGGCCGCGAACCGGAAACAGTTCAACGTCAAAATCGATCACAATTTCAACGTGAGCAATAGGGTGAACGTGAGTTACAGCTATGAACAGGATCACGGCGACAACTATATGCAATCGTGGCCGACTCTCGGATTCCGCTCGTTAATTTTCCGAAAGCCTCAGCTCCTCACCTCGAATTTCGTTTCCACGCTGTCACCAACGGTGGTAAACGAGGCCAGAGTCGGAATGACGCGAACCGGCGTCAACAGCCCGGGTCCATTCGACAATCCCAATACCGGCGCGGCCGCGCTCGCGTGGTTTCCCAAGGTTAACGGAATACCGCTTGTTCCACAGCTCGGAGGCACGGTGGTTGGTTTCCAGGCAGGACAACCTTTCGGGAACGTCGGCCACTCCGGAGGGGAGGGAACCGGATCGTTATTTCCGGCCACTATTTATGAAAAGACTCCGACGTTCACTTATAACGATACGATCAGTTGGACGAGAGGCGTGCACGCGTTTAAGGCTGGAAGTGAAGTTCGTTTCACGTCGTCGAGGTTGGAGGACCAGGGCACGTCGAATGCGTGGAGTACCATTGGACGTGTGACGGGCGGACAGACGTCATTGACGCCGATCCAGGGGGTGAATAAGACCAACCAGCCTGGTCTGGGAGGAACAGCCACAAGCGGCAATCAGATGGCGTTCCAGGATCTAATGACATATCTCTCCGGATCCCTTTCGCAGGCAACGCAGCTTTTGTTCATTAATTCTCCGGCCAAATTGGACTCGTGGGAGACCTACGCCAAGGCGCCTCTCAGGATTCGCCAATTGCAACAGAAAGAATTGTCGGCTTTCGTCAAAGATGATTGGAAGGTGCGTAAGACGCTCACGCTCAACATTGGTTTGCGTTACGAGTATTACGGCCTGCCCTCTATCGCCTCGGGCCTCACGGCCGATCCCGTTGGAGGCGGCAATGCGCTGTTCGGAATGTCCGGGCGAAGCTTCGCCGGTTGGATGCTCCCGGGACAACGAGGCGATAACACGACGATTCAATTTGTCGGACCGAATTCACCGAACCCTGACGTGCAGCTGTGGAAGAAGAACTGGCATAACTTTGGGCCGGCGATAGGATTTGCCTGGCAGGTGCCATGGTTGGGAGCAGGTAGAACCACCGTGCGCGGTGGATATCAGGTCACGTATCAATTGGGAGGCGGGCGCTTCAACACCTTCAGCGATCCGCTCGGGAATGCGCCGGGGAGTTCTTATACGGCTACGTATACTGGAGGCCCCGGCAAGGAATATCTGGATCTGAGAGACGTGCCGTCCATCATTCCTGTGGCCACTCCGATCACGCCGATGCAACCGGTTCCCGTTACGGCCCGTAATGTGGCCCTCACCACGTTCGATCCCAATATGGTCACTCCTTATGTTCAGAATTTGACAATGGCAGTGACGCGAAGCATCGGGCAGAAGCTGACCCTGGATGTAAAGTACGTCGGGACACTCGGCCGCAAGCTGTATAGCAACATCAACATCAACTCCCCCAACTTCCTGTACAACGGTCTCAAGGAAGCTCTTGATGCGGCGCGTAGCGGGGGCGAATCGCCCTTACTCGATAATATGTTCCGGGGGATCAATATCGCCGGCGCCGGATTTGGAGCGGTGGGCACGGTATTCAATGGCGTACTGCAGACCGGAGCGATGCAATTGCGGGCAGCCGCGGGAAGCAGCCTGCGGAATAACCTCGCCAATGGCAATTACTCCGCCCTTGCCACCACACTGAATACCTTGAACTACAGCCAGGCCGGCGGACTCAATCCCACCTTGCCGGTCATTCCGGCTGGCGTCAACGGCGCAGTGCTCCGGTCCAGCGGACAGTTTCCGGAGAATTTTATCGCGACCAATCCGCAGTTCAGTACTGCCATTCTCGAAACGAATCTGGGCAACACCAACTACCATTCATTGCAGTCCCAGGTAACTTTACGACCTGCAGCGGGCGTCGGCTTTCAGGCAACGTATACCTGGAGCAAATTTCTGGGCACCGGCGCCGCCGCCACCGGCACCTATACCAATCCTGTCGATCGGGCCGGAGACTACACCTTACAGCCCAGCGACCGTACACACGATTTCCGGACGAATGGAACATTCGCGCTGCCCATTGGGCCACAGCAAATGCTGCTTGGCCATGCAAGAGGTCCGTTCGCGCGCGTCATCGAAGGATGGCAGATGAGCTGGATTGTTAATCTCACGACTGGCCCACCGATCAGCATTCTCGCGCAGAGCATGCTATACGCAAACGGTACTCCCGACATTGCCGGACCCTTTCCTCTGTCCTCCCGACATGTCCGGTGGGGGAACGGAGCGGTTGCCGGCACTTACTTCGAGCCCGGCGCGTTCAAGCAAGTTCCGGATCCGCAGTGTTCGGCCATTGCTGCAGGTTTGCGATCTTTATGTACACTGAGTGCTGTTGCAGATGCGAGCACGGGCCAGATTCTCCTCCAGAATCCGCAGCCCGGCCGGCGTGGCACGCTTGGCCAGAACCCTATCCAGGCGCCTGGCCGGTGGCGTTTCGATGCAAGCATGGGCAAAACCTTCAAAATCAGCGAAACCAAGGGTCTTCAATTTCGCGCAGACGCCCAAGACGTGCTCAACCATCCTGAGCCCGCCGCGCCGACAGTGGACATCAACAACACTACTATTCCGTTTGGAAATATCACGACGAAGACTCTGAATCGGATATTCCAGGCCCAGTTGCGATTGACGTTCTAAATCGAAGCAAGATGGCTGGAGATCCCGGAGACAGTCCATCGGCCTCGGAAGCACCGGTGAAGAAGAACGCGACCGGCCTTTCAGCCGAGGCGGTTTTGATCGAGATTGGAACCCGGCTCGGTCGCCAGCATGCTCATGACCACGAGCGGTTCCGGTTGCATTGGGAGGAGCACGTCCGGAGAAGTTCGAAGATGATCTTGCGGGGCGCCGACCACGTGATGACACCGGATTCCGTCACAATCCTTGGAGGAGCGGCTGCTTATAACATTCCCTTGGAGGAGTTGGCGCGGCGTTTCAACACTGTACGAATCGTCGACATTGATCGCAGCGGCCTCGAACGCGTGGTTGAGGGTCTAAACGGGGAAACACGGAGGAAGTTGGAAGTCCATGTTGGGGATGCAACCGGCGGCCTTGCAGTCCGCCTCCTGGGCCGGGGCCTCGATATCCTCCGTATGGCAGAAACACCCTCGGCGGCGCTGACCCAACTTGTTGCTCTGTTCAATGGTCAGGAACCGGACATGATTCCGGACCCTGACTATGGGCACGCCTGGAAAGCGTCCTACGTCGTTTCTTCCGGCCTCTCCAGCCAGTCGACAATTTTCCCCGAGAAAGCGATCCTGGAAACCTTTCGAGACAGGTTTGGGTCTGAACTCGATCAGGGTTTTTTCTTTAAACGAGGCACGTTTCATCTGCGTAATAAATGGGTCCGCAGCCACGGCGAGTTTCTGGCTTCCCTGGTACCGCAGGAAGGGCGCGTGTATTGGGCAGATACCGTCGCCGAGACTCCGTGTTTAAATGAGTCGGGCGAGGGCCCGCTGGACGCGATATTGGACTCGGTGGTGAGCTTCCTCAACAACGCTTACTTGAAAACGCTTCTAACCGATCCGGGAAAGCAGGTTCTGGCTGAACGGATAGCCGAGCGTTTGCCTCTCACGTTGGCATCCGACGGGGACGGCCGCCGGCGGCAGGCTGAGCAGGTTCTCCAATCCTTCAATGGTAAGTTGGCCGCGGAAAAGAAACGTTTGGTGGCTTGGGCGGTAATGACGCTGGTGGGAGAAGATCGGATATCGCCGAGAAGAGAGCTGGAACTCCTGGGGTATATCGTCCGGGAAGCGGAGCGCATGAATCCTCAGGCACGCCAGCCCATCCTGGGAGGAGGAAAACTTTCCACTTTCTTTCCTTCCTCACTCGAAGCCGACAGCGAAATGGGATCGTGGACCTGGATCAACGACCCCGAGGGCACCGTTAGCTTGAACGGGCACAGCTACTATGTCGAGGCGTTTATCCTGCGGCGCAAGCCCTGTTAATAACGCGAACCACCTTGGCGTAATTAGTGCATCGATATACTTGGCTCACCAAATGAAAAATGGTCAATGGTCGGTGGTCATTGGTCAGTGTGCAATGTCATATATTGCATTGATCATTGCACACTGACCAATGACCACCGACCATTTTTCATTTTGGAAACAACTTGGGTTCTTGGTGAGCCAAGTATATTGATTCCGTAACTGGCGTATCGCGGCCGGAACCAACCACCGGGCGTCGATCGCCCGCGCCATTCGTACCGGTTCACCGCATTTTTCTTTGGGGCGTCATTTCCGAGACGGCTGGTTGTTGTTTTCAGCAAATTGAGCAAAATAGTTCGTGATGCCGTCGGGATCTACCAGCCACACCGTCCGAGGGGAGCCCGGCGCAGAAAGCGGCCGATCAATCTTGGCGCCCAGGGCTTTAGCCACTTTGTCTACCCCCTCAACGTTCCACACGATGTATTGAATACCCGCTGTGTTGGTATCCCGGGGGAGATCCTTGCCGAAAGTCCAGAGGTTGATCGTCGTGTCCCCGTGGCGATACGAATACTTCGTGGTTCCCAATAACTCATCTCGAACCGGCTTCAGTTCTTCCATGCCCATGAAGTCACGGTAGAAGGCCCGACTCTGGTCGAGGTCGGACACCGTGAGCCCGATTTCAAACCGATCCAACCTGGACTGGGGCGCGCCGGGAACAACCACGAGTTCGACCCACTGGCCGTCAGGATCCTGGGCCAGGGCGGCCCGGCTCGACCCTTCGCTCCCGGGCCGAAACTCGGGCACCGGGTAGCCGCGTTGCTTGAATCGAGCGGTCAGCGCAGCCTCATCCTTGAAAAAAAACGTCAATAGACGGATGCCGACTACCTTCTGAACCGCCCCGGATTTGTTCTCGCTGCCCTGAGCAACCGGGAAAAGTTTAACCTCGGAGGTGCCTATAGGGTAGCGGATCATCGCATTGCCACCCAGCGCTGCCGCCGATAGGGCCCTGAACCCCAGCACTTCTCCGTAAAATTCGACCATTTTCATCCGGCGGTCCGAGGAGAAACGCCGGAACACGTTCACTTCGCCGACTTCGGATCGAGTCATCCCCTGTTGCCATAGCAACGGCCGGACCGATTCCGTATTCTTGGTTTGCGTGTATGAGTCCATCGAGACGGCCGAGATCAGCACGCATGCCAACATCAACGCAGAGATCAGAGCTGCAAGCGTCTTTGACTTACCCGATGATTTCATCAGAGATGGACCTCCGGAGAATTTGCCTGGATTCACGCAAAGATAGTCCTACAGCCAGGCCGAAAATTACAAACTTTAATTCCCATACTTAGCGGGCTTCACCACGAATACAATTGGAAAAAATCGCAAACTGGCGGCGGACAAAGTAACCGAATCTCGTTTACCTAGTGTGTCCGCCATAAGTAACGTACCACTTGGATTCGCCAGCCGCGGAGCGGCGTTAGATTGTAGCCACGGCTGAAGGCCGTGGTTGAATTAACGACGGAGTATGAGCCGCAGAGCGGCGGAAGATTCTTTCGCCGCTCCGCGGCTCTTCCAGACCGATACCAACTACCACGGCCTTCAGCCGTGGCTACAATCTAACGCCGCTCCGCGGCTGGCGAATCCAAGTGGTACGTTACTTATGGCAGACACCACACTAGAAGTCGGACCGCATTCTGCAATAAAATTGCAAATTAGCAACGCGCTCGGCCGCTTCGAACGAAAAGGCCCGAAGAGTTTCAGGCGGACCCGTGCAACGCTGATATTGGTTTAACGCTTGCACTGCATTCGAAAGGAAAATGGAATGGCAGACGTAAAATCCGATAAGAATGAACCAGCGAGGGCTGCCAAACAATTGTCCTCGTCAGTCACGGAAGAAGCCATTGCGCGCCGCGCTTATGAACTATATCTAAAGCGCGCCGGTAAAGACGGTGGTGATCTTGATGACTGGCTTAAGGCGGAACGATTGCTGAGGTCGGAACAACACGTAAAGCGCGATACCGATGCGCATCTCGGCCGCCGCGGAGCCGAATAACACCACGTCAGCCTCTGGACCGTAATAGAGCGGAGGACCGGCGACGGAAACATCGGCCGTCACATTTTTGACTCAAGAAGCATTGCCTCTGACGGATCCCTTGCATGTCAAGCATCTGCTGCGAGGGATGTTCGTCCGGGTGATGACGGTGGATCTCCACATACTTCGCTGAAATTAAATGCCTATCTTCTGATTTCCGAGACTGTCGAGAATACTTCGGCGATTAGGAATTTCGCTTGCCTAGGATATTTGCTGACAGGAGGTTGATTGCATGGCTCGGAGAGCAACCCACCAGAATGGCTTTTCGTTAATTGGGGCGACAGCAGCAACGCTGGCGATCACAGCAATTGTCTTAGTTCCCAGGTTATTCTCTATCACTGAGTTTTTCATTGTTCGTACGGAAGCGAACTTACTTGTTGAGCAACTCAAGGATGCCCAACGCATCGCATTGCGAGACGATATCGATCAGCGAATCCGCCTCACCAGCGACCGGGGATTCGTACGCGAAAGACGCGCGGGCGAGGGTTGGTTGTTTGAACAGGCATACACACTGCCGGACGGTTTGGAGATCTCAGGTCCCAAGGACATCGAGTTCTTCTCGCGTGGGGCCATGGGCCCGGTAGCACTCTACGCAATAACGAGTCTCAACGGCGTGCGGCGCGAGATCATTTCAACCAAGAACCGCCGCATCTTTGTCCAGTAATTCCTGGACGATCCCGAGCCGAATATCGACTTAACTCACCAGCTTGATGACGAAGTAGAGCGTGCCCATTCCGAACAGCGTTGCGAGCGTGGTTAGCCTGGTGGAGTGGGCGTGCTGGCTTTCAGGCAACAGCTCCGCTGCTCCGATGTAGACAAAGAATCCACAGAACAACGCCAGCACACGGCCGAATTCTTCCTTCGGCATTGAAAAGAAAAGCGTGGTTACCGCTCCAAGAACGGGAGCTGCCGCGTCTGCCAGAAGCCAGCGGATATTGGTGCGTCTGCCGAGACCGTGTCCGGCAAGAATCTCGATGGTATTGATCCCATCCGAAAAATCGTGCAAAAGTACGCCAACCGCAACAACCAGCCCAACCTGTGCGCCCACCTGATACGCGAGGCCGATGGCGACGCCATCCATGAAACTGTGAACCACAAGAGTCGTTGCGCCAAGATGGCCGCGGCGAGCTTCGCTGTGCGAGTCCCCGGTTTTAGAACGGACGAAGGCAACTCGATTCAAAACCAGATACAAAAGGAATCCTATCGCAACTGTTGAAGTGGTGGTCAACGCAGGCTGGGCGCGGCCCGCTTCGATGGCTTCAGGAAGGAGATCGAAAAACGCTACTCCGATCACAGAGCCCGCACTGAAACCGAGAATCAAATGAAGCTTGTCCCGGAATCTCAGCGCAAACAGCCCGCCGCATAGTGTCGATATGAAAGTGCCGAGAGCGATGATAACGACCACACAATGAGAGTAGCTGGCGATTCAAGAAACGAAAACGTCCTTTTTTCGCCTCGTAATGCGGTGACAATCAAAGTCCCCGCTGGTCATAGCGTCAACATGCATTAATTTGATATCCTTCGCGAAATGAATTCGTATCGGCGGGCGTCAGTTCTTGCGGTAACGGCAGTAGCAGCCGTGTTCGGTATTGCGAGAATTGGCGCGCAGGATCGCCTCAGGAGCATGCCGGGGGCTGCTCAATACGCGAAGATGCAGCCGCTCATTAACAGCGCCGTTGTTTCGGGAGCGGCGCAAGGCATTCAATGGTCCGATGACGGAAAGACCGTGACCTACAATGCCGCAGGAAGAGCCTATCGATTCGACCTCGCGGCGGTGGCCGCAAAGGAGACCGGTGCCGCCGCGGCAGGACGGGGTGGCCCAGGAGGAGATAGGCGAGGCGCCGGCAGCGCCGGAGCACGGGGTGGCCTGGAACAGGAACAGTCGGAAATGCCGTCAGCGCCGACTCAGGGATGCCCACCCTTGCCGACACAGACCGCGCGCGGACGGCAGGCGTACTGCATCGAATCTCCGGATCATCTTCTTAAGGCGTTCTATCGCGCCCGCAACCTCTGGGTATCCAACATCGACGGCTCCGCCGAGCGGCAAGTCACTCGGGACGGCAGCGAACAGGCGCGCATCAAGTACGGTACAGGAAGCTGGGTGTACGGCGAAGAACTCGGCCAGACCACTGCGATCTGGTGGTCTCCGGACAGCAAGAAAGTTGGTTTCTACCGGTTCGATGAGAGCCAGGTGAAAGATTTTTATGTCCAGATGCAACAGACGCAGGTGCAGGATGCCGTCGATGTCGAGGCGTATCCAAAAGCCGGGGCTCCCAATCCCATCGCCGACGTGCTGGTCTATGACGTAGCCGGCGCGAAAACCACCAGCATCGACGCGCGTGACGGCAAGCCCTTCGACAACGCCACCGTCGGTCATTACGTCTACGGGATTCAGTGGTCGCCCGACGGAAGCGAATTGCTCATGCAGCGCGCGAATCGCCGCCAGCAGATCGTCGAGTTTATCGCGTGCGGCCCCTCGGCCGGCAGCTGCCGCGTCATCGTGCACGAGGAGTGGCGGACCGGCTGGCTGAACGCAGAAGTCGATGAGCGGACCAGTCCATTGTTCGGGCCGCGCTGGCTCAAGGACGGCAAACGTTTCATCTGGGAATCCGAGCGCAACGGCTGGAAGAACTACTACCTCTACGATTTGAGTGGCAGGCTCATCAATGCGATCACGAACAACGCGTCGTTTGAGGCCGACCGCATCGTCAAGCTCGACGAAGCGAACAACGTGATGTTCTACACGGCGCGCGACGGCGGCAACTACCTAAAGGTCCAGCTTCACCGCGTCGGCCTCGATGGCCAGGGCGATGTGCGTCTCACCGATCCGGCGTTTAACCACAGCGTTACGGCCGCCGCGATTTCGCCCGGCAATACCTGTTTCATCGACGTGTATCAAACTCACGATCGCCCGCCGGCCAGCCAGCTCGTCGACGCGAAGTCCGGCAAGGTGATCGCGCAACTGGCAAAAAGCGACACGGCGAAATACGAAAAGGCGGGATTCAAGCCAGCGGAGCAGTATTCGTATCTCGCCGCGGATGGCAAAACAACGCTCTATGGACAGGTCAGTTTCCCTTCCAATTTCGATCCTCGGAAGAGGTACCCCACTCTCGTCTCGGTTTACGGTGGGCCGGTGCTTCAAAACTCCATCCCCACGGAAAACTTTGCCGGGCCCAGCGCAAACGCCGAGTACGGCTTCCTGACGGTGCTTGTGAGCTATCGTGGAACGCCGGGTACGGGCAAACGCGCGGCCGACGCGTTGTACCTGCATTTGGGCGCCGCCGAAATGGACGATATGGCGTTAGGGATCAAGGCGCTGTGGAATCGTCCTTACTTCGATAAGACACGCGTGGGAATGTACGGCACCTCTTACGGCGGCTACACTTCGGCGTCGATGCTCTTGCGGTATCCCGACGTCGTTGCGGTCGCGTCCGCGTCGTCGCCCGTCACCGATTGGCGCAACTACGATTCAATCTACACCGAACGCTATATGTGGACTCCGCAGGAAAATGCGGAGGGCTACGACGCAGGCAGCGTCATCAAGTACGCCGCTAAGTTGCGCGGCCGGCTGCTGCTTTACTACGGCACCGCCGACAACAACGTTCATCAGAACAACTCGATTCAACTCATCCGGGCGCTTCAGGACGCCGGAAAGAGCTTTGAACTGCAGGTGGGACCCGATCAGCCGCACGGCGGCGTGAACGGTCAGCGCATGATGGAGTTTTTCATCGAGAACCTCGTCATGCATCCCGAGCGCATCGTGGCGCCCTAGAATGAGCCGTAAACAAAACGCGTTGGCCTGGTTCTGCCATGCGGCTAGAATCTCTACGTGACCTTCCGCAGATTCGCCCTGAGATCCCTCACGTTGTTGCTCCTTGTGGCGCTGTCGGTAACGCCGTCGAAAGGTGTCGCAGACACCTATGGCGAATATCATGAACGCGACCATACCTGGGTTATCGGCAGCCCGCTGATTCAGGCTGCGTTTCAATTAACTGCCGATGGCCGGTTTCGTTATCGCTGGATCCATGATGTCACTACGAACCGGCAGTGGCATGTGTCCGATGCCGATCCCAGCTCGCCCATTAATTTGACCGTTGATGGTGTATGGCTCAATCAGGACACGGGCTATTCTCTGGTGTCGTATTCATTCGGCCAGATTATCTCGCCCGCGCGCGGCACCCGCTTTTCAATTGTCTTGTCGACGCCTGTGGCGTCGGGAGTGGTTCGGTTTGAAGCGGATGTCTATGCGGGCCAGCCCTTCATCAGATACCGCACGGCATATACGAATACGAGTGCGTCGCCAAGTTTCGTCACCCAGGCGGACATGCTTTCGTGGAAATTTCACGACGCCGGCGAAACATTTCTCGATTTCTTTGTGGGACAGTGGAAGATGTGGCGGGAAGCGAACTTCGAACCGTATGAAACCAATGTGTCGGAGCACGATGGGCCGGTTGAGATGTTTACCGGAGCTTACGCCGACCACACCGCATGGCGTGCGCTGCGCGACAGTCACAACAATGGTCTTGTCGCCGCCTGGGAATTCGATGGCCGGGCTACGGCGCAGGTCGAACATCTGCACAACAATCGGCTTTTAACGATGGACGCCGAGATTCTGGATCTGAATCACCGCGTAAGTCCTGGCCGCGTGTTCCGAGTTCCGGAGGCGTTCCTCGGAGTATTCCGGGGAGATTGGGACGAAGCGGGCTATCGTACCCAGCGCTTCGCTGAAAGCGTTCTGGCATTCCCATTGCCCGAGCCGGACAAGTTTCCCTACGCGATGTTCGATACGTGGGGATACAAAGAGGGTGTCGATGAGAACATCGCAATGGCTACCGCTGCACGCGCGGCGGATGCCGGCGCGGAAGTGTTCATTCTGGATTTCGGCTGGGCCCGTGGTATCGGCGACTGGCACCCCGACCCCGACAAATTCCCCCAGGGCCTGAAGCCGTTCTCCGATTACGTTCATTCGCTGGGAATGAAATTTGGATTGCACATTCCGTTTCTCGAAGCGGCGGGGAACTCGCCCGTGATTCGGGAGCATCCGGATTGGGAGGCCATCGACCCGGATCGGAGACTGTATTTCGGAGCGACGTCGTTGTGCCCGAGCCATCAGCCCGCCCGCGATTGGATCGTCTCAGAATTGGTTCGAGTTATCAAAGACTATGGCGTCGATTGGGTGACGCAGGACGGCGACAATATGGTCAAGTTCTGCAACTCGATTTCTCATACTCATGCTCCAGGCGACAGCAACTATTCCAACTCAATCGACGGCGTCGACGAAGTTATCCGCGAAGTGCAGGCCAAAACACCAGGCGTACTGTGGGAAAACTGTGAGGACGGCGGCAGCATGCAGACGTTCCACATGATCCAGCGCTATGTGACGTCGATCATCAATGACAACGATGACGCGCTGACGACGCGGCGCGGCGTCTACGGAGCGATCTATCCGTTTCCGCCTCGTTACACCGAGCGCTATATGATGGATGATCCATTCGATACGTATCACACGAGAAGCTACATGTTCGGTGGTCCTTTCATTCTCATGAACCGGATTACAGACTGGTCCCGTTCGACATTCGACTTTGCGAAGAGAGAGGTGGATCTGTACAAGTTTGTCCGATCCATGATTCGCGACGCAAAAATTTACCATTTGACGCCGCCTCCCGATGGATCGTTCAACGACGCGATGGAAGCATACGATTCGCAAAAGGACCGGTCTTTCATTTTTGTTTACGGCGGAGGGCCGGAGGCAACTGTCGATTATGTGCACCCTCGCGGGCTCACTCCGACGGCTTTGTACTGGGTGAATTTTCTGGAAGTGGAGCACTCTTACATCGCGTCAGGGCAGGATCTCATGCAAGACGGCATTCCGGTGATCATCCATCCACGCCTGGCCGAAGTGGTCGCATTGACCCGGCAATGACAGCTACCGGTCACCCCAGGCAAACGTCAGGCCGGCCGTAGCTTCGAGCCAGCTATAGGCGAATCCGTTAAAGTTCGGCAGCGTCCGGCCGCGGATATCCACGCGGTAACCGGCCGGACCCCACTTCCGAAGCACTTTCAACCCGCCCCCATAGCTCATCGACAGGAATGTTTCGCGGGTCGTAATCGCATTGCCGAAAAAATCCACGCTGTCCGCGCTGACGCCCGTGGTAACGGTTCCCAGACCATAGGAGCCGTAGAACTTCGCGATATTGTAGGTCGCCAGCCCTTCCAGGATGTAAGCCTTCTTTCGGGTCAGGGTTCCTACGAAAGCAAGATTAGGGATGTATCCGAAGTGACCCTCGATTTCGAAGTTCTTGTTCGCGAACATCCCGCCTTTTATTCCGTACAGCGGTTGATTTTTGACGTCAAGAATGTCGGCAGCCTTGCCCGAAAAGAAACCGCCGGCGTAGGGACCGATCTCAAACTTCTGCGCATCCGCCGCCGTAACGAACACGCCGATGAAGATGAGACTCGGAAGCAAGGCTCTTAAAGGTTGCATGTTTCGCTCATTCTAGTGGTGTCCGCCATAAGTAACGTACGACTTGGATTCGCCAGCCGCGGAGCGGCGATAGATTGTAGCCACGGCTGAAGGCCGTGGTTTCATTAACGACGGAGTATGAGCCGCAGAGCGGCGGAAGATTCTTTCGCCGCTCCGCGGCTCTTCCAGACCGATAACAACTACCACGGCCTTCAGCCGTGGCTACGTTCTAACGCCGCTCCGCGGCTGGCGAATCCAAGTGGTACGTACAAAAAAATCCAGGTCAGACTAGTGATTTCCTATTTTTTGAACTACAAAAATAGGAAATCACTAGTCTGACCTGGATTTTTCAAGTGCCCCGAACCGATTACTGTCCCGAGTCGCAGGCCTCGGTGATGCAAATGGATTCCAGCGTTCGTCCGACCGGTGGCGCGGGAAGGCCGGCCGCGATCAGGAGTTTACGAATCAGAAGCCCGGTTTCGGGATGCGCGATCGCGGATTGCACGCCGACGCGAACGAGACCATCGGCGTAATCCACCGCTTCCCAAGTGTGAATCGCGAGTTTGCCGCCGCGGTTATCCGTGTTTCCGAAATCGCGAATATTCAACTTCGCACCGTGATCCACGAGCACCTGCACGACATCCGGCCGTCCTTTGTGTCCGGCGCCGTGAAGCGCAACGCGTCCGGTGTCGGCCTGAGCGTTCGGATCGGCGCCGAGTTCGAGGAGCAGCTTGACGGCTTCAAGAGTGCTCTCCTGCGACCATTCGTATGTGATTCCTTCAACCCAGCCGATTCCGGAGGCAACATGCAGCGGCGTCACTCCCAATACCGTGTTGATTTTGGGATCGGCGCCGTGGGCCAGCAGAAGTTTCATGAGAACGATGTCGCCGGACTGCGACGCGCGCAGGAAGGCGGTAGCGCCGTTTTCATCCAGCCATTGATTCGTGAAAACGGTTCGGGTCTCCGTGCTGTCCTTCAGGCGCGCGTTGACGTTGGCGCCTTTGTCCAGGAGGAGTTTGATGAAATCCAGGTGGTCCATGTCGCCTTTGCGGACGGGATAATCGCCGGACTCGATATTGCGGTTATCCGTCGCAAGGTACAGCGGCGTCCACAGGCCCTTGTTGGCGAGGTTCACGTCGGCGCCGTTCTGCAGCAGATAGGCGCCAAGCTTGTAGTACCGGTTTTGCGTCGCGACAAGCAGGGGGCTCCAGCCGTATCCCGTGGTCTCATTGACATTCGCGCCCGCGGCCAGCAAAACCTTGACCGACTCGAGATCGTTGGCCCGAACGGCATAGTGCAGCGTCGTTAAACCTCCGCCGTCTTTCGGTTGATTCTGATTACGGCCGAAGCCGCCCGCCGCTGCCGCATCGTCTCCCTGGTCGGCGCCGTCAACCGCAGCAGCAGCTGCTGCGCCTGCACCCGCGCCTCGACCGCCACCGCGTTGACCTTGAGCCGGCGCTGGAGCAGGAGCGGCGCCACGCCCACCCGCTGCCGCCGCGCCACCCTCGGCGATCGTACGGAGCGCGCCCAGTTCGGGCGATAATTGTCCGGCGGCAAGCGCGGCTCCTTGTGCCGCAACCGCCTTCCTCGGATCGTTCGCTTTACCCAGAGCCGGGCCCCTGCCGCGTTCGACCAGATTCGAATGGGCCTTGATGTCGGCTCCGTGTTGGATGAGAAACTGAATCGCAGCCGCATGGCCTTCATCCGCGGCCCACATCATTGGAGTGGTTCCGCGCAATGTTTCCTTCGCATTCACGTTCGCGCCATGATCGATCAGAACTTTCATCGCTTCAACCGTACCGGTGCGCGATGCTGCCATGAGGGGAGACCTCCCCAGTGGGAGCTGCTCGTTGGGATCCGCGCCGCCCTTGATCAGCGCTTCGATGATGGCGGCGTCTCCGTTGATGCTCGCCAGCCAGAGCGGCGTGGCGCCTTCGCGGTTCGCGGCCTTGGCATTGGCGCCAGCCTTGATCAGGATATCGGTCAGTTCCTTGTCGCTCCGGTACGCTGCCCAGTGAAGCGCGGTTGCGCCATCGGGCTGGGGAGCGTTGACGTCGGCTTTCTGAAGCAACAGCGCGCGAACGGCGGCTTTGTCTCCGCGCATGGCGCCGTCCGCAACTTCGGACTTCACTGCGGCGACAGTGGTCATCGACAGCACGAACGACAGCAACATCACCGGCACTGCAATTTTAACGATGTGTTTCATCTCCATATTGTTGCCTCCTGCTCCTTACAGATTCTCAATCCGGCCCGTACTGTCGCCGATGCTGTCCTGGTGAATGTCGTATTTATCCAATATGCTCAACAGCAGATTGCCGGTCGGAACCGTTTTCGATGGAAATGCAATATGACGGTTGCCTTTCACCCTCCCGTTCAATCCGCCGACCAGCACGTGCGGCACATCGTAATGAAGGTGCTGATTCGGGTTCCCCATATTACTTCCAAAGAGAACCAATGAATGATCCAGCAACGTTCCGTCGCCTTCCTGGGTCTTCGCCAGTTTGTCCACGAGATACGCGACCATCTTCACGTGATACTGATTGATCTTCGAGAACCCATCGATCCGCTTCGGATCTTCGCCGTGATGCGATCCGCCGTGGAAGCCCAGTGTCGGCGATTCGGATTCGGGATAAGTCCGGCCGGTGAGGTCGCGCGCCATCAGTAGCGTGCCGACGCGGGTGATATCGGCCTTGAAAGCGAGCGCGAGCAGGCTAAACTGCAGCTTGATGTGTTCGTCGAAGGTTTGCGGCACGCCCACCGGCACATCCATATCGGTTGGCGCAACCGTCGAAGCCTTCATCGCAATCTGGAGCCGGCGCTCGATCTCGCGAACGTCCTCGGTGTACTCCTCGAGCCGGGTGCGATCCTCGGAGCCGACCGAGTTACGAAGACGCGAGACGCTGCCTGTCAGTGAGTCGAGAATGCTGCCGTCCCGTTTCCGCCGTGAAGCGCGTTGCTCGGGTGTACTGCCGTCTCCGAACATGCGTTCGAACACGACCTGCGGGTTCAGCTCCATCGGCAGCGGGGATGTTGGCGTGGACCATGAGATCGTGTTCGTGTACGTGCAGCTGTAACCCTCGCCGCAGTTACTCGAATTCGATCCGGGGTCTTCGACCGCAAGCTGCATGCTGGGCATCAGGTTATTCTGACCGATCTTTTCCGCGATCATCTGATCGATTGTCGTTCCTGCATAGACATCTGCGCCGGCCGTCTTTCTTGGCTTGTTCGCGCACAGGAACGCCGCAGCCACCCAATGGTCGGCGCCCGTCGCGCCCGGAGGAGGTTCCGCCGAACGCGAGTGGAGGCCGCTGAACTGGGTCACGTATTCCCTGAAAGGCTCGAGCGGCTTGTAGTTGAATTTGAATTCGAAGTCTTTGCCTTCCTTGTCCGGAACCCAATAA
>Ga0207099_1019_pt1 | contig 29847 bp, 25 predicted proteins | sample Alteio_BWMinHeat_85_FD_153521 | JGI IMG/M metagenome (GOLD analysis project Ga0207099, IMG submission 153521) | Enriched cells from forest soil in Barre Woods Harvard Forest LTER site, Petersham, Massachusetts, United States -... | ecosystem: Environmental > Terrestrial > Soil > Temperate forest >... | reverse complement strand
GCCCGGCCTTGACGCTGGTACCAATCGATGTCAAAGTTCTCTACAGCTTTAATCGATGACATTACCTGGAGTGCACAGCTCAAATGGTCGCCTTTGCTAAAAAGATTGGTGAAAACCGGTACCGCGAATCGTACGGTCGCTACCTTGAGGACTTCAACGTTGGCGATATTTATGAACATCGGCCAGGACGCACGATCACGGAGTCCGACAACATCCAATTCTCACTGTTGACCATGAACGCACACCCGCTGCATTGCGATGCGGCCTTTGCAGCCAAGAGCGAATTCAAGAGGCCCCTGGTCAACAGCGGTCTTACCCTCGCGATCGTCCTGGGCATGAGCGTTGCCGATGTCAGCCAGAAAGCCATAGCCAATCTGGGATGGAAGGACATCCAATTGCTTACTCCGGTTTTTCCCGGCGACACCATTTACGCCGAATCCAAGGTCCTGGAGAAGCGCGAATCCAAATCGCGCCCCACGCAGGGAATTGTTGTCGTGGAAACCACCGGCAAAAAGGCGGACGGGACTGTCTTCATGAAGTTCATACGCTCCGTGCTCATTCCCAAGCGGGGGCATGGGGTGGATGATGCCGCAAATTATTGACCGCATTTGTATGGTTCCCTGCAGCTGCTGCCGGTAACTGAGTCAAAGCATCTTTGCATTGCGATCGCCGCCGTGGCTTAAAAATTCGCATGCCATCCATCCTGTTCGTATCGAATCAAGCTGCCACCCCGGACTTTCCCGGGGATTCATCGGCACGAGAAGCATAAATCCAAAGGGCGGTTGCAACAATTCAGATTACGTGAACTGCGGATTCACCGACCCTTAAGGCGTAGCGCAATTCGAATCTCCGCAGGCTACCGCGATTTCGCAGCGAGTCCGGCGGATTCTGCGTGCATTTCATAGACAAAAGCACAAGCGAGTTGGCGATTGAATGAATCCGGCGCAGTGCCGGACTCGCCCCAATTGTTCATGTTTTCGGTGCAATTCATGGCGCATCTGTGAGTGGCCGCGCGTTGACTTTCAAACGATGGTTGCCTATGATTTGTTCCCATTCGCAGATGCAGACGCTCTTCACCCCGCGCTGGCTTCCGGGGTTTCGCCATTTGAAAAGCAGCACACTCACAGAATAGATTATGGGAGCTACATTGCAATACGATGCGGATGTGCTCATCGTTGGTTACGGGGGCGCCGGCGCGTCCGCCGCGCTGGCGGCGGCTGACGCCGGGGCCAGGGTCCTGATCCTCGAAAAAAGCAGTGAGGGCGGCGGCAACACGAAATATTCGGGCGGGAATATCCGCACGTATCGCGATATCGACAAGTCGGTCGACTACTTTGAAATCCTCTGCGAAGGAACGACAGAGCGCCCGGTGGTCGATGCATTCGTCCGGGAAAGCAGCCGCAATGCTGAATGGGTCGCGTCGTTGGGGGGCGAGATTGTCACCCGCACGGCGGCCTCGACGGACAGTTTGCGCAAAGGATTCCCGGTGCGGCGCCCGCTGGCAGCGTTCCCGTCGATCCCCGGCGCCGAGGGCCTGGGTCCCAGAGTGATCGTCAAGGGCGGCGGTGAGTATTCGGGCATAGACCTGTGGAAGGTGCTTTCGCGCAAAGTGGCGGAAAGGAAAATCGAGGTCCTCTATTCATCGCCCGTCCAGCGGTTGATCGCAACCAAAGGTGAAGGCGTAACCGGTGTGAGCGCGCTCATCGGTGGCAAGGAAATACAGGTGGGTGCGCGCCGCGGCGTGGTGCTGAGCTGCGGCGGTTTCGAGTATGACCGGAGTATGCATCTGGGCTATCTGGGCCAGCATTACTTCGGCCTCGGACACCCCGAGAACACCGGCGACGGCATACGAATGGCTGCGGATGTGGGAGCGGAGTTCTGGCATATGAACGCGGTAGCTTCCACCTTCGGCTACAAGGTCCCGGAATTTGAGTTCGGCATGATGCACCTGATGCCGGCCGCCGGGTTCATCTATGTTGACCAGACCGGAAACCGGTTCATGGATGAAGCGGGAACCGACCCTCACTTCACGTGGGCGACAACCGCTCATATCGACCCCAAGACGCTGCAGCGGCCACGCCTGCCGGCCTACGTGATCTTCGATGAAGATACGCGCACGCGCGGGCCAATTGCAGCCCTCGGTCATGGCAAGGCGAGCGACGTCTACCAGTGGAGCCGCGATAACGGCGCTGAAATCACCAAGGGCTGGATCAAGGCAGCGGACACCGTGTCCGAGCTGGCAACCCGGGTGAATCTGCGTCCGGATCAGTTGCAGGCGACGGTGGCCAAATACAATCTGCAGTGTGTCGGTGGTTACGATCCGGAGCACGGGCGTGTGCCCGACACGCTGGTTCCCCTGGGCAGGCCGCCTTATTATGCGATTGAACTCTGGCCCTGCCTTTTCAACACTCAGGGCGGCCCGAAGAAAAACGCCCAGGCCCAGATCATGGACGTTTGGGGCAGCCCCATCAAGCGCCTTTATGGCGCCGGGGAGCTCGGTTCGATCTGGCACCGCAACTACCCGGGTGCCGGCAATATCAGCGAGGCGCTGGCGTTCGGCCGTATCGCGGGCAGAAATGCGGGTTCTGAAACGCCGGTCGCCGCATAAGAGCCGGTCGCACGGAACACGCAGGGTCCTCGAACCGCCGGTGCTGTTGAACGACGTCATGCGCACCCGGTCGCCGCATGGCACGTGCGTGAGATCATTTAATTGGAGATTCTATGCTGCTGGCGCGTTCAGTGATTTGGACATGCTTGGCGGTCACGATGCTGGTTACCGCCGCTGGCGAGGTCTGTGGACAGAACTATCCCAACCGGCCCGTGCGCATCGTTGCGCCGGAAGCGGGCGGCGGCGGCGACCTTACCGCGCGCCTCATTGCGCAGCGGCTTTCGGGCCCGCTGGGTCAACAGGTGATCGTAGACAACCGGCAAGCCCTGATTTCGATCGAGACGGCGGCCAAGGCTCCGCCGGATGGATACACGCTGCTGCTCAGCGCCAGCCTGTGGATACTGCCGTTCTTCCAGAGCGGCGTGTCGTGGGACCCGATCAGGGATTTTTCACCCGTCATATCGCTGGTCAGCGTGCCCAACATACTGATCGTGCATCCCTCGCTGCCGGTGAAATCCGTGAGGGAATTGATCGCCATTGCGAAGGCGCATCCGGGTGATCTCAACTATGCGACCAGTGCGACTGGCACCGCGAATCATCTTGCGGCCGAGTTATTCAAGTCCATGGCGGGGGTCAATATAGTGCGCATCAACTACAAGGGCAGCAACCCTGCGCTCAATGACCTGCTTGCCGGCCAGGTACAGCTCATGTTCACGACTGCCGCGACGGTGGCGCCCCAGCTCAGTTCGGGACGGCTGAGGGCGCTCGCTGTCACCAGTGCCAGGCGGTCCGCGTTGACGCCTGAGTTGCCGACGCTGGCCGAGTCCGGACTGCCGGATTATGAATGGGTGACCATAAACGGCCTGTTCGCCCCGGCAGGAACGCCGGCGGCGATAATCAACCGGCTGAACCGGGAAATCATGCGGATACTCGAAAATCAGGAAGTGAAGGAGCGGTTCCTGAATTCCGGAGCTGAGACTGCGGGCGGCTCATCCGAGGATCTCGGCGCCAGGATCAAGAGCGAGATGAGCCGAATTGCAAAGCTGGTCAAAGAGGCCGGCATCAATTCCCAATGAAGTCCAGGGCACGCGACGCGCGTAATGTCATTATCAGATAGGTTAAAACCAAGATGAGCATTCCAGAAGGAACCCGGGAGCTCGCCAAGTTTGCGGCGAATCTCAAGCATGACGATATACCCCCACAAACCCGGGCCCGGGCGATCGATTTGCTGGTCGACCAGATCGGCGTTGAAATCGGCGGTTCCGACATGCCGTGGTCTACCCAGGTGCGGGACGCATTCACGAAAGCGAACAGCACGCCCGGCGAGGCGACCGTCGTTCGCTATGGAGACCGGCTGCCGATTGCCGCCGCAGCCTTCATCAACAGTGCTTTCGGGCACTCATTCGAGTTCGATGATGCGAATCCGCTGATACACGGTCACCCGGGTTCCGAGCTCGTGCCTTCCTTAATGGCAGTCGCGGAGCGCGATCACGTGTCCGGGCGCAACTTTCTGACAACGTTCATTGCAGCCTACGAGGTTCGTGGCCGCATCGGCTGGGCTGCTTCCGCCAGTATGGCTTCGCACCTCGGGCCGCAGTTTTCCAGCGCGTATGGGCCATTCGGCGTTGCGGCCGGAGTCGGGAGACTGTTCGGGCTGTCAGCCGACGGAATCCGCAATGCCATGGGGATTGCCGGCACCTACTCCGGAGGACTCATGCAATACAACCGGGGCGGTGGATCGGTGAAGCGGATATTTTCGGCTGTCGCGGCTGAAAGCGGCATACAGGCAGCGCAACTTGCGCAGGCTGGCATTACAGGGCCTGAGCAGATACTCGAAGGCGAGCGTGGAGTGCTGAAACTGTACGCGCCGGAATATCGGCCGGAAATTCTGGTCGCAGAACTCGGGACGAAATGGACGATCGATAGCGTATCGTTCAAGCCCTATTGCTGTTCTGCGGTCATCCATCCCGCAATCGAGGCATTGAAGCGCGTGCTGACCCAACACGACATCAATGCCAGCGACATCGAGGCTATCGAGGTCTATTACCCCGCCCGCTCGATCGGTTCCGCCGCCATCGCCACGCCGGCGGACCTGCTGGGCATGCAGTTCAGCACGTCCTTTTCGCTCGCCCTGACCGCTACTGCCGGTAACAATACGCCGCGCGAATATACGATGACGGCGCTCAATGATCCGAACGTGCGAACCGTGGCTTCCCGAGTCTCTTTGCACGAGGATGCGGAATTGAGCAAGGCGAGCCGCGGCCATTTTGTGGCGCGGGTCAAAGTCAAGACGCATTCAAAAGGCACGCACGAGGCTCTCGTCACGGATGCAAAAGGCACCCCCGGGGCGCCGTTGTCGACCCGCGAGATCGACGCCAAGTTCAGCTCCCAGGTCGCCGATGTATTGGGGAAAGCCCGGTGCGCAGAGCTGCTGCGCGTCCTTCGCGACATAGACAATTGCGATGATGTGAGCAAGGTGAGCACGATGCTCGTCAAGACAGATTAAAAAGGCCCCGCCCTTAAATTGCAGAAGAATTCACAACTGGTATATCTGGATCCCCATGACACCCAATATCGAAACGTTCCGCGTATGGCAATGCCTGCTCTGTTCTTTCAGTTACGATGAGGCCCTCGGAATGCCGGAAGAAGGCGTCCCGCCCGGTACCCGATGGGAGGATGTTCCGGAATCCTGGAGTTGCCCGGACTGCTCGGCCTGCAAGAGCGATTTCGAAATGGTAGTCGTAGCCTAGGGAAAGCGGCATTGATCCGATCTGCCGAATCAGGAGACTATACGTGAACTATCCGAATGCGCCCATACGCATGATATTGCCGTATGCTGCCGGCGGCCCCGGAGAGCTGGTGGCCAACCTCATCGGCCAGAAGCTCAAAGCGAGATGGGGTCAGCCGCTCGTCACCGACGTCGATCCGCAAGCGGGTCTGAAGAACGCGGCGCGCGCCGCCCCGGACGGCCATACCCTGGTCCTCGTTTCAGGATCGTACTACATCAATCCCGCCATCTATCGCAAGATGCCTTACGATCCGGTCGGCGACTTTGCGCCGGTGTCGCTGCTCGCCTCGATTTTCAATTTGCTGGTCGTGCATCCTTCGGTGCCGGCGCGTACGCTCGGCGAGCTCGTCGCCTACGCAAAATCAAAGCCCGGGCAATTGAAGTATGCCTCCAGCGGCTATGGCAGCGCCCCCCACCTGGCCGGTGAGCTGTTCAAGATCATGACTGGCACCGATCTCGGCCACGTTGAATACAAAGGTCACGTCGCGGGCGCCAAAGCGCTGGCCGAGGGCCGCGAGGTACACATGATGTTCGATGCCATAAGCACCGCCCTGCCCCACGTGAAGGCGGGTGAAGTGCGCGCACTGGCGGTGACGACACCCCAGCGCGCGCCCGTATTGCCGGAAGTCCCCACCGTAGCCGAGTCAGGGCTCATCGGGTTTGACGTGAGTCCTGCGCTCGGCGTGCTTGCCCCGATCGCGACACCTCCCGATATCATAAATAAACTGAGCCTCGAATTCGGCGCCATCCTGCATCTGCCCGACGTCTCGTCGGCGGTGCAGGCCGCAGGCATGCTGCCCATGGGCAGCACACCGGAGGAATTTTCGAGTTACCGGAGTGCCGCGTTCGAAAGGTGGAAGAAGCTCGTAGCGCTAGCCCACATCAATATTCAGGATGCTCCACGCTAGGGCCTGCACCTTGAGTCCATATTCTTGTCCATCTATTTCATCTACACATTAAGTTTAATCAACGGAGCCAACGCACAAGGAGCCCGCGTAGTTCTGTCGCTATATGCGCTTGACCTAGGCGCCCGGCCGTTTACTGTCGGCGTTCTCGCTGCCACGTTCTCAATAGTGCCGGTAATGCTCGGCGTCAAAGTCGGAAAACTGGCCGACCGGCTGGGGGCACGTTGGCTGCTCATCGCAGGAGCCGCTGCCGGTGGACTGGGAATGCTCATGCCTTATCTTTTCCCGGGAATACCAGCAATTTTCGCCGCCGGCATCCTGAACGGGCCCTCTGCTGTGCTCTTTAACCTGCTATTGCAGAATCTTGTCGGATTACTCAGCGAGCCTGAATATCGAGCACGCAATTTCGGGAACTACAGCCTGATAAATGCGCTATACAGTTTTATCGGACCGTTATTTGCCGGATTTACGATTGACCACTTAGGCCACGCCTACGCCTGCCTTTCTCTTGCTGTATTTTCCCTGGCACCAGCCGCAATGCTCGCGATATGGGGCAAGCATCTGCCCGGAGGAACCAGGCATGCGGAGAGCGAAGATCGAAGAGATACAGGCATGCTCTCCTATCCCGGGGTACGAACAACGCTCGTGACCGGAAGCCTGCAGAACACTGCGGATAGCCTGTACCAGTTCTATATGCCGGTGTACGCCCATGCCAAGGGATTATCGGCCTCCGCTATCGGGGTCATCCTTGCCATGTATCCGGCCGCAGCCACCGTAATGCGTATCATGCTGACCCGGCTTATTCTTCGCTTCCAGGAAGAGCGCTTGCTCGCCTGCGCGTTCTACCTGGGCGCTGGCAGCTTGTCACTCGTCCCGTTCTTCAGCACCACCATCACGCTTGCATCGATATCTTTTGTCTTAGGACTCGGCATGGGTTGCTGCGGTCCAATTGTTACCATGCTGATGTTCGGAAGTGCTCCACCTGGACGCTCAGGAGAGGCATTGGGACTCAAGATGACGATTAATCACCTCACGAAGCTGGTAACCCCGATGGTTTTTGGCTCGGTTGCATCTGCGTTCGGATTATCCCCGGTATTCTGGATCAACGCATTGATGCTGAGTGTCGGCGGCTATCTGAGTTATCCCAAAAGTAAAACGTGAGTAACCTCGCCGCGTTTAAAACGTCCGGAGCCCGAACTATGCTGCACTACCCATCATGATGCGAAGGTTGACGCTCTGCTGCCTGCTCGCCGTCGCTGCGGGCGCCCTGCTCGTAGGCATAGGCGAGTCTTTCAACATGCGCGCTCTGCTACTGCCAGCGGCGCTCCTGCTCGCGGGGGGCGGCATCGGGGCAGGCATCGCCCTGGCTCCGGCCCGGATATCAGGATTTTCCTTCAGTCCCCGTGCCGCCGGCGACGCATTCGCCGTGCTGTTCTGCGCGCCCGCGTTTGTTGCGCTGGCCGCGGCAGTTGCCAGCGCACCCACGGCGGGGGGAGTCACCATTTCGCTGGCATTGCTCGTACTGCTGTCGTCGCTGTTCGTGATCGGCGTCCGCGCGCTCGCGCGCAGGGCCAGGGCCAGGGCCAGGGCACCGGATTCCGGAAAGGCCGCCTAATGCCCACGCGCGACATATTTTTCCACGTCGGTGCACTGGGGATCGCGAGCCTCTACCTGCTGATGACGCTGCCGTTCGCGCTCTTAGCCTACGGGCTCGCACGGCGCGTGCTGCGCTGGAGGACCGGGCAGCCCGAGCACAGAACCAACCGGATGGGACAGCGCATCCTCGATATGCTGCGCATGAGCATCTTCCACGGCCGCATTGTGCGCCGGCGCAACCTCTATGGCGGCGTCATGCACGCGGCGATCTTCCTGGGATTCGTGACGCTCTTCATCGGCACGCTCATCCTGATGGTCGAAACCGATATCGCGCGCCCGCTGCTCGGCGTCAGTTTTTTTCACGGCGATTTTTATCTCGGTTTCAAGCTTGCGATGAACACGGCCGGTCTGCTTCTGCTCGCCGGCATCGCCATGGCGCTGTACCGTCGTCTCGTCTTGAAAAAACCAACGCAGCAGACCAGCAGCGACGACCTGCTGGTGCTCGCCTGGCTCGGAGTGCTCGTGATCCAGGGTTATGTCGCGCAGGCGCTGAGGCTCGCGCTCACGCACGATCCATGGGCCGCGTGGTCGTTCGTCTCCTATCCCATCGCGGTCGCGCTCGAGGCAGCACCCGCGGACCTCGTCGGACGAATACAACAATTCAACTGGTGGACGCACTTCACCTGCGCGCTCGCCTTCGTCGGCTACATCGGTTACAGCAAGATGGTCCATCCATTCACCGCGATGGCAAACGTGCTGCTGCGCCGCCTGAAGCCGCGCGGCGAGCTCGAGCCCATCGATTTCGATACCGCCGAGACTCTCGGGGTATCGGAGTTGAAGCACTACTCGTGGGCGCAGCTGATGTCGGTCGACGCCTGCATGCACTGCGGGCGCTGCCTCGAATACTGTCCGACGTTCAATACCGGCAAGCCGCTGGCGCCGCGCGATCTCGTGCTCGAGCTCGCCGGTGCGCAGGCCGACGAGGGCGGCGTGTTTTCGGGCGAGCTTGGCGCGGAAGCGAACACCGGCCGCTTCCGCTGGGGCCGCGGCGCCGGGCGCAAGCTGATCGGCGAAGTCGTATCCGAAGCCGAGATCTGGGATTGCACCACCTGCGGCGCCTGCATGGAGCAATGCCCGGTCTCCATCGAGCACGTGCCGCTCATCATGGGGCTGCGGCGCAACCTGGTGATGGAGCAAAGCAAGTTTCCTCAGGAACTGATGCCGACGTTCACCAGCCTGGAGCGGCTCGGCAACCCGTACCAGGGGCTGCCGGGCGATCGCGACGCCTGGACCAAGCGGCTCGAAGTGCCGGTGCCCCGCATGTCCGAGCTTGCGAAAGCGGGCACTGAACCCGAGTATCTTTTCTTCGTGGGCTGCGTGGGCTCATTCGTCGCGCGCAGCCAGACCACCGTCATCGCACTCGCGCGTATCCTGCAGGCGGCCGGCATCAGCTTCGCGATCCTCGGCAAGGAAGAGAGCTGCACCGGCGATCCCGCCCGCCGCATGGGACATGAATTTCTCGCCCGCGAGCTCGCGCAAAAAACCGTCGACAAGCTCAATCTCTACAGGGTCAAGAAAGTCGTGACGGCGTGCCCGCACTGCTTCAACGCGATCAAGAACGAATATCCCCAGCTCGGCGGCAACTTCGAGGTGATCCATCATTCCGAGCTGATCGCCGAGCTGATCGCCTCCGGACGCGTCACCCTCGATCAGGCGTCGATGGCGGCGCAGGGCAAACTCACCTACCACGATCCGTGCTATCTCGGCCGCTACAACGGCGTGCTCGATGCGCCGCGCGCCGTGATCGACGCGGTGCCGGGCGCAGAGCTCACCGAGATGCCGCGCAACCGCAAGCACTCGTTCTGCTGCGGCGGTGGCGGCGGCCGCGCGCTGATGAAGGAGGACCGCGGCAGCCGCATCAACGTCGAGCGCGTGCGCGAGGCGGCGCGCACCGGCGCACAGGTGGTGGCGGCCGCCTGCCCGTTCTGCATGGGCATGCTCGAAGACGGCGTGATCGGGCTCAATGAGAAAACGCCGCTGCGCGTGCTCGATATCGCCGAGCTCATCGCGGGCTCGCTCGCCGAGGCGCCGCCCGGCAGCGTGGCATCCCCATCAAACTAATCGGCAACGATGGGACATTGCCCATTTTGAAGCCTGCGGCAACGGATGGCGATGGAATTGTTCGCCGCGCATTAACCGGCACTGAAGGGACAATTCAAATATTTTGAATTGCAGCGGTGGTGGCTTGTAACTAGAATTCAGAGCATGTTCCTAGGTAGTCCTTGATAGGAGATTCACAGATGTATATCGATGCTGACGCGCATGTCGACGAGAATCCTGATACGTGGTCCTATATTCCAAAGTCGCTCGCTCAAATGCGACCTGCCGAGGTTGAGATCGCTGCCGACCAGGTTCCGCACCTGCATGGTAACCGTGCAGAGGCGGGCGTTGGCGGGTGGTTGGTCGACGGCCGGATTCTAAGCCGTGCCCAGCGGGACGATGAGCAGACGCAGACGACAGCGGATATTCGCCATCTGCGGGACATCCCGGGGCGTTTGCGGCACATGGACGAGTTGGGTATCGAGACACAGGTGCTCTTCCCGACCATGCTGGTTGCCGAGGTGACTGACCGTGCGGAAGTGGAGCTCGCGCTTTGCGAGAGTTACAACCGATGGATTGCCGATCGCTGCAGCGAGAGCAACGGACGTCTGCGCTGGGTGGCTGTACTGCCCAATCTCTCGATCCCAGATGCGCTCAAGGAGATGCGGCGCGTGAAGAAAGCAGGCGCGGTCGGAATCACCAAGCGTCCGATGGAATGCGACCGCCGTCGTGCGGGCACCGAGTACTTTCATCCGCTCTACGAGCAAGCTCAGGAACTCGACCTTGCGTACAACATGCACATCGGTCAACCGTTCCTGGGATACTCAGGGTTCCTGACCGTCACTCGACAAGTGATGAAAGGCGAGTTCTACATGGAGGACGCCTTCATCTCGATCGTGATGTCCAAGACCTACGAAAAATTCCCTCGGCTTCGGTTCGGCTTCATTGAGGCGGGCGCCGGTTGGCTACCGAGCGTTCTGCATATTGCAAAATGGAATGACGCCCATCGCGGCGGTGGGTCTGTCACTGATGCCTTGCCGGCCTTGTCACCGACCCGGTGGAAGGACTTTCTGGAAGAAACCAACTTGTTCGTCACCGTTGATGCGACCGAAGATATTCAGGACCTCCTCAGCAAGGTTGGCGACAGCAACCTCATGGTGGGCACCGACTATGGCCACAGTGACCGGAGCTCCGTCCTCTATGGTCACCGGGATGTCGCCGAACGGAGTCATCTCAGCAAAGCCACCGCGATCAAGCTCACCGAAACCAACGCCCGGCGACTTTACGGCCTCCCCGCCGCCGCCTGATCCAGGCCGCCCGCGTTATGCCCCCGAGTCCCAGAACAGATCCCCGGTGGCGCGCGGCTAAAGCATGAGCCTTGATCCATGTCAAAGGTGTGGCCGCATGCAGCCCCTACATTTGGAACGCGGTTCAGACTCTGCGCGGTCGCATGCAAAGCCAGATGGACGCCAGTTTGCTGATGGGTACCGGTCGGACATCCACGCGTGCTCATCGACATTCAAGGCCCAATTTATCCACTGCTAGGGAGGATGTATGCGGTCATTGCGTATAGCCACAATGTTGTGGATCGGTATTAGCGCTTTTTACGTCAGTACTGTCTCCGCTCAGAGTTATCCGAACAGGCCCATTCGGGTGGTTACCAATGAAGCAGGCGGCGACTCTGACCTGCAAATGCGCCTAGTCATCTCCAATGGACTGCCTGAGCTTTTAGGGCAGTCCGTCATTGTAGAAAATCGTCCAACTGTCGTGGTGGGAGAGTTGGTGGCGCACGCCGCGCCGGATGGCTATACGCTAATTACCTACGGCGGCTCTCTTTGGAACGCGCCATTCCTGATCAAGACTGCTTACGATCCAGTCAAAGATTTCACACCCATCACGATACTCACGAGTACGCCTCAGATACTGGTCGTCAATTCTTCGGTGCCGGTTAATTCAACAAGAGACTTAATCGCTTTAGCAAAAGCTAAACCGGGGATTCTGACCTTTCCTTATACCGGTCCAGGCGCCACCAGCAACCTTAGTGCTGAGTTGTTCAAATATATGGCTGGTGTCAGTCTGGTCGGGGTACGCTACAAAGGCACTCCCCAGTCCATCAATGCCTTGATGGGCGGCGAAGTTCAGGTGGGGTTCCTGCTGCCGACGGCTGCCGTACCGCAACTGAAATCGGGAAAAATAAAGGCGCTCGCGGTTACGACTCTGCAACCTTCGGCGCTGTTTCCCGGGTTGCCGACGGTAGCGTCTGCTGGCTTGTCGGGTTTTGCGACGGGCGCATTGGGCGCGTTGCTGGCCCCCGCCAAGACGCCCACCGCAATCATCAACCGCCTCAATCAGGAAACGGTACGCGTGCTGAATAAGCAGGAAGTGAAGGACCGACTTTCAGCCCTCGGAATAGAAGTGGTTGGCAGCTCTCCGCAGGAGGCGGCAAATCTAATCGCAGCCGATATGGCAACGATCGGAAAGCTGATCAAGGATGTCGGCATAAAGGGAGATTAGGTTTCAGCATGCGAAGCGCGGGAAATCCCGGGAGCGCAGCGTGGATAGGCCGTGGCGACGTCGGTCCGGTCTCCGCCTAGCGGACTGTAACAATTGATGGGGAAGTGCCTCTCGCCCGAAAATTTACTACTGATCATTCTGTGACAGTCCGCCAGTGCGGACGGCGATGCACGCGTGCATCGCCCACATTGATGCCGCTAACGTCTATACCGATGGGCAATCCAAAGAAATTATAAGAAGAGCCACCAAAGGAGACCGGATGGCTGCAGCAACGAAAATCGAAGACTTCTGGAAAGCAGGCGCCAATCCATCGCAACCAGTGGAAGATGTCTGGATCCCAAGTGTCTGCAGGGGTTGCCAGAATACTTGCGGCTTGTTAGCCCACCGGGTCAACGGCGTCCTCGTCCGGATACAAGGCAATCCCGACAGCCCCCACAACAGGGGTGCCCTGTGTTCGAGGGGTCTCGGCGCGATAATGCAGATCTACGATCCCAATCGGATCAAAGTTCCCCTGCTAAGGACCAACCCCGAAAAAGGAAAAGGGGTCGACCCGCAATGGAAGCAGATAAGCTTCGATGAAGCCTTTCAGATCATCTCTGAAAAGCTGGGCAAGATCAGGAGCGAAAACCCACGCGAGTTGATGATGGTGGGCGGCGAGGCTCAAAACCAGGCATCGATGAAAGCCTTCCAGGACTCGTTCGGCGCACACTACTTCCCAGCAAACTTCTACGGGACGGTGCAGAACGTCATGCTGATGACCACCGGTCGTCAACATCTGGAGTTTGACTACGATCATTGCAACTATCTGATCATGTTTGGCAACAAAGGAGGCGGATCCAACAACGACACTACAAAGGCCCCCTCGAAGATGGCCGATGCCCGTGCGAGAGGCATGAAGCTGATCGTCGTCGACCCGATCTGCAGCCAGTCTGCGTCCAAGGCGGACGAGTGGCTTCCGATCCGGCCGGGGACCGACGGAGCGCTCGCGCTCGCGATGCTCAACGTCCTCCTGAACGAAGTCAACATCTATGACCGCGAGTTCATCAAGGTACAAACGAACGGCCCTTACCTGGTAGATGGAGAAGGACTCTATGTAAGAGACGACGCCTTGAAGCCTTTGATATATGACCTCTCGGCTGGCAGGGCCTTCCCGTTCGACAGCCCCGAGATCAAGGACGCGGCGATCGAAGGCAGCTACAACGTGAACGGAATGGACTGCGTGCCCGCCTTCCAACTCCTGAAGGAGCACATCAGCAAACATACGGTTGAGAAAGCCTCAGAGATAACGACGATCCCTGCGAAAACCATCAGACGGATCGCAGAGGAGCTCGGCAGGGCCGCACAGATAGGCGCCACGATAGAAATCAACGGCAAGACGCTGCCTCTGAGGCCGGCGTGCATCTTCCCATACACCAGGAACATGGTGCACAAGCACGGCGTGTGGTCCACCATATCCCTGCAGCTCCTCAACTTCGTCCTCGGCGCCTCTGATGTGCCTGGCGGAATAATGGCTGTCAACCTCGTAGGACCGGATGGAACCATAAACCTCAATCCAAACCCGGATGGAATCGTCTTCCGGGGGGCTCCACTGCGATTCTCCAGCCTGTCAAAGAAAGCAACCGCCAAGCTCCAGGAAGAGCTTCCGCAGAGCGAGGCAAAGCAGCAGACGCCGTTCGAGGCGTTTAAGTCGTCGTTTCCCGAAACGCTCCCGGTATTCCTGTCGATGATGCACAGCCATCCCGACTCGTTTCCTTTCAAGCCGAAGGCCCTGCTCGCGGTCACAAACAATTTCGTCATGCAGGGCATCGACTCGACCAGCATTATCGAGCTCGTCAAGAAGCTGGAGTTCGTGGCAATCCTCGCGGACAGGAACAACGAGACCGTGCAGTTCGCAGACGTAGTTCTGCCCGTACCGCATTACCTTGAGACTTACAACTTTCCAGCCAATGTCTTCAGCGGCTGGGTCACGCACGACGACGTGTACTACACCTTGAGACAGCCAGTGGTCGGTCCTCCGGAGGGGACCGAAGGGCCCATGCACGTCGTCGACGTGTTTGGTGAGATTTCCCATAGACTGGGACTCACCAGGGAATTCAATCGGAATCTCGGTGCCAACGTCGCGTTAAAGGATGCTTATCGCCTGGAACCCGACAAGAAGTACTCCGCCGCCGAGGTCACAGACCTGCAGATCAGGAGCGACCTGGGTGCTGGGTACGACCTCGAGTCCCTGAAGCGGACAGGGCTCGTCTCCTGGCCCAGGCCGGTCGAGCAGAAGTTCCCGCGAGCGCTCCTGAAGCTGCCCAGGCTTCCGATCTACTACGAGCATTTCATAGGCATGGGGCAGAAGCTTAGAAGCTCCCTCGAGCGCCTGAAAGCAGACCCACACCTGGCTGACGACTTTCAGGCCCTCCCCGACTGGAACCCCTGCCCGACGTTCGCGAAGTGCTCGATCGAAGGAAACGCTTTCCATGTCGTCTCATACAAATTGCCTTTCCACACCAATTCCAGCACCCAGGGGAACCCCTGGCTCATGGAGATTACCGAAAGGAACCCTTACGCGCTGGGAATCCTGATGAACCGAAAATCCGCGATGTCACTGAACATAGTTGACGGACAGAAAATCACCCTCGAATCGTTGTCGAATGGAGTGAAGTTGGACGCCGTAGCGAAGCTCAGCGAGCGCATACACCCGGAGGTCCTCGGGATCGCTGCCAGCTTCGGTCACTGGTCCCCGGGTTATCCGCTCGGGAAAGGAATCGGGACCTCGCTGAACGAGTTGCAGTCGATGGGGGCTGAAGGATTGGACATCAACGGCATGCTGGACCCCTGTGTAGCCGTGAAGGTGCTGCCGAGGGAGGGTGCGTAAAATGCCAAGATATGGAATGGTAATCGATCTGGACAGGTGCATAGGCTGCGACGCGTGCACCATAGCCTGCAAGGAAGAGAACGCCACTCCGCCTGGAATCATCTGGAACCAGGTCCCGAGGAAGGAAGTCGGCCAGTACCCGCTCGCACGAGAAGTGTTCGTACCCTTCCACTGCCTCCACTGTGAGGACCCTCCCTGCCTGAAGGCGTGCCCGAACAAGGCCATCGGCAAGCGGGATGACGGGATCGTCCTGATCGACAAAGAAAAATGCTGCGGGAGCAAGGCCTGCATCGCCGCGTGTCCGTACGACGCGATCACTTTCCTGGAGCACAAGCGGACTTACTTCGAGAACTATACGACGCCGTTTGAAGAGATAGGATATCAACGTCACGAAGAGATGACGGCCACGAAGTGCACCTTCTGCTACCACCGGGTCGACAAAGGTCTCGAACCGGCCTGCGCGCAGACCTGTCTCGCGAAGTGCATCACGTTCGGCGACCTGGACGACCCGAAAAGCAACATATCACAGAAAATGCAGAACACGTTCCAGCTGCACCCCGAATACAAGACCAACCCCTCGGTCTACTACAAGGGACCAAAGTGATGTCGTTGCAGAAAAAACACCAAAAACCGGTTCCCCAGTTCGTCCTGGAGACGCGCAGGCAGCAGATCTGGGGGTCTACCCACGCTATGGAATTCCTTCTCCTGGGCGCTGGCGGCGGCGTGTTCTTGATAAACCTGTTGCTCGGCTCCGAGATCGATTTGGTTCTCAGTTTCGCCCTGGTCGTCTCAGGAGCTGTCGTCCTCATCCTCGACATTGGCCACAAGCTGAGATTGCGCCACGTCTTCTCTCATTTTCGCACGTCCTGGGTCTCCAGAGGGGCAATCTCGGTGTTGGTCTTTCTTTGCGCGACTTCGCTCCTGTTGCTGGCCCGATATTTCAGCGCATCTTTTGGCTACTATCCGCAAGTCGAACTCGTGCTGAAGGCCGCTGGTGCGTGCGCCTCTCTGACGGTGATGGTGTATCCCGCGTTCGTGCTGGCGGCATCGCGAAGCATACCGCTTTGGCATCAACCCGTCCTGACGCCCTTGATGTTTGCCCAATCTGCAATTTCTGGTCTCGCCGCAGTGAGCATAGTGGGCGCCGTGACGGGCCAAGGCAGTGCATATTCCTGGGCGATGGACTCGGGGACACTCGTCCTCATCGCCGCGATACTCTCCATGGTGGGCATTTTGCTTTACGTGCTCTCCAGGTCGAATGCCGCGGGCAGAGAATCTGCCCACCTCCTCTCCAGGGGTGGTTACTCCCGGTTCTTTGTGGCTGGAATCGTCCTGGGTCTCATAATCCCTTCCTGTCTGACTGCATACGCACTCGTGTTCAACGGCTACCTCGCCAGCGCCGCGACAGTCGCTGCGGGCGCTCTCGTGTTGGCAGGGAGCTTCCTCTTCAGATTCTCAATCCTCAAGTCGGGCGTCAGAGACCCGCTGATCGAAGATGCCGAATTAACCCGACGGTTCGAACGACGTCAGAACTGGGATGCAGCCGACATCTCCGCGGGCGTAGTGCGGCAGTGAACGCCAGGTCAGAAGGCGACTCTCGAAGGCAGGACCAGAGCAGAATCCTCAACCTGAATTCCTTGCGAGGAGCTGAGAAAGAAGATCATCTCGTCCCTTAGAGGATTACGGGTCCTGATAGAGTTAGTATAACGATTCGTAACTGTTGAGCATGCCTCCCGGATTTTATCGGGCGATTCTATTTTTCAGACCCCGACCCGTCAAGCATTGATCAAGGCTCCCGGCTCGTGCTGCAATCGCAAAATCGCGGAGTCGTTAGTATCATTCCGACGTGCCAACTCAGCATGACGCATTAATCCGTCAACTCAGAATGGTTATCGAATCGTCGGTCGCCGGCGTGCGGATGGGATCGATTTCCTCAGAGTGATTTCGACGTTCTTGGCGCGACACCGCCTGCGTTGACGCGATCGGAAGCGTAAGATAGAGTGTTGCTCTTGAGGGCACATGCGTGCCATGCCTGAGTAGCCACGGAACATTCGCGATAAACTATTGTTCTTTGAGTTCTGCGGAGAGGATCTATGTCATCAGTGGTCGCGATCGAGAATTTAAAGCCGGATAAGGCAAAGCGCATGGAGCGTGTGAATGGAGTGGATACTCCGATTCCGGGGAACATTACCTTTTTCAGGCAATCCGCGGATACGCCGACAGCCCCCTCTGTGACGCTCAATCTGAACGATATTCCAGGCCGTCCTCAGAAAGCCCATTTCCATGCGGTCGACCAGTTCCAAATCATAGTTCGCGGCAAAGGCAAATTGGGGCGGCATGATGTTTCGCCTTACTTCATTCATTTCGCGCGCGCATATACGCCCTATGGTCCGTTGCAGTCAGACAAGGAGGTCGGATGGGCCATACTTTCCTTGCGCGCACGCTATAACCCCGGACAACAGGTATTTCCCGAATCGAAGGAACAATTAAGGCAGGTTCCCAACCATCGTCCGTGGGCGATCACGAAGAAGATCTCCTTTCCTGACCAAGGCACCGGCGTCACCCTGCATGACGTGGCTGAGATCAAGGATGCCCAGGGACTGTTTGTGCATGCACTGACCATGGCTCCCAACACCCGTACTGTTGCTCCGCCCCCCTCCGGCGGAGACAGCCAGTTCATCGTGGCATTAAAGGGCAGCCTGATCTATGAAGACAACGAGTACAAGGCGATGGCTGTGGCATACATCAAACCCGTCGATGATGCCTTTCCGATCCATGCCGGGGCACAGGGACTCGAAGCCCTGATACTCAATTTTCCACGGGTTAGTCCGCGCGCGGAGGACGTTAAGTCGCCTTCCGTTACCGCCGGATTCAAGAAGTGGCAGTGCGTGTTATGCGCATTCGCATACGACGAAGCGTTGGGCATGCCGGAGGACGGCATTCCCGCCGGCACCCGCTGGCAGGATGTGCCTGATAGTTGGAGTTGCCCGGATTGCTCCGCGACCAAGAGCGAATTTCAGATGATTGAGGTATAGATCCAGGCGCGGGTTTGGCCGTGTGCCGGGCGGTGCGATGCTCGCTTAACGCGTTTATGCGGCCGTGACACAACCGTTTGCGCAACGGATCAAAGGGTATGAGGGGAGCCTCGCCACGCATACTGTAATCGAAAGAACAAGACTATGTCTCTGAAAATCATTCCGGCCGGCGCCGCGCTTGGCGCAGAGATCACCGGCGTGGATCTAACCAAGAACATTGATGATGCCACGTACAAACAACTCAAGCAGGCCTTCTATCAGCATGAGGTGGTGTACTTTCGAGATCAGGATATTGGCGACGATGACCACCTTCGCTTCAGTGCAGGCATTGGAGAATTGCGCAGGATCTTGTCGCGGACGAATGCGCCCAGTCTAAAGCCTCCGGAAATTTTCACGCTTTCCAACATTATCGAGAACGGCAAGCACATTGGCAGCTACGACTCCGGCTTGTTCTGGCACACCGATGGGGCTTATGCAACGCAACCTCATGCAGTATCCATATTGCGCGCGGTCGAGGTTCCGTACAAGGATGGCCGTCCGCTCGGCGCGACCTGCTTCGCCAGCATGACCGCAGCGTACGATGCTTTGTCGTCGGCGATGAAGCACCGCCTTGAAGGCCTCCAGGCTTTGCACAGCCGGTTATTGCGTGACGAAAAATCAAATCAGCTTGGACGCAAGAGAGCTGAATTGACCGCCGAACAGAAGAAGAACGCGGAGGCGGTCCATCCAGTCGTGCGAATTCATCCGATCACCAAGCGCAAGTGTCTTTACGTAAGCGAAGGTTATACGGCGCGCATCCTGGGCATATCCGACGACGAGAGCAAAAACTTGCTGGAGGAATTAACCGCGCATTGCGTGCAGCCGCAGTTTCGTTACACGCACGATTGGCGAGTGCACGACGTGCTCATGTGGGACGATTGCTCGACCCAGCACAGAGCGACCTTTGATTATGCGCTGCCATTACGCCGGCTTATGTACAAGACGACTCTGGCGACCTACTCCTGACATTGTTCGCGACGGCGAGTGTGCGGGTGCACCGGCGATGCAGCAATTGAACGCCGGCATTCCCCGTCAGGAGAGGGGCAGAACGTACAAGCTGACGCCTGCCAAAACCCTTATGCCTTGGCGCAGGTGCTTTGTGGCATAAGCGCGGGCTTCAAGACAGTCATTCCACATGGATGCCTGCATCCTTGATGACTTTGCCCAATACGGTCATGTCGCGCTGGATGGCAGCCTCAAACTGTTCCGGCGGGCCACCGACAACTTCCACCCCCAGATTAAGATAACGCTCTTTCACGGCGGGTTCATTGAGGATTTGAGCTATATCCGCGTTCAGCCTTTCGATAACCGCCCTGGGTGTCTTTGCGGGCGCCAGGAGACCGGTAACCGTGACCAATTCGTATCCGGGGAAACCCGAAGCCGCCACCGTCGGCAATTCCGGAAACAACACCGAGGGCTGAGCAGTGGTGATTGCAAGTGCCTTCAACTTGCCTGACTTGATAAGTCCCGTCACCGATGCAAGTGTGGTGAAGATCACCTGCACGTCGCCGCTCATCACGGCGGTGTTTGCCTGCACAATTCCCTTATAGGGCACGTGCACTATCTCGATGCCTGCCATAGACCTGAACAGTTCCACTGCAATGTGCGCGATCGAACCGGTCGCGCTGGAAGCGAAAGCGATAGTTCGCGGTTTAGCCTTGGCAAGCGCCACCAGCTCCTGAACGGAATTTGCCGGCAACGAAGGCGTCACAACAAGGATATTGGGCCCACGATTTGTGTAGATGACCGGCGAGAAGTCCTTTATCGGATCGTAAGGCATCTTGTCTCGCATGTACTTCTGCAGCCAGAACGAATTGGCGGCCACCAATAAAGTGTTTCCATCGGCAGGCGCTTGATAAACGACTTCGCCGGGAATTATTCCGGCTGGTCGGTTATCGACGACGACCACCTGCCCCTGTCTGCTGGTGAGTTCCTGACCAATCAAACGCGAGGTGAAGTCACTGCCTCCTCCCGGGCTGTCCGTGACTATGCGTATGGGTTTTCCGGTGACACTCTGGCCGACGGCTGCTTGATGCATAAGCACTGTCATGCCGGCAACTGCAAGCATCTTTATTGACGATTTTGTGAGCTTCACGAGTCCTCCAGGTTTAGTCACAATTTTATCGGGATCGCTTACGTCCCTCATCGCAATTCTGCATCACGGGCGCATTGCTGTTCAGCTTCCAATATTGTGGCGTGCCTGACTTGACCACTACGCAATATAACCTACTGAGCAAGGACTGCAGGCTGCCAATAGACATGCTGTCATACACTCTCGAAGTTTAGGTGCCAGTATATTAATTGGATACTTCAAATTTCGTGAAGCAGATCTTCAGTGCCCCCAAAGTAAGCACCTTGGGAATCCCCTATTGATATGTGGGGTATTCGGATGTGTACCGCGCGTCCCTGCGTCCGGCGTAGATGTCGCAACCGTCTATGCCGGCTCGATGCAGTTGACCGTGTGTGCCTATTGGGGTGCAGCAGTACTCGGGCCCAAGCTCACGCAATTAATCCAGCCCCGCTCTCATTCCTGAAAACAGGCAATCGCTGCTCGTCTTGCGATGACGTTTGGAAGGAAGTAAGATCAAAAGCTGCTTTCATGACATTGTCGGTGACCTCAACCTGGTCGATTCACGACGAAGGCTTAAGGTCGTATGCTCTTTACTCGCTCTTGATTCCATGTTTAGTGGCCTCGGGCCAGTTCATTACCAATCTCCATGGAGATGATGTATGCCGTTAGTGGTCGCGATGGATGATATTGAGCAGGATAAAGCAAAGCGTATAGAACGCGTAAATGGAATCGATACGCCGATCCCCGGAAATGTGACGTTTTTCAGGCAGTCCGCGCATACGCCCATAGCGCCCTGCGCCACTCTCAATCTGCGTGACATTCCAGGGCGTATCCAGAAGGCCCACTACCATGACTGTGATTCATTCCAGATATTCGTCGGCGGCAAAGGCAAGCTAGGTCGGCGCGATGTCTCGCCTTACTGCGTTCATTTCACGCGCGCCTATACGCCCTATGGTCCTCTGCAGTCAGACGAAGAGGTGGGCTGGGCTTCTTTTACGTTGCGCACGCGCTATCAAACCGGCGCACAACGATTCCCCGAAGCAAAAGATAAACTGAGGCGAATTCCCAACCACCAGCCCTGGCAGGCGATGAAGACGATCACTTTTCCGGATCGCTGTTCGAGCGTCAGCCTGCAGGACGTGACTGAACTCAAAGACGACCAGGGACTTTTCGTACACGCACTGACCATGGCTCCCCACACCCGAACCGCAGCGGCGGATCCCTCCGGCGGAGACGGCCAGTTTGTTGTGGCGCTCAAGGGCAGCCTGATTCATGAAGGCAAAGAGCATAAGGCGATGACCGTGGCGTTCATCAAGCCCGTCGAAGATGCCTTTCAGATCAGTGCGGGAGCGCAGGGATTGGAAGCCCTCATACTCAATTTCCCGAGAGTCAGTGCCCGTGCGGATGACGTTAAGTCGCCCTCGGCCGTTTCCGGACTCAGGAAGTGGCAGTGCGTGTTATGCGCATTCGCGTACGACGAAGCGCTGGGGATGCCCGAAGACGGAATTCCCGCCGGCACACGCTGGCAGGATGTGCCGGATAGCTGGAGTTGCCCGGATTGCTCAGCGACGAAGAGTGATTTCCAGATGGTCGAGGTTTAGACCCGGGCCGCGGACCGTAATCCAGCGATTTGCTGCCGAGTATAAGGATCATAATTGAACCGGTGATATGCAAGGGGTAACCGTCGATCTTCAAACCAGGAAAATGCATGGGTAAGACACTCGTGTTGGTTTTGGCATTGGGATTTACAGCGCAGAATGTTGTCACGGCGTCAGCACAAACCTATCCCATCAAACCCATACGGGTGTCGACTACCCAGGCGGGCGGCGGTAACGATTTTGTTACACGTTTGGTAGCGACGGCATTCCTGGCGAATACCGGGCAGCAACTGGTAGTCGACAATCGTCCGAGCGACATTATTTCGGCCGAAGTTGTAGCGGCGGCGCCTGCCGACGGTTACAGCATCTTGTCCGCGAGCAACACGGTATGGGTTTCATCGCTGATTGAAAAAGTGCCGTACGATCCCGTGAGGGATTTTGCCCCGATTATTCTTATAACCAGCACACCTAACGTGCTGGTCGTGCACCCCTCCCTCCCGGTAAATTCGGTGAACGACCTGATCGCACTGGCCAAAGCGCATCCGGCTCAGATCAATTATGCGTCCGCGGCCACCGGGTCATCCTCGCACTTGGCCGCAGAGTTATTCAAGGCGGCTGCCGGCGTCAACATGGTCCGTATCCCATACAAAGGCGGGGCACAGGCGCTCGTCCCCCTGGTGGCCGGCGACGTCCAGGTCATGTTTTCTGTGCCGACGCCGGCGATGCCCTTCATCAAGTCCGGAAAACTCAGGGCGTTGGCGGTAACCTCCGCCCGCCCGAGCGAATTGCTCCCCGGTTTGCCCACCGTGGCGGCGTCCGGAGCGCCTGGATATGAGCAGCAAAATATGAACGGCTGGTTCGCTCCCGCACGCACCCCGGAGAGCGTTATCACCAGGCTGAATCAGGAAGTTGCGCGCATCCTGGGCATGCCGGACGTGAAGAAGAGATTATTCGACGGAGGGGCCGAAGTCATCGGAGGTTCTCCAAAAGCGTTCGCAGAAATCATCAGGTCAGATCTGGCGCAGGTCGGAAAAGTGCTCAATCAAGCGGGTGTAAATAGAAATTAAGCTCCATTGGCGTCATGCCGGATGATTACGCCATATTTGCTGCGGAGAAGTTATGTTATTGATACGTGCTGGCGTAACAGCGTTTTTGTTTGGCCTGTTGGCTCCGGGCACAGCGGCGGCCTCCGACCAGGTCTATCCAAGCAAGCCCATCAGGATCATCACCGGCGGAGGTGGCGTCGATGTGCTTACCCGCCTGATGGCACAAGGTATTTCAGCGCCTCTGGGCCAACCGGTCGTTACAATCAACCAGGCGATCAGGCAACCAGAGGATGTGGCGGCAGCACCGCCTGATGGTCATACGCTGCTTGTCGCCAGCAGCGGCGCCTGGCTCCGGTCGCTGTTGGAAAAAACCTCATACGATCCGGTCAGAGATCTGGCACCTATCACCATCGCTGGCAATTCACTGTATGTTCTTACTGTTCATCCATCGCTGCCGGTGAAGTCCATTAAGGAACTGATCGAATTAGCCAAGACCCGCCCAGGCGCGCTCAACTACTCTACCGGCGGTTTGAACCAGCCTGATCTCGTAGCCTCGGTCTTATTCACGTCCATGTCGGGAATCAATGTCGTTCATGTTTCCTACAAAGACGGTCCAACGGCAGCCATTGCGGTGATAAGTGGCGAGGTTCAACTCTCGTTCACGGGTGGGGCTTCGGCGAAGCCGATCATCAATTCGGGTAAATTGAAGGCATTGGCGGTCAGCAGTTCGCAGCCGTCTGCACTGTTTCCGGGGTTGCCTACGGTGGCGGAAACGCTGCCCGGCTTTGAGTTGGTGACATCGTTGGGCGTCTTTGCACCTGCAAAAACGCCCGAAGCGATTATCATTCGTCTGAACCAGGAAATGGTCCGATCGATACTCGTGCCCGACGCGAAGGAGCGGTTGGCGAGTGTTGGAATAGAAGTGGTCGGCAGTTCACCGGCACAACTTGCGGCCAGGATGAAATCGGAAATGGCGGGGTTGAGCAAAATGATTGCGGAAGGCGACATCAAGGTTGATAAATGATCATGAGGGAGCAGGCCTATGTCAGCAGTGGTCTCGATTGAGAACTTAAAGCAGGACGAGGTTAAGCGCATAGAACGTATCGATGGCGTGGACACTCCGATTCCGGGGAACATTACTTTTTTTCGCCAATCTGCCAAGACGCCTATTGCTCCCTGCGCAATATTTAATCTACACGATATCCCGGGGCGTTTTGGGGAGACCCACTTTCATGCCGTCGACGGATTCCAAATCATAGTCGATGGCAAAGGGAAACTGGGGCGACACGACGTTTCCCCCTACTGGGTACATTTCTCGCGTGCATATACGCCGTATGGACCGCTACAGTCAGACAGGAATGTCGGCTGGGCCATGCTGACATTGCGCGCGCGCTATGACCCCGGGGCTCAGATATTTCCGGAGTCTCGGCATAAATTGAATCAGGTACCCAACCGGCGGCCCTGGCAGGCGGCGAAGACGATTACTTTCCCACCCCAAGGGCCCGGCATCAGACTGCAAGACGTGCCTGAGATCAAAGATGAGCAGGGACTGTTTGTCCAGACGCTAACCATGGCCCCCCATACCCATGTCGTGGCGCCGGACCCCTCGGGCGGTGACGGCCAGTTCGTAGTGGCATTCAAGGGCAGCCTGATCCATGACGGCAAAGAACACAAGGCGATGACCGTGGCGTTCATCAAGCCTGTCGAAGATGCATTTGATATCCACGCCGGCGCACAGGGGCTGGAAGGCCTGATACTCAATTTCCCGCGGGTCGGTCCGCGAATCGACGACGCCAGGTCGCCGTCTGCAGCAAACGGATTCAGGAAGTGGCAGTGCCTGTTATGCGCCTTCTCGTACGACGAGGCGTTGGGCATGCCCGAAGACGGCATCCCCGCCGGCACCCGCTGGCAGGATGTGCCGGATAGCTGGAGTTGCCCGGATTGCTCGGCGACGAAGAGCGATTTCCAGATGGTCGAGATATAGACCTGGGAGCGGACTGTCGCTGTGTTCCACGATCTGGCCACGCGCAGACCATCAGTTCCAGCCTGTGGCAGCCGCTGAATCCTGCTGATTACCATGGAGATAAACTTTGGCATCCGTCGTAGCAATTGATAATCTGAAACCGGACAAGATCAAGCGGCTGGATGGAATACCCAATCCCAAGCTCCGGCCGAATACGACTTTCTTCAAGGAGTCGTCGAAAGACACACCGATCGGCCCGTTCGCTTCACTGGTTCGGCATGATCCTCCCGGAGGCACGACCCGGGCCCACTACCACGAGATCGATGAATTCCACGTCATCACCGGCGGCAAGGGCAAAATGGGCCGCCATGATGTTGCGCCTTACTGCGTTCATTACGTGCGCGCATATACACCGTATGGGCCGCTGCGGTCCGACCGCGAAGTGGGCTGGGACGCCCTTACCCTGCGCACACGCTACACGGTCGGCGGACAGAGATTTCCAGAATTCAAGGATGCATTAAGGCAGATGCCAGACCGCCGCCCATGGCAGATCACGAAGAAAATCGATTTCCCGGGCCAGGGTCCGGGCGTCACGTTCCGGGAAATACCCGAGATCAGGGACGAGCAGGGACTTTTCGTGCATGCGCTGACCATGGCACCTCATACCCGGACCGTTGCGCCAGATCCCTCCGGCGGCGACGGCCAGTTCGTGCTGGTGGTCCAGGGGAGCCTGATTCATGACCACAAAGAGCACAACGCGATGGCGTTGGCGTTCGTCAAACCCGTGGAGGCCCCATTTGAGATCCATGCCGGTGCGCAAGGATTGGAAGCCCTGATCCTCAATTTTCCGCGGGTTGCTCCACGCGCCAAAAGCGCCAGGACACCCTCCGTCGCTGCTGGCTACAAGAAGTGGCAGTGCGAGCTGTGCGATTACGCATATGACGAGGCGCTGGGCCTGCCCGGCGATGGCATCGCTGCCGGCACCCGCTGGCAAGATGTACCGGAGAGCTGGAATTGCCCGGATTGCTCTGCGAACAAAGGCGATTTCCAGATAATTGACATATAGTCCGCAAGAAATGTTCGGAGTATAAACTGCCGCCAGGCCGGTCAACGCCGGTTCCCGATTGCAGCACCTATGGGATAGTTCATGTTCGTCGCTGATTCACAGGTACATATCTGGGCTGCCAATACCCCGGAGCGCCCATGGCGGACCGGCCCCAGCAATGTTCCGCACCGGGCACAACCGTTCTCGAAGGATGACCTGCTGCGCGAGATGGACGCCGCCGGTGTGGCGCGGGCAACGCTGACACCGCCCTCCATGGAAGGCGACCGCAACGACCTTGTGCTCGAGGCAGCTCGTCTGCACCCCGATCGTTTCGCAGTGATGGGACGAATTCCGATCGACCGTCCCGAAAACGCAGCCTTGGTACCCGAATTGAAGCAGCAGCAAGGAATGATGGGGCTGCGGATTACGTTCGTATCGGGGGGCCAGTCATTGAGTTCCGCAGCCAGCCTGGATTGGCTGTGGACGGCAGCGGAGCGGGCCGATGTTCCGCTCATGATAAACGCCAGAGGTTCGATGATGCCGGACATCAGGGTCATCGCTGAGAAGCACGGCGGCCTCAAGCTCGCGATCGATCATTTCGCGGTTGAACGTGGCAGAAAGGACGACGCGGCGTTTGTGAGCTTACCACAGCTTCTCGAGGCGGCCAGTTGCCCCAATATCTCAGTCAAGGTATCGGCGTTGCCATGCTACTCCACCGAGAAATACCCTTACCGTGGACTTCATAAATACGTCAGACAGATCTATGACGCTTATGGTCCTGAGAGGATGTTCTGGGGCAGCGATCTAACAAGGCTGCCCTGTACTTATCGGCAGGCAATCACCGTGTTCACAGAGGAGTTGCCCTGGCTGACGTCGGCCGAAAAGGAATTGATCATGGGGAAGGCTCTGTGCCAGTGGATGGGCTGGGCGTTGCCAACCTCAGGGTAGCTTCCACCCGATCCATTCGCACAGCCCCCGTCCCATCACCCATTCCTTGTCTTCGGCTGAAAACCATGGAATCTCTTCGGTGAACATCGTGACCATCTGACGATACGAGCATGGCATTCGGGTGATATCCGTGCCCCAGAACATGCGCTGAGGGCCGAATGCATCGAACACGCGGCGGATGTGAGGAAATAACTGGCGGTACGGATACTGGTCGGAAGCGTAGGCCGGAAGCCCGCTCGCCTTGACCGCAATGTTCGGCCATTTGGCGAGCGCCAGCAACTTGTCCAGATTCGCAAATGCGACATCACCTTTTTCGCCATGCCGGTGCCGGATCGCAAAGTGATCCATTATCAGTTTCACGCCAGGATGGCGCTCGGCGGCCGCGCCTATAAGCTGAAGCTGCTCGACGGGAATCGGTGAAATCATCACCGGTACCCCGGCTGCCGCCGCCTCCGCCCAGAACCAGTCGTTTGTGGGGTCACCCTGCGTCTTGAAGTTGATGCGCACCCCGAGCATGCCGGGTTGCTGCCGCCATGTTGCGAGCTTGCCGCGTGAGCCCGGGGCATCGGTGTTGAACCGCCCCATCACTGCGAAGCGATCCGGATGCAGCCGTGCGGCTTCCAGCGCCAGATCATTTCTCCATCCCTCCAGGGGTGGCGGATTGATGACTACGCGGTCCACGCCTGCTGCATTGATTTCCCGCAGCAGGTCATCCTTCGTAAACGGCACGGGCCGGTGCGGCTTGTACGGCGGGTCGAGCACGGCCCACGGACGCCCCGGGGAATTGGCCTCCCAGATATGGACCTGCGAATCAACGATCAGCATTGCACGCTCTCAATTCGCCGCGGCTACTCGGTTTTGATACCGACCGTCTTGATCAGCCCGCCCAGCTGCTCCATATCGGACTTGATGACCGCAGCAAACTGATCCGGCGAGCTGCCGACCACCTCCGCACCCAGTCCGAAAAACTTTTCCCTCACTTCAGGTTGGTTTAGAACCCGCACGATCTCCTGAGCGAGCCGCATGTTGATTGCCGCGGGGGTTTTGGCCGGCGCAAAAACGCCTTGATACTGCACCGCTACATAACCGGGCAAACCCGAGTCCGACACGGTCGGCAGCCCGGGAAACAACGTGGACGGCTTTTCGCTGGTAACTGCCAATGCCCTCAATTTGCCGGACTTCACATATGGCACCAGTGGACCGAACGGTGCAATCGTAAGCTGCACGTTACCTGCAATCAGGTCGGTCGACGCTGCCGCAGTGCTTTTGTAGTTGATCCGCACAATATTGATCCCGGCCATGGACTTCAGTAATTCCGTCGCCAGATGAGACGGGGAGCCGGAGCCGGCGCTTGCGTAATTGATCTCTCCAGGCTTGGTTTTAGCTAGTGCAACCAGCTCTTGGATGGATCTAACTGACAATGATGGATGCACCAGGACAACGTAGGGGGTAACAGTCGATAACGTAATCGGCACGAAATCCTTCACCGGATCGTAAGTTGCTTTTTCCATCAGCGGCGTCACCCAAAGGCTGGTGCCCGCGAGAAGCAGAGAGTAGCCGTCAGGCGGCGCTTTCGCTATGGCATCGGCTGCGATGACCGCGGTCGCCCGATTATCTACGACCACCTGCTGACCCAGCGGCCCGGAGATTCCCTGTGCGATGATGCGCGTCGCCACATCGGCGCTGGTTCCAGCCGCAGCGCTGGCGATTCGTATCGGCCGATTTGGATAATTCTGGCCGAACGCGATGCTCATGCCAAAACTCATCAGGCTGGCAGCGAAGATTGCAAAACTACGCAAACTCAACATATGCTTACCCGTATCCTTTCCAGAAGTACTGCCCAACCTCTCCTCACATCGTGTCCGGCGATGACCCACGCACGCAGAATGGAAAATCTCGTGAATCACTGCACATTTTCCCAGCCGATTCCAGTAGTGTCAAACTACCGAACGCATTGATCTGACAATCTCAGAGCCGCACAAATATTGCAATCCCGACCCGGCCGGCACGAGCTGGTGGCGGAATCGCTCGCCGACACCAACGCCTCCGGCAGTGAAATCCGTCAAGCCGGAAAAAGGCCTACACGCGTGCCGAAAAGGATGTTACGGCCCAGGAGAGACACAAGGCATTTCATTCCCGACAATTCAATCCAGCACAAAATCCGGTGTAATTGCGCCCATGATCTCAACCTGCTCAAGATTCCATAAACGATCCAGAATGGCATGCGTGCGTTTCGCACCGAAATAATCCTCGCTAAGCGCGAAGAATTTCCGAGAAATTTGCGCGTCCGTTTTGGGTGCTGACAGGTCATCCTGATCGTTTGATGACTCTTCCACCAACCGATCTCCGCTGTCCATAACGACGGTGAGGCGCGCACGCTGCTCGATTGGCAGGCGCCTGAAGGCTGTTGTGAATTCCTGATTTTCGATTACCTCGATCTTCTGCATCAAGGCACGCAACCCGGGATTTCCAAGATGGGCGCTGTTAAACGTTGCCAGTGATATACCACCGTCCATCAACGTCGCCGCCACGAGGTAAGGCACACTATGATCAGCGGTCTCTCTTGAATCCGGGTTCCAGTTATGCTCCCCGGTTCCCAAATTGTCCTTTGTACGCTTGTTGACTTCGACGGTAATGTGCCTGACCCCTCTCATGTCCCTGAGGGGCGCCATTTTCTCAGCCGCCATAATGGACGGTATTGCATAGGATGCAGTCGGCCTCAACT
>Ga0207099_1029_pt1 | contig 30106 bp, 34 predicted proteins | sample Alteio_BWMinHeat_85_FD_153521 | JGI IMG/M metagenome (GOLD analysis project Ga0207099, IMG submission 153521) | Enriched cells from forest soil in Barre Woods Harvard Forest LTER site, Petersham, Massachusetts, United States -... | ecosystem: Environmental > Terrestrial > Soil > Temperate forest >... | reverse complement strand
AATGACGGATAGTTTTCGGCGGCGGCGGCCCGGCGAGCCAATTCAGCGGCCCGGACGAGGGCTTCGGCGCTCAGATAATCCGGTCGGGCGAGCCGGGCTTGCTTCAGCGACTCATCCAGGCTCATATCGGCCAATGGCGCATACGGAACAGAGTCCGCAAGACGGAACTCCTGGCCACTCGGCAGCCCAATGACCCGGCCTAGCGTCAGCTTGTCGATGGACAGTTCGTTCTCGGCGGAAATGAGCCGCTGCTGCTCGGTCTGCAGTTCGACTTGCGCGCGCAGAACATCGATGCCCGCAATGACGCCTTGCTTGTTCTGATCGACGTCGTTTCGATAGAGCGTCTGGGCCGTCTCGACCCTGGCACGAATCGAATCGGTCGTGGCGATATCCGAAATCACCAAAAGATAGGCGTCGCCTGTGGTGAGTACTACCAGGTCTCGATCCCTTTTATACGTATACTGCGCTGCCTTTTCGGATTCCGATGCCGACCTCCATTTCTTGATGTCCGACAGATTAAAGATCTGCTGCGAGACATAAGCTCGCGCATCCGCAACGCCAAAGGGTCCCACAACCGTGGGGACGTGCACGCCGGGAATATTGATGTTGAGCCCTCCCGCTCTTAGATTGCTCTGTTGGAGCGCTCCCGTGAGGCGGGCCGAAAGGTTCGGCAGCAGTGCGTTCAAACTGCGAAGACGCGCGGCTTGCGCGGCGCGACTGTTTTCGCTGCTTTCGATGCCGCCCAGGTTGTATTTGAGAGCACGCTCCAGAGCATCCCTAAAAGAAAGTTCCAGCGTGGTCCCCGTCGCCTGACCGGTAGGCACGCTTCCGAGGAAAGGACTTTGAGCCTGCGCGGCGCCCAATCCGGGCGATCGGAGGAGCAGGATGAACACGGCAGCGAGGGAGAATACGAAGTACCGAGCGAGTTGATTATCAATCATCACGACTCCAACTGTAGCGGCGGTCTATGACCGCCGACGGTTTCTAATGTGCAGGATTCTCGGCGGTCATATCTTCTGGCTGCGCGCTTGCGCGCTTGCGCTTCGCTGACCGCCGCTACAGTCCAAACCGACGAAGCGCATCGAGAATAGTCTCGACCGCGGCCTCCTCACCGATTCCGGAATTGACCATCAAGTGAAAGCGGTGGCGGTCAGGCCACTCGATGTTGAAGTATTGCTTGACGAATTCGGCGCGCTCACGGTCGACCGTCTCCGCAAGTTCGATCGACTCCTTTTCGCTTTTGCCGTTGGAGCGCAAGCGGCGGACTCTTTCATCAAATGGGGCATAGACGAAGACGTGAAATGCGTCGGGGCGGATACCGAGATAGTATGCGGACCCTCGGCCTACAATGACGCAGTTGCCCTCGTTCGCCACTTCCGGAAGGATTTGCTGGACGACCTCGCGGACACACTCCGTATCGACCATCTTTAGTCGCCGGGCGTTCAAGCTCCCTTCAAAACTGCCGCGCATGAACGACTTCAGCAGCCGATAAAAGGCCGGGTCCCTTTTCTCTTCATGCTTTTCGACGTCACTGCAATCGCAGTCCATCCGCCGCGCGATTTCATCCGTCAGCAACTGATCCCACAGCTTCCACTCCAGCCGGGACGCGACTTTCGCCGCGATCACGCCGCCTCCGCTGCCGTATTCGCGATCAAGAGTGATGATTCGGATCGCCATAAATACCTCTCAACCCGCCGCCACTTCTCCGCCGGCGCCAGGCGCATTCTTTTTGAGCGCAAAAGATAGCAGGAACATAATTGCGGCGCCCACAGCCAGAACCCAATACGTATCGATGTAGGCTAGAGTGGTCGCTTGACGAATCAACGCTCGATAAAGCCGGCCATATGCCTGATTCGCCGCCTGCGACGCATCCAAACCGGAAATAGCCAAACGAGCGGCGAGACCCCTGGCCCCCAGGGTGAAGGCCGGCTGCCCCGGCGCAAAATGGGCCGCGAGATTCACCTGATGAAATTGGGCGCGGCGCGCAATCAGTGTGGTTACCATCGATGTTCCGATGCCTGCCCCAATGTTGCGCATGAAGTTCACGAGCCCGGCGACGCTGTTGCTCTTCTGAGGTGGCATTCCGACATACGAAACCAGGTTAATGGGAACAAACAGGAAACCCAGGCCGAACACTTGAATTATGCGTAGCAGGCTGGCGGATCCAAAACTGATTCCAAGATTGAGACGTTGAGTGGAGTAGTACATGGCCGCGGAGAGCGCCAGCCAACCAAACGCAATGACGTACCGCGCCTGAACCTTCGATGCGAGCGTGCCAGCGATCGGCATCAGGAACAGCAGGAGCAAGCCGCCGCCAGACAGGACAAGGCCTGCCGACTCCGCCGTATAGCCCATGAGCGTCTGAAGGAATTGAGGCATCATCACGAGGCTGGAGAACAGCATGATTCCCAGTACAAACATCATGGCATTGGCGCCAAGAAAGTTTAAATTCTTAAACAGGCGCACTTCGATAACAGGGTTTTTATAAAACCATTCCCAAATGACGAGCGCGATGAGCCCGGCGCCGGCGATCACAGCCAGCGTCACAATGAGAGTCGACCCGAACCAGTCTTCCTCCTGTCCCTTATCCAGCATGATTTGCAGCGCGCCCACGCCGATGACGAGAAGACTCACGCCGATATAGTCGATTCTTACTCCCGCGCCGGGGACGCGTTTTGCCCAGGGCGGGTCTTCGACGAGCCGGAAAATGAGAAACAATGCCAGAATGCCGACCGGAAGATTGATGAAGAAGATCCAGCGCCACGTGTACTGATCCGTAATCCAGCCACCGAGGGTGGGTCCGACAGTCGGCGCGATGATCGAAGTGATGCCGTAGAGCGCGAATGCCAGTCCTCGCTGGCGTGGTGGAAAAGTGTCTGCCAGAATGGCCTGAGCCATTGGCTGCAATCCGCCCCCGCCGGCCCCCTGCAAAACCCGGAAAAGGATAAGCGCCCCGAGACTGGGCGCAATCCCGCACAGCAGCGAACTCAGAATGAAGATTGTGAGACACGTCATGAAGAATCTTTTGCGGCCGAGAACACTGGCGAACCATCCGCTGATAGGAAGCACAATGGCGTTCGAAACCAGGTAGGAAGTCAGCACCCAGGTGCTCTCGTCGTTGCTCGCACCGAGGTTGCCCGCCATGTAAGGCAGTGCAACATTGGCGATGCTGGTGTCGAGCACCTCCATGAATGCGGCCATGGCAACCACGACTGCAATAAGCCAGGGATTGACCTGGGGGCGCCATGGTTCGGCGACCGGGGCGGACGACAATTCGATCGGAGGATCTTGAGCAGCCATGTTCGCCAGTTCCGATTATCGCTCTGCAATGAGTCCTCCATTCGCAATTTTCTTACCTAACTGCAGCTTAGGACAGACTTTCGGAATTACCGTAACGTATGTCAGGAACCACAAAGACACAGAGACACAAAGAAAAGCCGCATATACGTTTTGTTTTTGCGGCTTTTCTTTGTGTCTCTGTGTCTTTGTGGTTCCTGACATACGTTACGGTAATTCTGAAATGCAGTACCTGGAGATTTGTCACTGGCCCGTTTTTCGGCGTTTGCCGAAAATTCGGCTCGCATTATTTTTGTGCGATACTTATTGCGCCGGCCAACCTGCGGTTCTTTTTATGACAGACGCCCGAACGTCAACCAGCCTTCAGCATCAGGCCTCCGCAACGCCGCCCGTCTACGCGCACACTCTATCCAGCGAAGCGGTGCTCGACGCGCTCAAGATGATCCTCCTCGACGCCCCGCTCAACAATGTTCTGACGAGTATTGCTCTCCTGATTGAGGCTCACACTCCGGGAGCGTTGTGCTCGGTTTTCCTTCTCGATGAGGACGGTGTGCACCTGCGATATGCCGCGGCTCCAACACTGTCCGACGACTATCGAATCGCCACGGACGGTGTGAGTATCGGCCCTCATGTCGGCTCGTGTGGCGCAGCGGCTTACCTGGGACAGTCTGTATTTATATCTGATGTGCTTTCCCACCCGCACTTTGCCTCCTTTAAGGACCTTATTGAGCGAACGGGGATGCGCGCCTCCTGGTCGTCGCCAATCATTTCCCACAACGGCAAAGTATTGGGCACGTTCGGTATGTTTTACCGTGAAGTCCGAGAGCCTGGTCCAGCCGAAATTCAACTGATCGACGACGCCAGCCGGATTGCCGGAATTGCCATTGAGCGCGATCGATCGAAGTCCGCTTTAGCGGTGGCGTTTGAAAAGATCAAGGGGTCGGAAGCGGAACTAAGACAAATTGTCGACGTTATTCCGCAAGCAATTGTCGTCATGACTCCAGATGGGAAAGCCATTTATGCAAATCGCGCGACAATTGAGTACACCGGGCTGTCTCTGGACGAAGTGCGAGGCGACGGTTTTCGCTCGCGTGTCTTGCATCCCGAGGATCTTCAAAGACTCCAGGAACAACGGCGCAAAGCTCTGTCCAGACCGGTTCCCTTCGAAAGTGAGATACGAATTCTGGGGAAAGACGGCAAGTACCGATGGTTTGTGATCCGCTACAACCCACTACTGGACGAAAACGGAAATGTCATTCGATGGTATGCGACCGCGACGGACATCGATGATCGTAAACATGCCGAAGATCGGATGCGGAACGAAACCGTCGCGTTACGCGAAGAGATCGTGCGGTCTTCCATGTTCGAGGAAATCGTCGGTTCCTCCGAGGCGTTGCGCAAGGTATTGGACCAGGTTTCCAGAGTGGCTCCCACGGATTCCACGGTTCTCATCCAAGGTGAGACCGGAACCGGTAAAGAGCTGATCGCCCGTGCAATTCATAATCGATCCAAGCGCGCAAACCGTGCTTTCATTCGCGTAAATTGCGGCGCGATCCCGCCTTCGCTGATTGCGTCGGAACTTTTCGGACATGAAAAGGGTTCTTTCACCGGAGCGCTGCAGCGGCGTCTGGGCCGTTTCGAATCGGCCGATGGCGGAACGATTTTCCTTGATGAGATCGGAGAACTACCCGCGGAGGCTCAAGTCGCTTTGCTGCGGATTCTCCAAGAACGGGAATTCGAACGCGTCGGGGGTAATCAGCCGATATCGATTGACGTGCGGGTGCTGACGGCGACCAACAAAGACTTGAATGCGGCCGTCGCTGATGGCACGTTTCGTGAGGACTTGTTCTACCGGCTTAACGTTTTCCCGATTCAATTGCCGGGACTCCGTGAGCGGCGGAACGACATTCCGCTGTTGGCTGAATACCTGATCGATCGTTACGCCAAACGCGTCGGGAAGAACATTACAAAAATAAGCAAGAAGGCGCTCGATCTATTGCAGGCCTACCATTGGCCGGGAAACATCCGCGAGTTGCAGAACGTGATCGAGCGTGCGGTGATCCTGTCCGATGGCGAGACTTTTGTTCTTGATGAGACGTGGTTCGCGCCGGTATCGCCTAAATCCGCGGTGCCGGCCGTTCCCATGTTTGCGAACCTCGTCGAGCAAGAAAAAGACCTGATTGAGAATGCCCTGCGAGAGGCTCGTGGACGGGTTTCGGGACCAACCGGCGCAGCAGCCAAACTTGGCATTCCGCGGCAAACCCTCGAATCCAAAATAAGGAAGTTGGGCATCGACCGCTACCGTTTCAAGGCCTCGTAGTCTTCGACCTCGCCTGTCTTAAGTGGACCTGTGATTGCATCCATTCGAAGTTTGTCTCTCAACAGCGAAGATGACACTAAGAATCGAGAAGTGTTCTGATGGGAACACTGCAACCCTCCCGCTAGGCGAAGTCAGTCTGGTAGACATCGACGTAGTTCGTTTTTTCGGAGCGTGCCAATCGAAGGGCGTCGAGCTTACCGGTTGCTCTCCCTACATACGCCACTGGATCGCCATCGAGCTTGAACGCGAACAGTGATTCTCGCATTTCTCAAGGCCGGTATGTAGTCGCGGGCTTTAGCCCGCGTTCAGGTTTCGAACAGTGTGTTTTTTGGCGAGGTTGAAACGCGGGCTAAAGCCCGCGACTACATACTTGCTCCGAAGGATCGCTCTGAAGTCGGTGAGAAATGCGGGTTAAGCCGATCGTTCCACGCCGAGATCTCAGCAAACGCTGAAAACGGAGCCTTTCCTCCAGACCGCGAAGTCCACTATTCAACGGATTGCAAATGGCATCGGCGTTGCAACTGCTCGATTACAAATGAGCAAGGAACGGAGAAAAACAAATGTCCAAGAAACTGGAAGGAAAGATAGCACTCATTACGGGCGGTTCGCGCGGCATTGGCGCTGCAATCGCTAAGCGTCTGGCCGAGGATGGAGCGAACGTGGCCATCACATACACGAAAGGCACCGAGGCGGCCGCGTCGGTCGTTGAAGAGATTGAACGCGCTGGCCGAAAGGCGATTGCAATTCAGGCGGACGCCACTGATGCGGGCGCCGTCCAAGCCGCGGTCGAAAAGACCGTGGCGACATTCGGCGGGCTCGACGTCCTTGTGAACAATGCCGGCACGGCCATTCCCAAGAGCTTCGAGGAGACCACGCTGGAGGAGCTGGACCGGGTGATTGACATCAATGTCCGGGGAACACTGGTCGCGACGCAGGCAGCGCTGAAGCACATGAAGAGCGGCGGCCGCATCATCATGATCGGTTCGGCCGCGGGTGAGCGTGTTGTGGTGCCCGGGCTCGTCCCCTACTCGGCCACCAAGGGAGCCGTGAAGATATTCACTCAGGGGCTGTCCAGAGAAGTCGGGAGCCGGGGGATTACGGTTAATAACGTGCAACCGGGTCCAATCGACACGGATTTGAATCCCGCCGCGGGCGATTGGGCCGTACCGCAAAAGGCCGCGACCGCGCTCGACCGATATGGGCATGTTGAAGAGGTCGCCGCCTTGGTGGCGTTCGTCGCCGGTCCGGAGTCCTCCTACATTACGGGTTCGAATCTTACCGTTGATGGCGGAATGACTGCCTGATCCACACGTAACGGTTTCTAGATGAAAGTGAGAGAATTTTATGACTACTCCGGTTGTTTTGGTCACAGGCGCACTTACTGGTATTGGACGCGCTACCGCGCTGGCTTTCGCGCGCGAAGGTGCCCGCGTCGTTATTTCCGGACGACACGATGACGAAGGCCAAAACTTAGCCCTCGAACTCCGGAAGCTTGGCGGTGAGGCCGAATTCGTACGTGCTGACGTGCGTTACGAGGACGACGTGCGCAGCCTGATCGATAAGACTGTCTCGCGCTTTGGCCGTCTGGACGCTGCGGTCAACTGCGCTGGAACCGAGGGCACCCCCGGCCCGGTGACGGAACAGACTGCCGAAACTTACGCCGCGACCTTCGATACAAATGTCCTTGGTACGCTGCTCAGCATGAAGCACGAAATGCGTGTCATGCTCGCCCAGGGCAGCGGCAGCATCGTCAACATATCTTCCACCTACGGCCATGTTGGTGCTGCAGGCGTTTCTCTCTACTCGGCGAGCAAGCATGCTGTCGAAGGACTGACCAAGTGTGCCGCACTCGAAGCTGCTCCGTCAGGAGTACGCGTGAACATGGTTGCCCCAGGTCCAATCGACACCGGGTTGCTGCAACGCTTCGCCGGTAATGACGAAAGAAAGACGGGTCTGGCAGCGAAGGTGCCGCTCAAACGAATTGGGAAACCCGAAGAGATCGCTCAGACCATCGTCTTTTTGGCGTCAGAAAAGGCGTCGTTCATCACAGGTGCGTCGTATCTCGTGGACGGCGGCAAAACAGCTCAGACAATGTTATGAATAAGTTCGCAACCTAAGTTTTAGGAGGGATTGTAAGTCATGAGAGCAGACATTGTACCTGACGCCGTATTTCCCGATTATGTGCTGCATTCTCCCCCTTGAAAAGGGGGAGAGCCGCGTAGCGGCAGGGGGTCGTTCACCGTATTTCTTGTGCAAGCCCGTGGTATAGGGCAATCGAAATCGAGAAATTGCAACGCGTCTCTTTATTTCTAGAGAGACGGTCAAGATTCATATTAAACATGTAATGGAGAAACCTGGGGGGCGACACATCGCACGCAAGCTGTGGTGATCGCGCCGCGGGATTGTCCAGTTCCAGGGAAAGGAGGGTTGGCCGAAATTGCGAAACCTGCCCCAACGCCACTCAGCCACCGCTCTCCGGAGAGCTAAGGCAGGCGAGAGCACCCGCACCGTCGTGATCGCATTCCTTGCCAACATCGTTATCGCGGCTGCGAAGTTGTTCGCAGGGCTCGCTTCCAGATCCACCGGCATGCTTGCTGAGGCTGCACACTCCGCGGCGGATTCAGTCAACGAAGTGTTTCTCGCCGTCGGGTTGCACCGTGAGCGCGCACCGGCAGACGAGACCCACCCCAGCGGCCATGGGCGCGAGCGATTCCTTTGGGCTTTCATGGCGGCTATCTCGTCGTTTCTTATTGGCGGCTGTCTGTCCATCGCCCTGGCCGTCGCAGAGTTCAAGGAACGACACGCTGTGGCTGGCGGTCCTTTGGCGTGGATCGTTCTCGCGATCTCGTTCGCAGCGGACGGAGTGTCCTGGCTGCAGAGCATGCGGCAAGCACGCCGGCAAGCGAAAGAATATGAAATGACCGTGTGGAGTTACATCCTCCATTCCAGTGACCCTCTTGTGCGCGCCATCGTCGTCGAAGATAGCGCTGCGCTGATTGGCTTGTGCCTGGCCTCCGGCGGTCTTTTCCTAAGCAGGATTTTCGGGACGAGCATGCCGGACTCTCTTGCGTCCCTGTTCATAGGACTGCTGCTCGCAATCACGGCGTTCGGGCTGGCATGGCCGCTCGCGGATTTTCTGGTGGGGCGGTCTCTTCCCGCTCCGCAATTGGAAAAGTTGTACACGATCATCAAAGAAAACGCTGCGATCGAAGAAGTTTTGTCGCTTCGTGCGACATACTCCGGCCCTGAAGAGGTGATCGTAGTATCGAAGGTCCGTCCATCGCCGAACTTGAATATTGAGCAACTCACGCGGGCGATGGACGACCTCGATCACACGATACGTCATGCGCTGCCGATCGTTGCGGATGTCTTCATCGACGTCACAGCGTACCGTGTTCAAGACAATGCTGGTTCACCGGTGTGAAGACCGTTGCTTCGAACTTCGTTCGGCAGAAATTAATAGAGCAGGTGGTCGAGCGACACCATTTCCGGGGGCAAGGGCCGCTTCAGATAACGTTCGAGCATGTGCCGGACGGCTCGCGACGCAGAATTGAAGCCGCCGATGATGCTGCCCCCTCCATGGCCATGCCCAAGCAGGTCCCCAATAATGAAAAGTTTCGGAACGGAACTTTCATGCGCGGCATCTGTCACCGGTTCCCCTTTTGTGCTCAGTTGAACCCCAGCGGTTTGCAGGAACGCAACCGGCGTCATGCCGCCCAAGCCGTAGAGGACGGCATCAAAAACTTCAGGCGCATCCTGCGTTTCGGCAAAGTTCACGCTCGGGCGCCCGCCTTTATCTTCAACCTTTATGATATTTGATGGCATCAAGACGCGGATCTTCTTCTGCGCAATCATTTCAGCCATGATTCTTTCATTGATCGAATTGAGCCGGGTAAAACTCGCCTGCCGGTAAGACAGAGTCACCTCGTTTTTAACGCTCAGCATTTGGGCGTATTCCGCGGCGCTGTCTCCACCCCCGACCACGAGGATCCTGGCGCCGTCGAAAGGGCGTGTGTTGATGTCGAAAAGGATGCGCTTCCCGTTCTTGAGGACAGCGGGGATCTCGCGGTAATAATCCGGCTGCCGGGGCCGCCCCATTTTTCCGATGGCGACGATCACGAATTTTGCGAGATATCGCAATCCGCTCGCCGTTTTGACCTCAAAGCCATCGGTATCCGGAGACGCCACGAGGCTCCAGATCTCGGTGTTGTAGCGGATCGGTATACGGCTGGACTCGATCACATGGTCCATCATCGCCAAGTAGCCTTCCCGGTTGCCGTCGCGCAAACAGAGGATCCCGTAGCAGAGGGCCTCCACACCCGCGTACTGCGCATCCACCCTTTTGCCTTCCTTGTAATAGGTGCGGACCATCTGCGAATGAGAAGGTCCCTTTTCGACAACCAGCAGGTTCGAAATTCCTCCGCGCTGAGCTTCGACGGCGGCGGCCAGCCCTGCGGGACCGGCGCCGATAATCAATAGATCGATGGTTTCGACGAAACTTTGCTCCATTTCCTATGTACTCATTGCGCCAACCCCGACATCTACCGACATCTTATTGCCTCCAATTCTGAGACATGCCGGCTGCGCACCGCGCCTGGCTCATGAGAGATAACGACCACACCCTTCTCACTGACTGTCTGGTGATTGCGGTCGCGCTCCGTGTCAAAACCCGCGCAAAACCCTGCGGGGACATGAACACCCTCTTCGACAATTACGCGTCGAAGTCGGGCACCAGTGCCGACACGAACACCAGGCATCAAAATGGAGTCGTACACGGAGGCATTCCCCTCAACCTCAACGCCAGGTGATAAGACGGTTCGTCCGACGCGAGCCCTTGCGTCAATCCGTGCAATATTCTGCTGTGTGGCGCGGTTTCCATACAGATCGGAGGGTGAATCCCACTGCACTAAATCCATGCTGGCAGCGTAGTACGCATCGATGGTTCCGATATCCCTCCAATAGCGTGGAACAGCCCGAGTCCTATCGCGGAAATCGTAGGCATACGTACGCACAGAACGGATCAATGCCGGAATGATGTCGTGACCGAAATCGGATCCTGGACCCGAACCGCAGACGGCGTCAAGCGCACCCAACAAGACGGATTTTCTAAAGACATAAATACCCATGCTCACTAGCGCCATCGACGGATTATAGGCGAGCGGATGGGGAATCGCTGGTTTCTCGGCAAAATGAGTCACCTTGAAGGTTGCGTCAACCTGGATGACGCCAAAGTGCGAGGCCTCAGGAAGCGGATACTCCACCGCTGCAATAGTCAGGTCCGCGTCGGTCTCCATGTGTTGGCGCAGAAGATCCCGGTAGTCCATCTCGTAAACATGATCTCCGGAGAGCACGAGAACAAATTCGGAACCCGCGGGGATCAAGCCCACGTTCTGAAAGATCGCATCTGCGGTCCCGCGGTATCGCTTCCCGCTCACGGGAGGAAGACAAAGTAGCGGCTCCCGGCTGGCCGATGTGCGTCCCCACAAGTCCGACCAGCCTTCTCGAATATATCGATGAAGCTCTTCGTATTTGTACTGCGTGAGGAGCGAAACTCGGCTCAATCCGGAATGCAAGCAGTTGAACAACGTGAAGTCGATAATGCGGAACGCTCCACCAAAGGAAACGGCCGGTTTGGGTCGAGACACCGTCAGGGGATGAAGGCGTTCGCCCTGCCCGCCAGCCAGAATGAATGTGGAGGTCTGCTCCAGCACGGAAGGGTTGTCTGTTTTCATAGGGAAAAGTATGTCGGCCAAACCTGCGCCGCACATCACTCGATAGAGTTGTTTCTGCCTACCGCCGCAGATGAATGCGCCGATACCTCATTCAGGACGTTAACCGACGACCAAGACCATTCGAAACCTTGCCCTTCCTTCGATCATGCGAGCGTAAGCCTCCGGCGCCTTTTCAAGCGGAAGCTTTTCGATCATGGGCCGCACGCCGGTCATTTCGGCAAAGCGCAAGGTGTCCTCAGAGTCAGTTGGCATTCCGCCCGGCCAACCCTGAATGCGCTTTCTGCCGAGGATCAATTGAAGGGGAGACACTTCGATGGGTTCCGCAGACGCTCCTACGACCAGCAACGTGCCGTTTGCTCCCAACCCGCCGGCCAGTGACGACATCGCCTTTCCGTTGGGCGCCGTCGCAAGAATCACACGCGCGCCGCCGAGTTTCTGCAGTTCGGCCGCGGCATCGGCTGAAGCACTATCGATATAAAGATCCGCTCCAAGCTTCTTTGCGAGGCCGGCGTTCTCCGGCCTGCGCCCTACTGCCGCGACGCGATAACCGAACTTCTTTGCAAACTGGATTCCCAGGTGGCCAAGCCCCCCGATCCCCTGAACAGCGACAAGATCGCCTGGGACCGCACCGCTATGACGGAGAGCGTTGAATGTGGTGACTCCGGCGCACATCAGCGGCGCGGCCTCGGCGGCATCGAGCGATTCCGGCATGCGGGCCAGCGCCTCCACCGGCGCGACCATGAATTCCTGGTAGCCGCCATCGAAACTGATGCCGCAAACCATTGCGTTCGCGCAATTCTGGAAATCTCCCTTCCTGCACGCGAGGCACGTTCCATCCTGGCCGCCATGCCAGCCGACGCCGACGCGTTCACCCTCTTTCCAGTCCTTCACTCCGGCTCCGACGACATCAATCACGCCGGCGACCTCATGTCCGGGTACACGAGGATACGAAATGCCTGGGAACAGACCTTCCTTGGTGATCACATCGCTGTGACAAATTCCACAGGCTTGAACGCGAATCCTCACTTGTCTCGGCCCGGGCTCCGGAATCTCGCGCTCGACGAGCTCGAAGTCCCCTCCCGGTTTGGATACCTGCACAGCCTTCATTTTTGGCATTGCCGCCTCCTTACGCTAAACGCTGACAACAACTTCGTCACTTGAGGACCTCAAGGCCCGTTTCATAAGTTCAACTTCCGGTGATGCAAGGAATCCTCCATTTGCAATTCTTTGGGTTGGCTGGATCTTAGAGACTTGCCATGGGCCCGTTTTTCGGCGTTTGCCGAAACTTCGGCTCGATCTGGGCCATCTGTTTTCAAATACCTCAGTCCGTGAAGCTTTTGCTGTAGCGGCGGTCTATGACCGCCGACGGTGCCACGTCTTGCTGGAGTGTCGGCGGTCATAGAAGCTGTGAATGAATTAGGCCCGGAGGGCCGACAGACCGTAGCCCCGGCCGCGAGGCCGGGGATCTCGGGGCGCAGCGGCGCCAGCCCCGCAGGGGCGTAAGAGACATAGGCTGAAAATCTTACGCCCCTCCGGGGCTCACGTCTCTCATTTACGTTTCCCCGGCCTTACGGCCGGGGCTACATTCTATCGGCCCTCCGGGCCTAATTCATTCACACCTTCATAGACCGCCGCTACAGCGGCTTTAAACCGCAACACGCAAATCACGAAGTAGCGCCACGATTTGCTCCATGCTGGAGAGGCCAACCAAACGATTCATTTCCCGGCCATCCTTGAAAAGGATGAGTGTTGGAATCCCTCGCAAATTGAAGCGTGGAGCGACTGATGGGTTGTCATCCACGTTGATCTTGTAGACCTTCGCCTCGCCTGCAAGTTTTTCGGCAACAGCGTCCACTGCCGGCGACATTGCGCGGCACGGACCGCACCAGGGCGCCCAAAAATCCACAAGGATTGGCTCTTTGGCCTGGCGTAGTTCATCGTCGAGAGCGGCTTCATTTAGATCGCGTACGTGTTGGCTCATATGCCTCCTTGTGAACCCGTTATGCGTGAGCAATGGATGTGCTTACCGATGGAACGAATTCCTCCACATCGGCCTCTTCATATATGAGTGGAATGTTCAGGTCGCAAAGCGCATCACCCTCGAGAAGCGTTTTGAAATCATGATCCACAAGTCTGAATGTCCGGCTGGATGCGTCGTACTGAACTTTGATACGGATCATCGTGTCCTCCTTCTGGACTGCCTGTTCCAAGGGCAACAGACATGCCAATCGCTAAATCATTGAAATCTGTTCGAAGCAGTAAGATCGCGCCGCCCAGATCGCGAAACACTTCGCGAAATCGCGAGAGGATTCGCGAACAATTGAGCCGGCTTCGTGAGAGTCGAAAGACGTTCATAGATGCGCGGGCTCTCGTGTTCTTTCGCGACCGCCAGGGAGTAACGGGCCATCCTTTTTGCGCCGAAAAGATGCGGTTTGCGCCGAGCTTTCAGCTATGGCTTGAACGGGTTTGCAACTGCCCCTCGCGACTGTTGTCCACTAACTCAGACGTGGTACCGCCCTGTTCAGCTCTGGGGGTAGCAAAAAACAGTTCCGCCGTGTGATGTTCGTCGCGCTCTCTTAGGCAATCATGAACCTGCCGTGCGAGTGGCTTTTCGCGAGCTTCCACGCGAATTCGTTAAGATTTCGCGAAACATTCGCGCGGCCTTCGCTAAACCCACAGAAAGCTCAACCACTTAGCAATGGCAAAGCTTTTGCATTTGAGCGGTTGTACTTCTTGCCAAGGGGGGACTTCGATGAGCCGATCAAGGATCTATTCCGACTTCGTCGTCAGGGTAATCGCAGTAGTGATTGGATTAAACGCGTTTCTCGGAGTCCCGCTCTTCGGGGCTCCCCCCAGGGCTGGAAGTGCCAATCAACTCCAAGTCGAAACGGTGAAGGCCTGGGACGAATACATCCGAAGCACGGACTCGCGCATGCAAGCCCGACTGGACGGACGCATGCCATTTTTGTGGACGGATGAGTCGATGGACCGGAGCCAGCGTATCGGGCGAGGCGAAATCCTGGTCGCACCGGTTCTATCACACGGGACTTCGAGAGTTCCAAATGGGCTGATCCACGACTGGGTCGGGGGAGTCTTCATGCCAGGAGCTACGATCCAGCGCTTGTCCACCGTGATTCAGGATTACAGCAAGTACAAAGATTTTTACAGACCGGTCGTCATCGAATCGAAACTGCTCGCCTGCACAGTAATGGATCAACAATTCTCCATGCTTTTGCAGCATAAAGTCCTGTTCATCACTGCTGCGATTGAAGGTGAATACCGGGCCCACGACATCAAAATCGATTCGCGCCACGGATACAGCGTTGCCGATACGGTTCAGGTGCAGGAAATCGAAAATTACGGACATGCCGGAGAACGACTTCTGCCCTCAGGAACGGGGAATGGTTACATCTGGCGCCTGCATAGCATCGCACGGTACGAAGAACGCGATGGAGGAGTGTATTTAGAACTGGAGGCGATTGCCCTAACGCGCGACATTCCGGTATCGGTCCGTTGGCTGGTAAATCCCGTTGTAAACCACCTCTCGACAAGTTCGCTTTCGACAACACTCCAGCAGACGCGAGATGCTGTGAATTCCATGCCTCTGAAAACCGAGGCAGACTCATTGTGCTCGAATCGATAGGGCCTCCGTTTCCGGAGACGAGCCGCCAATTGCGCGAATTAATTCGAGTCATTGGCGAGTAAGCGCAAGCTGGGGGTTGATTTCCGGGTGCCTAATGGGTGTCGAGCCACTTCAGTACTGTTGCCGGCAACGGCACAATTGGTTTTAGCGGAGACGGCGGCCCAGCGACGTCTGCCCAGCTATACCCACCGGTTGGAGTTGCGGTGGATGCGGCCGGCAATCTATATATCGCCAGCGATGTAAGTTCTCGCATTCGCAAGGTGACGGCTAGCGGCGTGATCAGCACCGTCGTCGGCAACGGTACACGCGGCTTTAGCGGAGACGGTGGCCCAGCTGCCTCCGCCCAACTCAATTTCCCGTATGGGGTTGCCGTGGATGTAGTCGGCAATCTCTACATCGCGGACGATGGGAACAACCGCGTCCGCAAGGTTTCGGCTGGCGGCGTGATCTCCACTGTTGCCGGGAACGGCACATTTGGTTTTGGCGGGGATGGCGGTCCGGCCACCTCCGCCCAACTCTACGAACCGAGCGGCGTTGCGGTGGATGTGGCCGGCAACCTCTACATCGCCGACACCGCTAACAACCGCGTCCGCAAAGTGACGGTGGCCGGTGTGATCAGCACTGTCGCCGGCAATGGCACATCTGGTTTTAGCGGGGACGGGGGCCCGGCCACCTCCGCCCAGCTCAACCTGCCGTCGGGCGTTGTAGTGGATGTGGCCGACAACCTCTACATCGCCGACACTATTAACAACCGCGTCCGCAAAGTGACGGTGGCCGGTGTGATCAGCACTGTCGCCGGCAATGGCACAGCTGGTTTTAGCGGGGACGGGGGCCCGGCCACCTCCGCCCAGCTAAACGCGCCGAATGGCGTTGCGGTGGATGCAGCCGGCAACCTCTACATCGCCGACGGCAACAATGTCGTCCGCGAGGTGACTGCGGGTGCGATCAGCACTGTCGCCGGCAACGGCAAAATTGGTTTTAGCGGGGACGGGGGACCGGCCACCTCGGCCCAGCTCAACGTGCCGTCGGGCGTTGCCCTGGATGCGGCTGGCAATCTTTACATCGCCGAGGTGGGCTTCCAGGGCTCCAGTCGCATTCGGAAAGTTGGGAGTTCCGTTCGGCAGCTCCTCATCACAACCGCTTCCCCGTTGCCCTCAGTTGTGTTGGGTGGGATCTATTTCAGACTTTGATAGCGAGCGGTGGCATACCCCCGTACTCAAACTGGACAATCACCTCCGGGAACCTTCCCGGCGGTCTGTCTTTGAACCCCGCGACTGGGACCATCGGCGGCACGTGGACCGGCGATAGCGGCCCTTTCAACTTCATGGTGCAAGTGGCCGATAGCGCCCGAGCGACGGCATCCGCGACTTTTCAGATCCCTGTCATAAGGATCACGACAACCTCACCCTTGGTGTCGGGAACTGTGGGAGTCGCATATGCGCAGACCCTTGCGGCCACCGGCGGAGCGCCACCCTATTCCGGCTGGATTGTCATAGCCGGTAGCCTGCCGGCAGGTTTGTCCTTGAACTCAACAACCGGAACAGTCGGCGGAACACCGGTTGGTGTCAGTGGCACGTTTAACTTTACGATTGCGGTCCATGACACGAACGCGTCGGTCGGTTCAACTTCCTTCCAATTGACGATTCAGCCTCCTTCCATTTCAACAACGCTGACACGAGTTGGCAGTTTTGCGCAGGTCGTTTCCGGGGGCGGATGGAAGACAACGATGACGCTACTCAACCTGTCAGCGATTACCGTCAACGCGCAGATCAACCTCTATGCGGACAACGGCAGCCCCTTGACTTTACCCCTCACGTTTCCCCAGTTTGGCTTGAGCACATCAACTTCGTCGATCAATCTGACATTAAGTCCGAATGAATCAGTTGCCGTCCAAAGCGAGGCTTCCACTTCATCGATTGGAGTGGGTTGGGCGGACGTTCAAGCGACCGGAACATTGAGCGGCTATTCGGTCTTCCGACTGCGTTCTCCGGGGGCGTCGGATTCGGAGGGGACCGGGTCGCTCGACAGCCGACTATCGTCCTCGGTGGTGCTGCCATACGATAATACGAATGGCTACCAAACCGGTGTGGCGTTGGCAAATCAAGCGTCGACCGCGCAAACGATCACGGCGATATTGCTAGATCAAAATGGGGTTCAATTGGCGTCGTCGCAGATTAATCTGCCGTCTTTCGGTCATTCCTCCTTTTATCTGAATAGCCAGTTTTCCCAGTCGGCAAATCAACTGGGCATCATACAGTTTCAAAGCTCTGGTGGGGTCACTGGTGTTGGGTTGCGTTTCAGCCCAACGGGCACGTTTACTTCGGTGCCAATCATTCGCTGATCCTTGGGAGAATGGCGGTGGAAAGAAAGGAAGGCGCCCCGCAGTCGAGTCCGATTCTCGTGGAGATCATTTGAAGCGCGGTGAACTTTCGGCGGTAGGATTCTGTCATGTCCCTACCGATCTACGTCGACGCCTACTCCGGCTACAAAGCCAACGAACGGCCTGTTCGCTTTCATCTGGATGAAGAGTTCTACGAGATCGAATCCGTGGTGGATCGCTGGCACGATCCAAACGCCGAGTATTTCAAGGTTCGCACAACGGATGGAAAGCTATATCTGCTGCGTTACGACCAGCACGAAGACGACTGGACGCTGCAGAGCAGCCTCGATAGGGATGCGCTTCTGGCCAGACCGTCAATCACACTGATCACCGTCGAACTTGCGGCCATACGTGATGCCGAATCCAAGATTGCCGGTTGCGAACGCTGCCGCCCCGAGCAGGCAGAAATCCCGTTCGACTGGATTCTCGCCGACGTGCTCGATAAACGCGGGCCCTTTGAGTTCATCCTGACGGAAACCGCGCGCTGTCCGAGCTGTCGAGCCGCGTTGTCGGAGAAAACGATGGTTGAGCCCACAGGGCGGAATCGACGTTGAGACTCCGGTCGGCTCGAAGCAATAATAAGAAATGAAGAAACCGGGCAATGCCGCCGTCCTGAGCCTTCTAATACCTGGCGTTGGACAAATCTACAACGGCAAGTTTTTGCGCGGCATCTTTTGGCTGATCGTGACTCCCGGCGTTTGGATAGGCACTGGCGGAACCCTGGGCTGGATCTGCCATCTGATCTCTGCTTATACCGCCTATCGCTATGCCAAACGGGACTCGGGCTCAATTCTGTAGATCATTAAACACCGCGATGGTTTTTCAGGACAGAGCCCACCAAAGGCAGTTCCGGTGACGAATTCCGCTAAGATTCGCGCCGACGCTGCCGCAACATTGGCATTCCATTAAGCCAGCGAGTCCTGCGACGCGCTTTGGCGAGCGCGTTCTCAATATCAGATTCTTCATAGCTGCAACAATCAATTGCATCGGTTGCCGCTGCCTCGGTGCAAGTTTCGGCGACATAACCTGACGCACTCAATGACGGGCTCCGGGCTACGTCGTTCTTGGAAGGCGTGACAGAATCAGAATCGCAAGACTCGGTAGCGCAAAACATAAGCTGATAACAAGTGTGCTGATTTTTGTCTGAGTCGCAATCTTTGCAATTGCGATCAAAGTGCTATTGAAACCGGTCGTCAGCAGGGACCAGAGCAGCACATTCTCGATGACATCAGCCAGTCCGACAATATAGGTTATCCAGCCAATGCTGAGTGCGAACTGTTTCCAAAACTCCGAATGAAATGCGCTGGCGGCGTACGAACACACAAGACCGATTGCCAAGACGTACGTGGGTATGAAAACGAAATCCACCGTCAAATTCATTTTTGCCTGCGAGCGCCCGCTCAATCCAAAGCCAGAAACAACGAGTCCAACTCATATTGATTGTGTGCCTGCTCGATTCGGCCCGCGAGCCTAGGCGGACCGATCCGGGAAATAACTCCCATGCACAGCAAAGAAGCTACGAAGGCGATCAACCAAGCAGTGGCTATATAATCCTGCGGAACAAACCCGAATGGATTTGGCATGGCTCAATTCACTCCGAATGGCGTAAAGAAACATTTTCGATCGCATCCGCAAGGCGCCCAAAAGAGACTTTCAAGTTTGCCTGATCAGATAGAGCGTTGGCTCGTCATGGCCTCACTAACTCTCGAAATCGATCAAATGCGATTTCCGGAGGGCATAACGGAAACCCTTCGCCGAAAAGGATGTGCACGTTGCACATCGCCACAACATAACCTTGATAGACAAGACGAGCCGAAACATCAGTCCCCAGTTTGCTCAGAGTCGTCCCTACCTTCGCATTGTCTTGCGCAATCTTCGCCCAAGTGTCTTCTGTATTTCCCAGCAGAGCAAGTACAGCCTTCGCACGACCTGCGGCGACGCCGTTGCCCTTTGCAAAAGCCTTCGCAACCACAAACGGGCTTTGCGAAATCTGGACCAGCACGCCCGGCAGACCCTTTGCGTCATCGAGATGGTCGGGGTGGAAGCTCCTCGTGATTTCCTGGCGGCGACGGTTCGTTGTATTGATATACATGACGTCAACAACTCCCGCCAGCGTCGTTACTTCTCCGACCCACGGTACGCTCTGGTAGCCTACCGGACTCCACGGAATTCGAGCTGACGCGTTGACCACAATTAACCGGTTAGGAGCGAGGCGTCCAATCCCAAGTTCCGGCCAATGCTTGAGCCGGGACTCAAACCCTGTTGCCCACTGATCGCCCATGTTGTCGTACACCCCTCCGTCCGACATCACCATCTTGTCTGGCGGATGGGTAGGGCCACCAGGAGGAAGATAGGAGTTTCAAGCGAGTCGGCCGAGGGAGCGGGGTCGAAAAAACACCTCGATAACGCGTCTTATGTAAACTGACGGAAGTGTCGGGGCGGAATTGCACCGAGGAACGGCGGCGCACAGCAAGATAGGTGAGTGACCTTCCCGCTTCGCATCGTCAGCGATTAACCGCAGTAACGCCAAGAATTCCTGTCTTGTTGTCAGGGGTTTGTAATTGACCGGTCGCGGCGGCGTTGCCGCAACCGCCATAAGCAACAGGTCCTCATAAAGTTCCCGTCCGGTGCGTTGATCACCGTCCAACGATTCAATTATGTAGATTTCGTCGAAGTACAGTCGTCGGTCAACCATGCTTGTACCTTCGGTCAGAAACCGGAAGAAATCAAATGTCCCGTATCGTTGGTTAAAATCCGGTGAATAAGAGGCACCTCGCCGGAATGGGCATATCTTCGCCGTCGGCGCGGTTCTGTCGCCGAAGCAACTTTGCCGAAGCAACTTTGTTGAACATTTTACCAGGAAACGCGAAACTGATTGAGATCGCTCCTCCACGCCTCTGCCCATCTCTCCACTTCACGCCATGCGAGGTACTCCCCGAAATTGATTGCGACATCGTGAGGATCTACACCGGGAACCCGTGGCCACCACGTACCCTCCACGCAGTTCTTTAGGGTTTCGCAAAACATATCCGCGTCGGCCTGCGTTCTAATGTCAGCAAAGCTTGGGAGCTGTGAAAACCGAGGAACATTCAACTCCGATTGTAGCCAACCGCGAACCTTTACAGGCTCCGTGGAGAATTTCTTGACTTGAGTCCCTCCGTAATAGATCCTCACGTCATGTTGAACCGCGTACAAGTCTCCACAACCTGTGCTACCGAGTGAAACACAGCAGACGGCACGTGCATCCTTCCGGTCCGACCTTACGGCTAATCTTCCGTTGAGAAATCCGTCGGTCCCCATGCCGATCCGATGTTTGTCCCAAAGCCTTTCCTGAAGAACTGCCGTGGTTGGGAAAGGATGAGTGATACCAAAGACTGTCTCTGGATCGGTAGGGAAATCATTTGGTGGGTCCACGGACCGATCCAAACCCTGTTGATAGATAGCGCGGAGGTCAGGTTCCTCTAGACTCCAAGCCAAGAATAGCTGGATCATGTAATCAAGCAACGTCTGAAAATTCGATATTCGGGTGAAAAGGATTTCCGTATCGGGGGCGGCCAGATTTTCGAAATTCAGGAATTGCAGGCAGGCTGACCAGCGACCCTCAATCCTTGGGTTTCTGGAGTAACACGCGGCCATGATCACGAACTTTGGACGCGTCCAACGGTTGAAGTTGCTTAATCTCTAGTCCTCCCTGATCGGGAGTAGAAAGCACCAGCCGTCCACGCGGGTTTTTCCAGACACCGCGGATGCTCACAATATCAACTCGCATAAAGTACTCCTTCCCTGCCTCTAACTGGATGTTGATAACGGACCCGTCGTTCGATCTAAGAATATATTTGCCGGGATCGAGTTGAGCGATGAAATATCTCCCGTTGTCCATTCGAGCGAGTTCCACGTCGTTACAGTACACAGATGGTGAGAAAACGCTGCCTGCGAGTCGCTTAGAGCGGTACACATACAGCGTGGCCTTCTTGGAGCTCACTTTGTTTCCAGCGGAAGATTCTGGCTTGGGTGTAGTGGGAACATCTGCGATTTTCACCGTCAACGTGCCAGGCACGTAGCTGAAACTGTAGTTTGCGGCCACACCGCCGGAACATGTCGTTTCCGGCGAACTGCCTGCGCCGCCAATCATAATGTACGCAGCCTTACATACTGGTGCTGTCGTCAGCACCGCGGTGCTGTCACCGTTTACGAAACCGCTATATTGGGGTGTAATCGTCGGCGATAGATCGCCATATAGGATTGTATGGCTCGACGCTGTGACCGTTAACGGCGCTTTGTTTACCATCACCTTGCCCGTGATGTAGCTGAGGTTGTAGTTTGCGGCGACACCGCCTGAGCAAACCGTTTCCGGCGAACTGCCCGCGTTGCTGGTGGAGGTACGTGAGCCATATGTCGTCGTACATGTCGGTGCCGTTGTCACGACCGAAACATTGTCCCCGTTCACGAACCCGCTATAGCTGGGCGTGATCGCCGGCACTGGGTCTCCATACGTCATGGTAGGGCTCGACGCCGTAATCGTCAGCGTTGCCTTAATTACCGCTCTGACCCTGTCGAAGATGAGACGTGCGGGTAGGCTAGGTGAAAGCGCGAGGACATCAAGCATTCCCCGAACGTAGTTAATCGGTACCGCAAAATTGAGATTCTGACCCTCCGCCAAAAAAGACGTCATAATCCCAACGGACTGACCGGCGCGGTTCAGCAGTGGTCCGCCGCTACTTCCATGACTGATAGGAGCGGTTGTTTGTAAGAGCGTATAACCTGGAGGCATCAGGCGGCGACCGCTGACGATTCCAGTGGAGACGGTTTGTTCCAACCCTTCCGGTGTGCCAATGGCCATTACATCCTCGCCAACCTTTGTAGCATTAGCATCGGAATTGCCCAGGGTTAAGACGGGAAGATCGGCTCCCTCAATCCGGAGTATCGCGATATCCTTTTCTTCGTCGGTTCTTAGCAGGTATGCGGCCCTATAGACCTCGCCACTTTCTAAGGTGACTTTGATCTGCTGGGCATCCTTGATTACGTGATAGTTTGTGACAAGCGTCCCATTTGCTTGGACTAAGAATCCGGTTCCGAACCCACTTTGCGTCTCGATCGTCACAATTGCGCCGTGAACTTTTTGACGACACTAACCCATTGCTGACCGGATGGTGTGGCAATGGGTGCGGTATTCCGGTTCTGGGCTCCGGCTAAGCTTGCAAAGAGAAGAAGTAACATAATCGGCAAAAGCACCGTTCGCGGCACAGGTTTTCCCCTCTCTGTTGAATTGAACTGTCCGGTCGGCCCGATTATATCTCGATACCCGGTGTAATCCCATTCCTGCGGGTTCGAGCAGACGGCCTTCGTCGCCGGCCGGTTTACATAGTACGGACTTATGCGAGATTCCTATTTGGCCCACACGCTTTGTTTTGCCTATCCGCCGGTCGAGAATGGCGAGGGTTGCATACCGCGTGTCGGTGACTGCGGAAAAGGGTACCAAAATGGCGGCGGAAAAGGGAACCACTTTGACCTCATAACTGGGTTACCATTCCGGCCTGCGAGATGGAGTCAAGGCTCGTTCAACGACCTGAAAGGCTTGGCCTTGACGCCGGCTCGCAGCGCCGGAATAAGATAACGAAAACTTTCGTCAAAGTGGCTCCCTTTTCGCAGCCATTTTGGTACCCTCCCCTTTTCCGCCGTCACTCACACATACCGCGTCCAATTCGCGTTGATGGCGCCGTGTTTCGGAGTAGCTTGGCTGCCTTGCCGATCAGGCAAAAAAGTAGGGAGACGAGAGGACCTGCTGAATATCGAGGTCTCCGGTTTGGGGCGGATCCGGCAAAGAGATCCCGGGGTGGGCTTTTCGTTGTTGGTCTAGAAAATTCTGCAGGACGGGTTCGGAATAGATCCGGACGAATTCTTCCCGCAGGACGCGATTCAACAGGTCCACGTCGCAGGCGTGGACGCCGTAGCTGTCGTGCACCATTGCGAAGTGACGGATACCTTCGGCATGCAGACGATTGATCGTCCGCATCATGTAGGCGGCATCCATCGAGTGAACCAGGTGTGCGACGATGCCGTCCACCTGCTTCCTCACGTCGATCTTCTGTTTGTCATCCCGGTAGTAGACCAGAATCATGCGATCCGCCGTAGCGAGACCTACCTCTTTCGGTTTGCGGTTTTCATGAAGTACAACAAAACCGGCGGGGGTGATCCACATCATGCCTCGATTCGCCTTCGCGATAATGACGGCCGTTTCGCGAAGCCATTCCATGATGCGGCCCGCCTCCACCGTGACTTCGGGAATGCACTCCACCAGTAACTTCAAAACTCCTAACATACCCCCAGAATCGTTGGGGAATTCGGCGGATTGTGAAGACATGGTGCGGACCAAAACCTGTCCGCTTTTTGTGATCGCTGAAATGTGAATCAGCCTACCGCGCATCACGCTGAGCGAATCTTAGTCCGACATCGAGAGTCTCGTAGTCCGTCCAGGTGCTCGATTGTCCGCAATCAAACCGATTACTGAGGATGAAATCGAAGCTGTGTCGCGAGGGAGGTTATCGGAAACACTGCGGACCGAAACCTGTCCGCTTTTTGTGAGATCAAAATATGGAACGTATTGCGGGGCGGTGCAATGATTTCGAGTTCTGATTTCATCATTTGTCTTGGAATTTTGGTTCGATGCGACCTTGGGGGAGCTAATGCCCTTACCCTACCACGTCGGGGGAAGTTGGCAAGGGGTGTGGACCTGATCTGGGACTGTATAGTGCCTACACTCGGTAAGGGAAAGGGTAAGTATGGCAAAACGAGTTAAGTACGAAGGTTCGTTCAACGCGGCAGATGAAAAAAAGGTGAAGTGTACCTGATCGACATATTTTCTGACATCCTTCACGTGGGAACGGACGAGGAGATACCAGGCTTGAAATCCCTCACCATAAGGGGAGGACGACAGCATGTTAATTATCTTGAAAAGGGGAAATACGAAATCCTGATGCCGGGAAGAAGTGTCCTCGTAACGTCTGACGATCCTATTGCCCCGTAGAGTCATCCAACGACTCGTGTTTTCTTCTGATGAAATCGAATTACTGAAGATCGGCGCGAACGCGATCCTTCAACCCTTCCAGTCGGCCATTGACAAGATTCTTGGTCCCGCAGCGACACCATCGGGAAGATGTTGAATGGAATGCTTTGCGCCCAAATGCACAACGTCATCAAGGTGTGCGAATGGGCGACAGAGATGCTCAACAAGGTCGGGATTGAACTCGGGCCAGTTCCGCTCAAAGTCTTAAAGCCGATTCTCGACGGCGCGGCATTGGAAGAGGATGAGGAAATCCAAGAACTATGGGCAGCACTCTTGGCGAATGCGGGAGGAGGAGCCGAGCCGGGCACCGTCTCGCCCGCCTATCCCGCGATCCTTCGCCAACTCTCGCCGAACGATGCGAAAGTCATGAGGGCGCTGTTCGAAATTGCGAAGACAAAAGCCTCTCCTGAGCGTGAACTTGGCGGAACGATCGAACTCCATTTGGAACATTTCCCGGCATACACTGATCTTGAGTTCATGGACATCATGGCAAGCCTGCACCATCACAGCCTCATTGAGAGACATGAATTCGTGACAGAAACGGCGAGCACGAAAATAGGAGAGCACACCTTTCGCATTATCCACTTCGGCGGACGATTCATTCGGGCGTGCGAGCCACCGAAAAGAAGTGACCTCCGAACACATCGATAAAATTATTGCCGGCATCTTCGATCGTAATTGTTTACCGGGCTAACTGCACTGTGGAGAAGTTCAAGCTGAACAAATCCTGCGGGTTTGGTTACGTTAGGATGGATGAGTTCAGAAGAATCCCGCCAAGCTGAGATCATCGAGAAGCTCACCAAGGAGAATGAGCGGCTTCAGGCCGAGATCGAACGGTTGCGGAAGCAACTTGAAAAAGCCATGCGTTCGTTAAAGCGGCAAGCAGCGCCGTTTTCAAAAGGGAAACCCAAGTCCAATCCGAAACGGCCGGGACGCAAGGAAGGTGCAGATTACGGACCGCGGGCATTCGTTTTCGGCGTGTCGCTGATCTAAGGACGAAACCGCGGCATGACAGAAACTTCCGGCGGAATGTTTCTGTCATGCCGGCCATAAGAGCAATCTTGACTGCGTCTGAAGTGGGTTGTACATTGTCCATATGAAACATGTCACCGCATCGGAAGCCCGCACCAACTGGTTCAAGCTATTGGACGAAGCGGCAAAAGGCGAGGTCATTGCCATTCAGCGCGGCGAAAAGACATTGATTCTACGCGCGGAAAAGCACAAGAAACCCGCTCCCAGCTATACCGGCCTCATTGGCGGCAAGAATCTCGAGAATGCGGATAAGTGGGGATGGGAATGGAGTAAGTCGAAAGGGCTGGTACCCGTCACCCGCCGATGACTTGTTTACTGGATACCCATTTCCTGATCTGGATCACCGGCAATGCCAAACGTATCCGGCGTTACCCTTGGCTTAGCCACTATGAACCCTGGGGCGTCTCAGCAATTTCCTTCCTTGAGATTCAACTTCTAACCGAAAGCGGCAGGCTCAACTTGCGCAATCCTCAATTCACGGAGGCCGTTTTGTCTGACGCAAGATTTGCGGTTGATGAAGTTCCACTGGTGGCGTTAATCCAGAAGTCTTTGCAATTAAGCTGGAGTCGCGATCCCTTTGATCGATTGATCGCCGCGCATAGCATCGCCCGCCGGGTTCCTCTCTGCAGTGTGGATTCGGTCATGATTGAAAACCACAAGCTGCTCGTTCCCGAACTGCGGTAACGAATCCCGAGAATCGCTCCGCGGCTGGAATTCGGGATCATTTCGATTTCACCAATTCGTCTATTGTCCCCCGCGACATCAGGGTGTCTGAAGTTAAATTCCGGCCGCGAGAACGACGTCTACATCGGCTGGATCGGTGCTTCTATACTGCAATTCGCGCAAGAATGCGTGAGCGCCATCCTTCATACCGATCGTCGCGATCCCTCTGGCGGCGAAGTGATCCCGCATTTCCGGTGTAACCATGCCCCCAGCCCATGGTCCCCAGTTGAGCGACCGCACAACGCAATCTGGACCACGGCGAAGCGCCTCTTCGCGAGCCACCTGGTTCAGCGCGGCATTGGCCATGGCGTAATCGGCCTGACCTGCATTGCCGTATCGTCCAGCCACGGATGAAGATAGGAGTTTCAAGCGAGTCGGCCGAGGGAGCGGGGTCGAAAAAACACCTCAGATAACGCGTCTTATGTAAACTAACGGAAGTGCCGGGGCGGAATTGCACCGAGGAACGGCGGCGCACAGTCAGTAGTGAAGCTCAACTCAACACCCTTATTTTCAAAGCATCTGGAAACAAGCGAATGGGTTCAACTGTGATGTACTGAACGAATGGGCGTGCGGTTTCAAGGACATGGATGGAAAATTTTTAAGGGAATTCCAGACGACGTTCGATTCGAGTTTCTGGGAGTCGCCATTCTGATAACGAAGCCAGGGTTTTCGCCTCGGCGCGCTCAGCGATAAAGAGCGCGCCTTTTACAGCACCGTCTCAGGTTCATCCATTCCGGCCATTACGAGACTCGACGAAAGGAGTGCCTTCTCTGTCTTCTCCTGGCACTGGATACACAGAGTGGTCCATGGCACTGCCATAAGCCGTTTCTCATTGATGTCTTCGCCACAGCCCGCACATTCGCCATATTGACCACTGTCGATTGCCTTCAGAGCTTCTTCAATCGATCTTAAGCGTTGGAACTTGCTTTCGTGCAAGTCATACAAGAGGTCTCGGTTCTGGCTAATGGTGGCCAGATCGTATTCGTCTTCAGTGCTCTCCACCGCAAGTTCCCTGGCGGCGAGCCGGGTCCGGTTGATCGTTTGAACCAGGTTCTGATACTCGCCCGAGAGTCGTTGCCGTGAATCACTGATATTTTTCACGTCCATTGTTTTGACCTCCAGTTGTTCGCAAATCAGAACAATCTTTTATCCGCCGCGGTTTGACTGGCAGTACAAAACCGCAAATGTCGAAGCGTTCTCGTTCTTGGACGAGTGAAAATTCAATTCCGCGTCCCGGCATCGCAAGAAAATCATCAATGTGTGAGTTTGCACATTCCGACTTCGGATCGACTGCCGCGCCATTTCCTCCAACTCGGGCAATCTCGCCAACCAACTCGATCATGTCGAGATTGTCTGTCGACAACCGTGTCGGAACAGCCGACCCGAAGGTAGCTGTCGGCAAAGACGAAATACATTTTCAGTGTGGTACTCGAGTTGGAAGTTCCTCCAACTGACGAGACTGCTGTCGAAGCGGCAAGAGCACGCGCAAACGCGAGTCACGAAGGTAGAGCCTCCCCAGGCGAGCACGCCGAGCAGGGCCGCCACGACGAATCCGGGATCAGCGATGCGAACGTGCGCCACAACAGTGTCACCCAGGTACGGCAATAATCAGGCGCTCATTGCGGCCATTCGAAACCGGCGCCCGGTCCACCCCATCCGGCCGGGATCAACGGGATCATCCGAAACAGAGAGAGGATTGCGTTCAACATGAAGGCCGGAAGTGTGGCGGCTTCGTTGCTTAAAATCAACCGTCTACATGACAGATGGGATTTTGGCGAACCACAACTTCGTGCAGACTTTTCTGCGCGACGAGAAGAACGGACAACGATTTCGGCGGGCGCGAGTGGGAAGACGACGAGATGAGCAGACACGCGGCCAAACTGTCGCTTACGATCGACTCCTCCGCTCGATGTATCCTTTATCGACCAAGAGCTCGGCGGTCAGGACAGCGCCTCCCGCCGCGCCTCGGATCGTGTTGTGCGAGAGCGCAACGAACGAATAGTCGTGTTGCGTCACTTCTCGCAGATGGCCAATTGAAATTGCCATTCCGCTTTCGGCATTAAGGTCCTCCTTTACCTGGGGTCTCTCGCTTGCCTCGTTGTAAATCAGAAAGCGTAGGGGCGCGCTTGGCAGCATTCGTCTTTGCGGCTCGCCCACGAAAGCATTCCAGCGATCGACGATTTCAGCCTTGCTCGTGCGCTCTGCGAAAGACAAGAACACCGCCGCCGTGTGTCCGTCGGTTACCGGCACTCGCAGAAATTGGGCCTGGATCTCGGGAGAGTCGGCTTCCACAATGGCGTCCCCTTCGATCGTCCCCCATATCTTCAGCGGTTCAGCCTCGCCCTTGGTTTCTTCTTCTCTCGCGAGCGGGATGACGTTGTCCAAGTATTCGGGCCAACGGCCGATCGTGTACGGCGTGCTCACCTTCTGCGCAGCGTCAGACGGGAGATCAGGCAGCCCGGCGCCCGATGCGGCCACGAAGAGCGCTACGGCGATCCGCGTCGGCCGCAAACTCATCAGAGGATGAATCGCCGGGACGTAGCTCTGCAGCGAGCAGCTGGGTTTGACGACGATGAAACCGCGATCCGTACCGAATTCTCGCCTTTGGGCGGCAATGATCTCGATGTGTTCGGGGTTCACCTCGGGGATGATCACGGGAACGTTTTGCGTCTTCCGATGCGCGGCGGTATTGGAGACGACGGGCGTATGGCTTTTCGCATACGCTTTTTCGAGTTCGGCCACCGTTGTGAGGTTGTCACCGATCGCGCTGAACACGAAATCAACCTTTTCGCTTACCTCTCGCACGTTCGCCGCGTCGAACAGCTGGAGCTCGGCAATACGCGGCGGCATCGGTGTCGGCATCACCCACCTTACCGCAGTTTCGTACCGTTTTCCGGCCGACCGCCCGCTGGCGGCGACGACGACGACCTCGAACATGGAATGGTTCTCCAACAACGCCAAGAAGCGCTGCCCTACCATTCCCGTCGCGCCGAGAACGCCTACTTTGAATTTGCGCATTGTTCTTCTCCGAGTGCCGAGGTTACCACTCTTGCAAGGGCCGCGGCAGTACCTGACCTTAGGAACCTTCTCAAAACGAGTCTTGAGGCTGCCTCGGATTGGTCCTCGTCCACTTGCACGTCCTCGTGTCTATGTCGTCGACGACATAGACACGACTATGTCGCCTGCCGGACTATGTCGCGTAAAACTGTGATCGCCGCGAATGGTCGCACTTTTGTGCCTGCAAACTCGAAATAGTTCTTGTGTCGTCTTCTGGGTGTGACTTCACAAGGAGGCAGATCTCCATTAACACCATATGGATCCATTTAGGAGGCCAATCTCCAATCAGGCCGCTAATCCGCGTAAAACAACTGATCGTGGCCGACCGGCGATGCGTGGCACGTGAGCTCTCATAAGATCCTCTGAAATCGTTCAGACTATGTCGAGTACAGTTGAAGCACCGACCCAAGTAAAGCCGCGTCCCATAAGGATCTTGGCCCCCTGAACAGGCTCTACCCGACATAGTCCGACAGGCGACATAGTCGTGCTCGTGGGCGTGCTCGTTCACGAGCACGTGGACGTGCAGCAGCACGAGGCTCAGTACGTCCCTCATGCCCACCGCCAAAACCCGAGCTCAGCACAATCCCGCCGTATCTCACCGCGCTCTACTCGATCATGCCCTGGAAGAACAGCGAGGGCTCAATCGGCCTGGAGGAATTGCCTCATACATTTCTCCGCGAGTCTGATGAATGCAGTTTGACTCCGAAGTGCACGTGCGGGAAAGTAAAAATGTGACCATGCGTCTTCAGCTTATCTTTGCCATCGCGGCGTTGCTGCTCTTGATCGTGGGTGTCGGGATAATGATCGCGGACGGGCTAGGACGGCGGAAGAAGCGGATAGGCAAATCAAAACGTGTGGG
>Ga0207099_1027_pt1 | contig 31044 bp, 31 predicted proteins | sample Alteio_BWMinHeat_85_FD_153521 | JGI IMG/M metagenome (GOLD analysis project Ga0207099, IMG submission 153521) | Enriched cells from forest soil in Barre Woods Harvard Forest LTER site, Petersham, Massachusetts, United States -... | ecosystem: Environmental > Terrestrial > Soil > Temperate forest >... | reverse complement strand
AACCCCTTGCTTGCTGTTGTGCCACTGCAGCTTCTGGCTTATTACGCGGCGGTGCGCCGAGGCTGTGATGTGGATAAACCCAGAAATCTTGCGAAAAGCGTTACCGTCGAATAGGAGCTACGTGTCAATGGTCGTTTCAAATACTCGTATCAGCATCTCGTAATGACAGGCATCGCAGGATACGTGAGAACTGCTCTTAAGGTTGGTTGGGTGAGTCTCGCGATTCTCACCACGTTGATGGCTTGTATCGAGGGTCTCGCCTTCGGGTACTATTTCGTCCGGCGCAGTCTATCGGGAGAAGACCAGGTCGCCGCTTATGTTAAGACTCAGGTATCGAAAATGCCGCGGGATGGATATCCCAATCCGGCGGATCAGACCTGGTTCGGAGCTTATTGGAAAGAATTTAATGACAGCACCTATGCTTCCGTAGACTGGGCCTCCTATTCGAATTATCATCGCCGTCCCTTTCAAGGTAAGTACATCAATGTCGACCACAATGGGAGGCGCGCGACTTGGAATCAGGATCTGAACGATGCGCCGGGATCGATCCGGCTAGCTCTATTCGGTGGTTCAACCATATGGGGGACAGGTGCACGGGACGAGTTCACCATCCCCTCCTACATTTCCAAAATGCTCGCCGAAAAGTACCCGCACCGGTTTGGCGTCGTTAACTACGGCCAGGACAGGTATGTAAGCACGCAGGAGGTCATTACACTTCTGCGTGAGATCCAAATGGACCGTATCCCCGATATCGTTGTTTTCTACGACGGGTACAACGACGCCTTTGCGGCACTGCAGGCAGGAGCTGCCGGTATTCCGATGAATGAAGATACTCGAATGCGGGAGTTCAACATTCTGCATCCGAGCCGGAACCGCGACTTTTACCTTGAGGTTTTGAGCCGAACGAGCACATTTCAGCTCATCCGGGGCCTGCGGGCAGGGTTATGGCCTGAAGCCGTAGTCGATTCCTTACAAGACACGAACAATGAAGCCCTCGCACTTGATGTAGTCAAAGTGTACTACGGCAACCTTGACTTTGTTAGCGCGCTCGCGAAGAAATTCGGTATGGTTGCGCGGTTTTATTGGCAGCCCTCCGTGTACACGAAGACCCAGCACACGGAACCCGAAAAGTTCATCATCCGCGGTTCTGAGTATTTTGCCGGGTTCTACAGACGGGTTCAAGAAGCAATGAAGCAAACCAATAGCACTCCCGGTCGCGCGAATTTTCGAGACATCTCAGACGTTCTTGATGGATATGACAAAACGGCATTCATTGACAACCATAACGTGACAGAACTCGCCAATGAAGTGATCGCCCGTAAGATTGTGGCCGATCTTAAGGACGCGCTGGAACAACCCGCCTCACGAGAATCTGTTGCACATACCTCGCGTGCGAATGCAGACCGTTGAATCTTGAGCCGACCTTAACGTGACCTTGGATCCGGAGAATTAGATCAATCTTGTTGACAAATGTACATCCGGAAACAGAATGGAGAACTCAATCCGACAGCGGAAGGAGATATACGGAATACTGTGTTTGGTTAACGTCGAATGGGACTCTAGCGGCGGTAGCCTATCCCTTTCGGTGGTTTGTTTTCGGCTGAAAATTTCTCTAAACCCTACTGTCCGTCCTCTGAGCGGTCTGAAATCATCCGGAGGAACTTCAGGACCGCATCGGGATCGCCAAGTGGATGCGATCACATAAACCGAAGCGTAGTTGTATGCATGGCATCGCAGGATACTTAAAAACTGCTCTCAAAGTTGCTTGGGTGAATCTCGCGATTCTCACCACGTTGTTGGTTTGTATCGAGTGCTTCGCTTTTGGGTACTATTTCGTCCGGCGCGCCCTATCGGGAGATGACCAGGTGGCCACGTACGTCAAGACTCAGGTATCGAAAATGCCGCGGGATGGATATCCAAATCCGGGGGATCAAACCTGGTTGGGAGCGTACTGGAAAGAATTTAACGACAGCACATACGCTTCCGTAGATTCGGTGTCCTATTCGAATTATCATCGCCATCCTTTTGAAGGAAAGTACATCAATGTCGACCACAATGGGAGGCGCGCGACTTGGAACGAGAATCCGAGCGGCGCGCCCGGATCGATCCAGGTGGCGATATTAGGCGGTTCAACGATTTGGGGAACAGGTGCACGGGATGAGTTCACCATCCCTTCCTACATTTCCAAAATGCTCGCCGAGAAGTACCCGCACCGGTTTAGCGTGGTTAACTACGGTCAGGACGGATACGTAACCACGCAGGAGGTCATCACGCTTCTGCGTGAGATCCAAATGGATCGTATCCCGGATATCGTTGTTTTCTACGATGGATACAACGAAATATTTACGGCGATGCAGGCAGGAGCCGCCGGTATCCCGATGAATGAATATAATCGAATGCGGGAATTCAACATTCTGCATCCCAGCCGGAACCGCGACTTCTACCTCGAAGTCTTAAGCCGGACAAATACATTTCAGTTGATCCGGGGCCTGCGGGCGGGGTTATGGCCTGAAGCCGTGGCAGATCCCTTACAAGACACGAACAATGAATCTCTTGCCCTTGATGTAGTCAAAGTGTACTCCAGCAACATCGAGTTTGTGTCCGCGATGGAGAAGGAATTCGGTATTGTCGCGCAATTTTTTTGGCAGCCGGCGATATATACCAAGGCTGCCCCGACGGACCCGGAAAAAGCTATTGTTCATACTACTGAATCTTTCGCTGGTTTCTACAGACGGGTTCAAGAAGCAATGACAAGAAACCATCGTACTGCCAGCCGCGCAAATTTTCGAGACATCTCAAACGTTCTCGATGGATATGGAAAAACGGCATTCATTGACACTGTGCACGTGACAGAACTCGCCAACGAAGCGATAGCCCGTAAGATCGTCGCCGATCTCACGGACACGCTGGAGCAGGCAGCGCCACGGGCATCGAAGGAGGTCGGACAGTTTGATTTCTCAACTCAAGTCACTAAAGAGCGGGGCTCTCCTTCGCGTTGACCGGTTCCGGAGGAGCGGCCTTTTTCATGACAGCCCTTCCAACACCGATATTGATCAGCACCTGCGCGAAGCCGTTGAGTGGCTGAAACGCGCACAAGACATTGGCCCGAACCGAGGCGTCTCCTATGGCGCGGACTTCGGAGGTCCTTGGCTCGAAAGCTACCCGGAAACTACGGGCTACATTATTCCCACCTTCCTTAAGCTGGGCGATTATTACAAAGATGAATCCTTTATCCATCGGGCGATCGAAATGGGCGAGTGGGAAAGTGAAGTGCAGATGGATACCGGCGCCGTCATGGGAGGAAAGTTAAATCCGAGCCCCACACCGGCTGTCTTCAACACCGGTATGGTCTTGTTGGGCTGGTCTGCTCTCTATGAGCGGTCGGGCAACCCGGCGTTTCTTCGGTCATTACGCTGTGCCAGCGGCTGGCTGCTCAGTGTGCAGGAACCGGATGGCAACTGGAAAAAGGGGAACTCCAAATTCGCCAATCCAGATACTACCGTCTATAACGTGAAAGCGGCTTGGGGATTGTGCGAGGCCGGCCGGGTTGCTCAGATTCCCGAAGCCATCCATGCCGCTATTCGCAATGCCGAGTTTTGCCTGACGAAACAGGAGCCCAACGGCTGGTTTCGCGATTGCTGCCTCAGTGATGCCAGCCAGCCGCTCCTGCACACTATCGCTTACACGATGCAGGGCCTCATTGGTATCAGCCTATTCACCGGCCGAAAGGATTTCCTTGATGCTGCCACACGAACGGCCGACGGTCTTATTCGGCTGATGGACAGGGACGGGTTTATCCCTGGCCGAATCGGTCCGGACTTTAGAGGAACGGTCGACTGGAGTTGTCTGACCGGGACAGCTCAGACAGCGATCGTTTGGGGACGACTCTACCAATTGACAGGCAACCCTGCCTACCGAGCGGCAATGCATCGTGCCAACGTATACCTGATGCGCCACCACGATATCGACAATGGAGATCCGCGATTACGTGGCGGTGTGCCAGGATCGTGGCCTGTGTGGGGTGATTACGGCCGCCTGATGATCCTCAATTGGGCTACTAATTTTTTCGCTGAAGCCCTCTTGTTGGAAAAATCTATCGTGACGCGTGACTTGGAGGTCAATTAATGTGGATTCCACCGTTTCTGAGCCCTCTGAAGCCTCCTCTGAAACGGGTCCGGCACCGTGCGCGTTCCGCTTACATCCATCGCTTTTATTCCTTCACGCCCACTGATTTCCGTGAAAAGCTCAAGAGTCTCGGCATCGAAACGGGAGATGTCATTTGCGTTCAGTCCTCGTTCGACCAGTTTTTGGGATTTCAGGGGAACGTTGGAGATGCAATCCAGTCCCTAAAAGATTCTGTAGGTCCCGGCGGAGGTCTCCTGATGCCTACTCAGCCTTTCGGCGGGCGTGCCATCGATTGGGTTCGGGAACACCCGGTTACCGATCTGGCTCGGGCTCCTTCAGTCATGGGCCTCATGACCGAGATTCTGCGCCGCACTGCGAACGCGATACGCAGCATCCATCCGACCCATCCCGTCGCAGTTTGGGGCGATAAGGGCTTGCGTCTGGCTAAGAACGATTGGGAAGCTCGTACACCATGTGGCCGAGAGACCGCGTATTACCGGCTGCTCGAGTCTGACGGCAAGATTCTGATGCTTGGCACCGGCGTACAGCCGATGGTCTTTTACCACTGCGTCGAGGAACTCATCGAGCCGATGATGCCCCTCTCACCGTTTACAGCGGAAGAATACACGCTCAAGACCAAAGATGTGGATGGAAAACTCTACACATCCCGCATGCGGCTTTTCGAACCCATGCTTTCCCGTAATCGCCGTCTCGAATTGCTTGTCCCGGAACTAAAAGCACGCGGTTTTTGGCGCGAAGCGAAGGTCGGCCGCCTGGAGCTCCTTCTTTTCAGAGCCAGCGAGGTTTTGGAAGCCTGCCGCTCGATGGCAAGCAAAGGCCGATTTTGCTACCTATCAAGGCCAGCCGGTAGGGACTAGATCAATTGAAAAGACGCAACTAGAGGAGAGTAAATGGACAGGCTTCTCGATTGTTTTGTTCAAACGTTTGGAATTAATAAGGATCAGATCATCCCTCTGAAATTGGCCTATCAATCCATTCCGGAATGGGATTCAGTGGGACACATGACCTTAGTGGCGGAGATTGAAACCGTGTTCGACGTCAGGCTCGATTCGGATGACATTATCGGAATGAGTGACGTTTTCAAGGCGATCGAGATTTTGCAAAAGCACGGAGTGGCGCTGAATGACGTCGTGCTTGCAAAGTCGCGGTGATCGCCGCGGGATCCCGGTGTGAATGGATGCAGTCATGAACGATATCCTTGCACAGCATAACCCTTCGTCTGTAGCCATCCTGGATGCAGACCAGGGAACGGAGACGACTTACGGTCAGTTGCTGGCAAGCGTCACGCGAACTTCGGACGACCTGCGCCGCGAGCTTGGACGCGGTCTGGTTTTCCAACTTGCGACGAACACAATAGCATCAATTATTCTTTATCTGGCTTGTTTGGAACTACGTTTTCCCGTCTGCCTTCTCGATGCCGGCTCAGCCAAACGATTGGAGCCGCTTTTGCAGGCCTTTGATCCGGAAGCAGTGATTCTGCCCACGGAACTAGAAGCGCCGCGGGATTTCAGACCGGGAGCGCCGCTTGCGGACGGGACGTACAAAATGTGTCTCAGAAATCCAGGCCGCCGTGCGTTGCCTTTGCATCCCGATCTCTCTTTGCTCCTCACTACATCGGGATCAACGGGCAGTCCCAAACTCGTGCGTCTGACGCAAAACAATGTGCTGGCCAATGCGCATTCGATCGCGGGCTATTTGGGAATTCAACCAGGCGAGCGTTCCATCCAGAGCTTGCCTATGCATTATTCCTACGGCCTGTCACTGGTGAATTCACACCTGGCCGCCGGCGCCACTGTCGTGTTGACCCGGCACTCCTTTATGCGGCCGGAATTCTGGGGTGTTTTTGATCGAACCAGGTGCACCTCACTTGCCGGAGTGCCCTACATATATGAGACGCTGCACCGGTTGCAATTTGATCCAAAGCAGCATCCAAGTCTGCGGACCATGACGCAGGCCGGCGGTGGTCTGCGGCGCGACCTTATCCAGAGCTTCCACGAACGCAACAGTTCCGCAGGCTGCCGGTTTTTTGTGATGTACGGCCAGACAGAAGCCACTGCTCGCATCTCATATGTTCCGTTTGAGCAGCTCGGTGAAAAGATTGGTTCCATCGGAATTCCCGTTCCGGAGGGGCATCTCTCGCTCGCGCCAGCGGAGGATTCGGATCAGCAGGAACTGATCTACAGCGGCCCGAACGTGATGATGGGCTATGCGGAAACCGCGGCAGACCTGGCTGCCGGTGATGAATTAAGAGGCAAGCTGCGAACGGGCGATTTGGCGGCCACCGATAGTGACGGATTCTTCTTCCTGACCGGGCGTCTGAAGCGATTCGCCAAGCTGTTCGGCCGGCGGATCAGCCTTGAAGACGTGGAGAAAGATATAGAGATGCGATATTCGATTCGCGCCGCCGCAATTGACCGCGAAGGACAGTTACTGGTTTATGCAGCTGCAGGACATGAGACGGACCGGGTAGGAATCGCCCGCTACCTTGCACAACGCTTAAGCGTGCCGCCAAAGTACATCACAGTAGACGCAATAGCAGAAATTCCAATGACGGCGAGCGGCAAGAAGGACTACAAGGCATTGTCGTCATGAGTGCCGGCCCCACAATCGAGAAACTGCTGGCCGCGTCGCCCTACAGCCTGCCTCAGACAGAGAAGCGACAGATCCTCACGGAGAGGACCCGAGAACTGACCCGTCACCATTACGAGCGATGTGATGTATACCGGAATCTCCTGGATCGAATCTTCGGAGGTTCGAAAGCGCTGCAGTTTGACGCGCTTGAAGACGCACCCTTCCTGCCGGTTTCTCTTTTCAAGACACAGGACCTCCGAAGTGTTGATCCGGCCGCCGTAGTAAAGACACTTACATCAAGCGGAACCACAGGGCAAGCAGTGAGCCGGATCCACCTGGATGCCGGCACCGCGCATTTGCAAACCCGAACCTTGGTGAAGATCATGCAACATTTCCTGGGCGTCGAACGGCGGCCAATGGTGTTTCTTGATCATTCCAATGTGGTGCGGGACCGGCGCTCGTCCTCGGCGCGAGCCGCTGGGATTTTGGGGATGCTTCCATTCGGCAGACAGCCTTTCTATGCGCTTCGCGAGGACATGTCACTCGACGTTGAAGGGTTGCAGGAATATTTGGAGAAAACGCGGGGACAAAGTCCGATCTTCTTTGGGTTTACTTACATAGTTTGGCAATATTTCGTGGAGGAGTTGGAAGGCCTGGGTAAGAGACTTTCCCTGCCTGACGCAGTACTACTCCACTCGGGCGGGTGGAAGAAGCTCGAAGCATTGAAAGTAAGCCCGGCGGAGTTTCGCGCCCGGCTGTCGGCGGCGGCGGGCATCGAAACCGTCATCAACTTTTACGGTATGGTCGAGCAGGTTGGAAGTGTCTATTTCGAAAATCCGTTGCACTTTCTTCAGGCATCGATCTATTCCGATATTATTGTCCGCGACACCAACACACTCGAGCCGCTTCCGCCCGGACGCGCTGGCCTCATTCAGGTCGTGAGCGCACTGCCAGAAAGCTATCCGGGGCATTCGCTCCTGACGGAAGACGTAGGAGTAGTGGAAGGCTGTGACAATCCAGCTACCGGCATGAACGGACAATATTTCCGGATTTTGGGACGCCTGGCTAAGGCGGATCTGCGCGGTTGCAGCGACACGTTTCAGAAACCTCTTCCGAGGCCAGCATGAAGGTGACCACCGACAACCAATTGCAGGTACATCTGCTCGCGCCGTCCGCGGGAGTCCGATCTGTCCAGTCGGTCCAGTCGGTCCTCTCCATGAGTGAGGCGCCGGCCGAGCCTTTTTCGGCTAACCGCCGCCAAACCCTCGGCCGGTTGTCGCGGATGATTCTGCAGGACGCGGAGCTTCGTGCTGATGCCGGGAGCGTCGCATTGGGCTACTGGTTGAGAACGGCCAATATTGAGCGGTTGGCACAGGCATTTGAACGGAGACAGGAAGCAGAGCCGGACGTCGTATTCGTACCTGCGGGGCGCGTCTTCCATGTCGCACCGGGCAACGTGGACACGATGTTTGTCTATTCCTGGGCGCTTTCCTATCTGTGCGGCAATCGGAACATTGTACGAGTGTCAGGCCAGCAAAATGAGGTTCTATTGCGACTACTGCATTTGTTGTCACGGCAAATGCAGGAAGATCCCGAACTAGCTGAGGGCAACCGATTTCTCACATACGAGCACAACCAGAGCATAAGTGAAGCGTTCTCACAATGGTCGACACACCGGGTATTGTGGGGCGGTGACGAGACCGTCAGCCTGTTGCGGACGCTTCCCTTGAGTCCTCATGCCAGTGAGCGAACCTTCGGCAGCAAATTTTCCTACAGCGTGATCTCCATAGCAGCATACCTGGCGGCGAGCACCGAAACCGCCGATAAGTTAGCTGCGGGCTTCTTCAACGATATTTTCTGGTTTGACCAGATGGCCTGCTCGTCGCCGCACTTGTTAATGTGGGTGGGTTCTGCGGAACAGACGGACACGGCTCTGGACCGCTTTGATCAAGCCCTCGCCAAAGAAATCGGGCGGCGGAACTACCGCGGAGCGCCATCGAATGCGATTCATCGCCTGAATTTCGTCTTTAATCTCGCGTGCGAAGCGGATCTGTCGGCGGATTTGGACCAAAAGGAGTTTTTGGCCGTACGTCTCTCCGATGCGGCTGCATTGAGGAAGGATATCTGCGGCGGCGGATTGTTCACTCACTTGCAAGTGGATGAACTGTCGAAGGTAGCTGCAATCGGTGAAGAAAGGGATCAGACGATCACTCATTTTGGGTTTTCGCTCGCGGAACTGCGCGAACTTGCTCAAAAGATGGGCGCCAGAGGAGTGGACCGGCTCGTGCCTGTAGGCGAAGCGCTGGCTTTTGAAGCCAACTGGGATGGCTACGATTTAATCGGGGATTTCCTCCGCCGTGTCACCGTGAGACTGAAAAGCAGGGCGTGGTGAGTCCAATTGGCCCTTGGCAGGATTTCCTCCGGCAAGCGGCGAAACAAACGCGAGATCCACGGCTGCGAACAACTCGTCCTTCTGAACCATGACGGCCGAAAGGTGGGGAGAAGCCATGTGCTTGCGCAAGTCCGCCGCGCTCCGCCACTCTTCCACGAAATAGAAGGTTCCCGGCCGGTCCGTCCTTCTGTATAGGACATAGCGCACACAGCCGTCTTCCCTGTGTGTGGGTTCGATCAAACCTTGCAGCATCGCTTCGGCATCCCGTTCTTTCCCCGGTTTGGCCTGGAAGGTTGCTAGTACATGAACGGCGCGGCCCATCGTCGGGGAGTGTAGCTCATTTCAGTTGACTTGTTCAATTGGCGGGAGAGCCTGGCAAAGTAAAATTATAGAGCCTGGCAGTGAACCTGGATAGCCTGGAAACAACCAAGAGATGCCAAGGGCTGGCGCCGACGCCAGCCCTTGGCGTTTTGGGACAGCGCTACAGTCAATAGGCAGGTCAAATTAATGACCGGCCACCTTGAATGCCACCATTTGGGCGAGATAGCGGTCTGCGCTGCTGAATGTCCACGTCGCCGCCACTGAACCGGCTGCCCCTTGCACGAGGTCCTCGCTCGCCAGGTCCGCCCCATTGACGGAACTCCGCAATGTAAAATTCGTGCCGGCCTGAATGGCGTTCACGCCACTGTCATCCATTACTGCACTAAAAATCAGATCCCCGGCAACCGTAGTAATGCCTGGCGTTGTGGTGATATTGTCGGGCGCCGTTGTGCCGGCGGCAATGTGCTGCGCCTTCACGTCGACTGGATTGTTCGCCGCCGCCCCGCTGTACTCATGAATGAGCATCCGCCGATAGGGCGAACTGCCGCCGAACGTCGCTGTCACTGTGTCGGCTCCGCCTTTAATATTCGCCGCGTAACAGATCCCCATCGATTGATTTTTCGTCGAATCGTACTGCGCCGTAACGGTCGTGTAGACGTTGCCCTGGCTATCGCTGCAACTTAGATTGCTGCTATTCCCCCACGAAACTGCCGCAACGACGAGATTTCCCGTGCCGGTAGTTGCGGCAAATGCTCGTGCGATCGTGTTGCTGGCAGTGTTACTGGATACGCCTGTACTCTGCTTGAAGACGACAGAAGGATTATTGGAAACCTGGACGGCGACCGCAGCGCTCGTAGCCGTGTTGCCGGCCGCATCCCGCGCTACTGCCGTCAGCACGTGGCTGGCGTTCGTAACTGTAGTAGTGTCCCAGGAGAACGAATAAGGGCTCGACCTCATCTGCGTGCCCAGCGCGGCCCCGTCGAGGTAATACTGGACTCCCACGACGCCGGCGTTGGCACTGGCCGCGGCGGTCAGCGTGATCGTCCCGCTGACGGTAGCGCCGTCCGCGGGACTGCTGATGCTGACTGCGGGCGGTACGTTGTCCACGGTTACCGTCACTGGACTCGACGTCGTCCGGTTTCCGGCCGCGTCCCTCGCAATCGCTGTGAGCGTGTGCGAGCCGGCCGTTGCGCTCGTCGTATTCCACGACACCGAATAGGGCGCCGCTGTTACCTCGGCACCCAGATTCGCCCCGTCCAGTTGGAACTGCACTCCAGCCACTCCCACATTGTCCGATGCTGTGGCGGAGACGTTGATCGTTCCTGAAAACGTGGCCCCATTGCTCGGACTGGTCAGCGATACCATGGGCGGTACGTTGTCCACGGTTACCGTCACTGGACTCGACGTCGTCCGGTTTCCGGCCGCGTCGCGCGCAATTGCTGTCAGAGTGTGCAAGCCGGCCGTTGCGCTCGTCGTATTCCACGACACCGAATAGGGCGCAGCTGTCACCTCGGCGCCCAGATTCGTCCCGTCCAGTTGAAATTGCACGCCTGCCAACCCCCCATTGTCCGACGCGGTAGCCGTGACCGATACGTTTCCCGAAATCGTTGCGCCATCCGCAGGCGCCGTGATGCTGACCGTGGGAGGTGTGTTATCGCCACTCAAGCCCAGGGGCTTGAAAGCGACCATCTGGGCGAGATAACGATCCGCGCTGCTGAACGTCCATGTGGCCGCCACGGCGCCCGCTGCCCCTTGCGCGAGGTCCTCGCTCGCCAGGTCCGCCCCATTGACGGAACTCCGCCATGTAAAATTCGTGCCGGCCTGAATGGCATTCACGCCACTGTCATCCATTACTGCACCAAAAATCAGATCCCCGGCAACCGTGGTAATGCCTGGCGTTGTGGTGATATTGTCCGGCGCCGTTGTGCCGGCGGCAATGTCTTGCGCCTTCACGTCGACTGGATTGTTCGCCGCCGCCCCGCTGTACTCTTGAATGAGCATCCGCCGATACGGCGAACTGCCGCCGAACGTCGCTGTCACTGTGTCGGCTCCGCCTTTAATATTCGCCGCGTAACAGATCCCCAACGATTGATTTTTGGTCGAATCGTACTGCGCCGTAACGGTCGTGTAGACGTTGCCCTGACTGTCGCTGCAAGTCAGACTGCCGGTGTTGGACCAGGAGACAGCAGCGACGATCAAACTGCCCGCAGTGGCTGCCGCGTTGAACGTCTGAGAAATGGTGGTACCCCCAGCATTGCTGGACACTCCGGCCGCCTGCAGAAAGAGAACGGAATCAATAACTTGCACGGCTATCGGCGAACTGGTGGCCGCGTTGCCGGCAGCGTCACGCGCCACGGCCGTCAGCGTATGAGAGCCGATCACGACTGTTGACGTGTTCCATGTCACGCTGTAAGGTGCGCTGGTTACTTCAAGCCCCAAGTTCGCTCCATCCAGCTTGAACTGCACGCCCGCGACGCCCACATTGTCCGATGCCGTAGCCGTGACCGATACGTTTCCTGAAACCGTCGCTCCCGCAGCAGGCGCCGTGATACTGACTGTCGGCGGCGGCGTGGCATTGTTGACCGTCACACCAACAGCAGCGCTGGTCGTGGTATTGCCTGCCGCATCGCGAGCCACGGCTGTCAGGCTATGAGAGCCGTTCACGGCTGTCGTCGTGTTCCACGTCACGCTATAAGGCGCGCTGGTTACTTCAAGCCCCAAGTTGGCGCCATCCAGCTTGAACTGCACGCCCGTGACGCCCACATTGTCCGACGCCCTAGCCGTGACCGATACGTTTCCTGAAACCGTCGCTCCCGCAGCAGGCGCCGTGATGCTGACCGTCGGCGGCGTCGTGGCATTGTTGACCGTCACACCAACAGCAGCGCTGGTCGTGGTATTGCCTGCCGCATCGCGAGCCACGGCTGTCAGGCTATGAGAGCCGTTCACGGCCGTCGTCGTGTTCCATGTCACGCTGTAAGGCGCGCTGGTTACTTCAGGCCCCAAGTTCGCTCCATCCAGCTTGAACTGCACGCCTGCCACGCCCACATTGTCCGATGCCGTAGCGGTGACCGAGATATTTCCTGCAACCGTTGCGCCATCTGCCGGCGCCGTGATGCTGACCGTAGGCGGCGTCGTGTCATTGTTGACCGTCACACCAACAGCAGCGCTGGTCGTGGTATTGCCTGCGGCATCGCGAGCCACGGCTGTCAGGCTATGAGAGCCATTCACGGCCGTCGTCGTGTTCCATGTCACGCTGTAAGGCGCGCTGGTTACTTCAAGCCCCAAGTTCGCTCCATCCAGCTTGAACTGCACGCCTGCCACTCCCACATTGTCCGACGCCGTCGCCGTGACCGAAACGTTTCCTGAAACCGTTGCGCCATCTGCCGGCGACGTGATGCCGACCGTCGGCGGCGTCGTGTCGATGATGATCGGCGCTGATTTGAAAGCCGCCAGGATCTCCGTCCAGCCCCCCACTGGGCCATTCGAGGTCCAAGAGCTGGTGATCGAACTGGTATCGACGTTGTACTGGATGGCATAGCCGTTATTCTCATCGTCCGGCCATGGACTCGTCTGTGGTGTTGTCGTTGATTCGATCAACGTCTCGGGCGAAACTGCAGTGACCGTGTTGCTCTCCACCGCATTCACTGAAATCACTAACCCGTTGTTCGTCGCCGGAGTCACCGACGCGCCGGTATAGGATGTCCCACTGAGCTGTTCTCCCGAGGCCGTGCCGCGTTTGTCGAACGGCGCGCTAGGATCGGCTCCACTGATGTCAAAAACGATACACGTATCGCCGCCAGAGACAGAAATCGCATACGTATAAGTCACGACGTTCGTGTTTGACGCTGATGGGTTGGCCACATATTTCATCCCTGAGATACTTGATCCCGCATTCACATCCGCGCCTGTCGAGGTCCAGGAATGTCCCGCCGTGTCACTGATACTGGTAATCGTCGCCGATGGCTCGGAGGCAAAGATGGCGACCAGCAAGTTACCGGCGCTGGGAACCTGGACCTTGGCCGTCTTCGAACTCCAACCCACGGGAATGCTGTTGTGGAGCACCTTGTCCACATGAATACCGGCGCCGGGAGCCGTTCCCGCAGAACCTGCTTTAAGGGCCATACCGACGTTAATCCAACCGCCCGTTGGATTCATCGTCATCGGCGGATTGATCGTTCCGTGCGTGGTCTGGATCGTGTATTGTGCAGCGTGCTTATCGAAGAGATCGGCGCTCAGAAGCGTGTACCCGGAGCCCGGCGTCCACGAGGACATCTCAGTGCTGGTGTCATCCCCGCTAACGGCCGCGTAGTTGTAAATCAGGTCACCGTCCACTGTGGTTGCGATGTTGTTGGCGGTCAGCGAGGCGCCACTGCCGGTATTTGTGTTACTGCCGTCGGCGGCAGAGGCGGTCGCAACATTGTAAAACTCACTAGCAACGACAGACACCCAGTAAGACCCGATGCCGGAGAAGGTAACTGTGATGCTTTTCGGCGCATTGGTAACGTTGAGCTTATAGTACAGAGCAACGGTCTTGGAGCCATCGGAACGGCTGGGACCGGAGGAGTAGGTGTTGTTCTGATCATCGCTGACAGTCACGGCCGTAGTATCCGAATCCTTCCGGACGCCCACGATCACACAATTACCCGGCAAGACGTTGTTGGGCAGGGGGAGGTTGTAGACCGTGACTTGCTGTTGGGCGTTAGAGCCGCTTACGTGCTGAACTAGAGTCGGCGTTGATATCGCGGAAAGGGCGGAGGTGACTGGAAGCTCCGGTTCGAGATTGTTTACCGCCACACCAACAGCGGCGCTGGCCGCGGTTTTGCCGGCCGCGTCGCCAACGATCGCCGTTCGGCTGTGTGAGGCGGTTGCACCAGGAACTGCATTTGCAGCAGAAGCAGAAATGGCCGGCGGTATAGTGTCGGGCGGCGCCACAGACAGCGCATCGTTCCGCCAGAGGTGCAAGCGTGGATAGGTATCGTGAGCGATGCTCACAAGATCTCGAGCGCCGTTATGATCCAAATCGAACACGCGGGCGCCAAGAAAGCTTTCCTGACCGCTGCTGACGATATGCTGCGTAAAGCTCGCACCGTTGTTAACATTTTGCCAGACGGAGACGTACAGATTGCCGCGATATTCGCCTGTAATGATATCGACATTACCGTCAGCATTCATATCCGCAACGTCCATTGAGTTGAGGCTGCCCTGATCACCGGCAACCGCGCGGCGAGTCCACGTCCCATGCGTAAGATCGTCCGGTTGAGCAAACCAGAACAGAGAATTGCCTGACGCACCCAGATTGGCCTCGGTAACGACGATATCGGGCCGCCCGTCGTGGTCGATATCGGCGGCCGCAATACGGTCTCCCTGAATCCCCGACGTGGCGCCCACATCGTGGCGGAGCCAATTGCCGGCGCCGGTGCCCGGATTTTCCCACCAGGCGATGCGTGTCCCGTCAGGATTTACGAAGCCCACCACATCCAACTTTCCGTCGCGATTGATGTCGGCGGCAGCAATGCCTTTTCCTGTAATATCGGCGGAGATGAGGACTCGTGGCCAGTTTCCCAGGGCTGGATCAGCGGGAACCTGGAAATAGTATGCTCCCATGCCACTGGTTAAGACGATTTCCGGCAATCCCCCCGGCACAATCCGGGCGAGCGCATAGCCTTGACCTTCGAAATCCCCGGGAACCGGCGGCATGTTTCCAACGAGAAACGTGCTCCAGTTCGTCCCTTGGCCGTTGTTTCTGAGCCAGTACAAGCCCAATTGCGAGCTGCCTCTGATCGGTCCTTCGGCGATGATATCGGCGCGCCCATCGTTATCTACGTCGAGGACGAGCATGCCATCCATTCCGGCGGGCAAGGCAAAGCGCGTCCAGCTTCCTGTCATGTCGCCGCCTGGATTACGGTACCAATAGGGACCCGAGACGATGTCGCTGCCGCCATCACCGTCGATATCGCCAAAGTTCAGTCCAAACGATTTAGCCGAACGGATCGCGTCGATCTGAGCGTAGCGCCACGAATTAAGCGATAGCGCGTTATTAATGTCGTTACGCCAAATTTCAAGACCTCCCGTTGCCGAGTCCGCATTCAAGATGTCCAGATCGCCGTCCCCTTGCACGTCGTCAATCGCGATGTTGTGCCCGGCTGTTGTCGCCAATACCTGCAGGCTCCACGATGCGCCGTCACCGTTGTTGTAAAGGACACCGACGCGCTTGGTGGTCGATTGGCTGGTTTCCGCAAAAGCGATGTCAATCGCACCGTCCTTGTTGAAGTCGCCCAGGCGCACTCGATGCACATAATTGGCCGGAGCTAGAATCACGTGTTCGATCCAATTGCCGTTGATCGGATCGGCAGGCTGCTCGAACCAAGAGATTTGTCCCGAGTGCTCTTCAGGAGTCAGAACGACATCCGGTCTCCCGTCGTTGTTCACATCCCCAACCGTTACGCCGCTGTCACTAGGCCAGGCCGCAAAGTCGTGTCGAAGCCAATTACCGTGAACTGGATCGGAAGGCTGCTCGAGCCAGTACCCGTTTTCGACGATATCGAGTCGTCCATCACGATTGACGTCCAAAAGCGCCATGCCATCGCCATTACTGGCATTGGACAATAGGACCTTAGTCCAGGAATCAGAGCTGTTTTGCAGGTAAACGTATGTCGGTCCGTCTTCCACTCGGATGACGACATCAATCTTTCCATCTGCGTTCAAATCACCGGCCTCAACGTCGTGGCCGCAATACCAATGAACGGGGTTTTCGATGATGTGGCGCGTCCAGGAGTCGATAGCCGGATTCCCGCCGTGTCCTCTAGGGTTTTCATACCAGGCGATTCCATCCAGGCCGTCCGACGTAGCGGTGACCACATCAAGGCTGCCGTCGTTGTTGACATCCACAAGCTGTATGTCCCCTCCGGCATCGTGTGTGCTGATTAGATGTTTAGACCACGTTGGATACTGGTACCAATACACCTCGTGGTTGTCACCACCGAAAGCGGCCACAACATCGGGATGACCGTCACCATCGATGTCTCCCAACGCTTTTGCCCATGGAGGTGAGATGAAGCTCGCGTCGATGACAACCCGGGTGAAAGGAGGGAGTGCTGAGGCGCGGACATGGAAAGTGGGCAATGCAAGCCAAACTGACACAGCCACAAATAGAAATGCCCTGAGTAAAATTCCGACACGACGCTCAATGACGCGACGCTCAATTCTGTCCATTGATCCTCTTCTCCCGCTTCTCCGCCGGCCCAATGAAAACAAACGATGGGCTTAGCGGAAACCGGAAGTGCAAATGACGGTTCGACAACACGAAGCGGAAGACAGTCCTTCCCTATATCGCACCATCAAAACAGCACGTTAACCCGTTGTTAATGTGGGTAGCTTCCTACAGGCTTTTTGGGAGTCCGACGTCTTGGCGGATTCAATGGCAAACGAAACAGCTTACAGATTAAATTAAGGGCGCATGAACGCAAAACAAAAAAACGAGCCGCGCTGCTATGCCCTTGTGTTCGGTTTTTACTCGTCGCATCAGAATTCTTAAGTTGAACCGTATTGCACTTTGGTGGCATTCCGCATTGCTGCGGCTCTATGAAAGTCTGACCCGCGATGACGAAGTCCGCCCGGCGGATTTGATTTTTGTTATGGCAGGCCGGATGGAACGAAAACACTACGGGCTTCAACTCTTCCGAGACGGAGTGTCGCCGGAGCTAGTCCTCAGTGTCGGACGGTTCGAAGTCAGCAAGATGCGCAACATGGACTTGGGAGGTTTGGATAAACTAGTTAGGCTTCGTGAACGGACACCGCTGAACGAGCGTCATTTCTTCGTCAAAGTGGATAGTTCTGGCGTTCGCATTGAGAAGGCCAGGCTTCCGCAGTGGAATACCTACGGTGAAGCGTGGGCATTACGCCATTTCCTGGAAATCGAAAAAGCGCGCCGCGTGATTGTTGTGAGCACGGATGTTCACCTGCGCCGGGTGGCTTTGACGCTGGCCAAAGTGTGTCGTGGCATGCCGGTCGAATTTCTTTACTGTCCGGTTCCCCGTCATCTGGTGTCCTTCAGCAAAGAAGGCTGGTGGGTGCGTCCGGATGCTCGCCGGTTCGTGATCCATGAAATGATAAAATTGGCAGGTTACCGTCTCATCCTGTCGATGCCCGCTTGGGCTGCCCGTTGGACCATGCGATTGAAAGACGACTCGAAAAAGCATCGAGTCATCAAAATCGAATGAGCCATCGGGTGAGAAAGGAAAGGAACCATAGAGGCACGGCGGGGCGAAGCCGCAACCAAGAAAACTCACCGCAGCGTCTGAGGCGTTTCCGTGTTACCGGCGCGATCCGTACTCCCAAATGCGATGGAGTGTACACCATCCTTGGAGATCGTGAAGGGCCCGGTATATGCGGCCGGTGAACCGTTATCGAGTTTTGGAGTACGTGGCAGCTATATCGGATGGTCCATCGGTGTCGATCGCGTTGAGCGTGACCGTCACCGGGCCGGTATACCAGCCGTTTGTTCCTTGTTGTTTTCTGTTAACTCGTTAGAGCTGTAAACAGCCTTCTATTAAATGGATGATTTTCTGTCGAATTCTTTTTTTGAGCTCGAATGAACATCAGGATTCTGCGGTTGAAGCAGATAGAATGGGGCTCGAACCGTCGGCGAAGAGTTGGGCAAGATATAACAACTCTGGGACATTCTCGGCGAGCGGATCTGCGCATTCAGCCCCTGGAGCGATCGCGCGGCATCAAATGGCCCGAAACCTGCGTACTTGTTGATAGACTCGAAGGGATCGTCCCGGCGGTAAATCGGAAGGACTATTCCTAATCACGTGACATATCCAATGATTTCAAAACAGTATGAATTCGAAAGAGACAACCGGAACGTGTATTCGTGACCGTACATTCGGTCCCAGCAAGCCACGAAGTTGAATCTGCAAACAACTTGATAGAACCGCTCAACCCGAACTTCTAGATAAGGCAGCGGAGGAGTTTCTATGCGACTGTTAGCTTTGTTCACGATGATGCTGACTTCAGCAGCTTTGGGTTTCGCTCAAGGTCAATTGATTCCGTCGGCGTCGGTAATCGGCAATTCTGCGAAGTCTTATTCGATTCCGGATCACGGCGGGCTTTCTGTGAAGACTGATGGAGGTAGTTCTAACAATATTGATGTCGGTTTCTCCAGGATAATTCCAGGCGTTGGCAGCACCACACCCACGGGCGTTGCGATTTTCGGATTCCGCGTCAACGGTGTGCTCGTATCCGAAGCTGGCGTGGTGGCATCCTCGCTCTTGCAGACGGGATGCATTTACGCCGAAGTGGAAGGTCCTATCAATACGGGCGTTGCGATTGCTAATCCAAACATTCAAGCTGCGACCGTGAGCTTCTCGGTCACCCAAGCGGACGGAACCGTTTTCCGACTTGGTAGCCTGACAATTCCCGCCAACGGGCAAACGGCGGCATTTCTCAATCAGCCACCGTTCAATGCCGGCAGCAGTTTTCAGGGAACGATGACGTTCGGCTCAAACGTTCCCGTCTCGGTCATTGCGCTACGTGGTTTCACCAACGAGCGCGGCGAGTTCCTGATCACAACTCTGCCCGTTCTCGATATTTCTGCGCCAGCGGGCATCAGAACAGCCGTTCTACCGCATTTTGCCGATGGCGGCGGCATCACAGGCCCGGGGTGGACCACATCGGTGATCCTCATCAACCCGACGGACAGTACGATGAGCGGTACCGTACAGTTCTTGGACGGAACCGGAGCTTCGACGGAGTTGACCGTGGCCGGAACCACCAGTGATACTTTCTCCTATTCGCTCCCGCAGAGAAGTTCCTTCAAGCTGGTTACGGCCGGCGGTGTGGGACCAACAATCCGGTCAGGTTCGGTGTGGATCAGCCCATTTGCGGATAATGGAGCTCCAACTTCCCTCGCGGTGTTTTCCTACCAGCCGGAAGGAGTAACCATTACTGAGGCGGGAGTCCCATCGAACGCAGGGACAGCATTTCGAATGTATGTCGAGACCTCAGGAAGTTCGGGTGCTGCAGGTTCTATCCAGACAGGTATTGCGGTGGCGAATTCCTCGGGGGCTGCAGCGTCAGTGACATTCGAGCTTTTCCGACTCGATGGCACGTCCGCGCTCGTGACACCGGTCTCGATCTCAGTTCCGGGTGCTGGCCAGAGTGCCAAATTCCTAAATGAAATATTCCCGACGCTTGCATCGCCTTTTCAGGGCGTGCTGCGGACTACGACGGACTCGCCAGGCATAGCAGTCGTTGGACTTCGCGGGCGATACAATGAACGGGGAGATTTTTTGATCACGACGACGCCGTCGGCGAACGAAGGTGCCGCGAGCACGTCCGCCGAATTGAATTTTCCGCATATCGTAAACGGTGGTGGCTACACGACGCAGTTCGTACTCTTCAGCGGGACGGCGGGCCAGAATGCGTCCGGCAGCCTTCATTTCCTGAAGCAGGATGGAACGCCATTCCAGCTTGACGTTGAATAGGCTCGGCGTAGGAAAGCATCATGACCCTGCGGCCACCCTGGAGGATAAACAGGTTCGCATTTGTAAAGAAGGATGCCCGGCTGGAAAATGGCATCAACAAAGGGAAAGGGCCGTTTAAAATTGGGTAGAACTACCGAGAGTAGGAAAGTAGTCTGGTTCAGTAGAAAACGAAGGCGACGGAACGACTCACCTTGCGAACTGATACCCCCAATTGTGGCGTCCGATTACACATTTTGTAACAATTTGTAACGGATCACGCTCTCACATCACATAAGACCTCGGCCCGATGCGGAGCGACCTTACGGTTGTAACCTGTTGTTTGCGCAACGCGCACGCATCAATCTGCCCCAGAACCAATGAAATGGCACATTTCGTGCCAAGGCGTACATCGCTGACCAGGTTCGGGCATAGTCAAGACGACCTTCTCCCCTACTGTGACGTAACACACGGTAGCGACGGAACGGGCTGGGCAGGTTTCGATATTGAAGGGAAGGCCCCCGAATGGAACTCTGTCACGTTCTGGCACTAACGCCCCTGGTTCTCGCTTCCTCAACAATCTCAATAGTTTTACTGTCTTCGCGCGCACGGTCGGTATTGCCGGCAGGGGGCCCAAAATGAAACCGGCACGCGCGTTGGAGCAGGTCATTACCGGCAGCGATTGTGCGGACCGCATACTGAAAATCGTCTATGGACTCCAACAAGAGATCACGGAGCGAGAAGCCAATTTTCAGGTGCGGTTGAAACGAGTCATTGAGGAAACACAACGTCGTGTCGAGGAGCACTATCGCGTCCAACAGGAACGAGCTGTCTCGGAAGCCCAGATTGCAACGCGTGGTGAGGTAACTTACAACCTTTTAACGCGATTTGACGTTGAAACGTTCACGCTCCAAACAAACTTTGAACGGAGGTTCCGTGAGGCGATCGCTCAAACGGAAGCTGCAGGTGCAGCGAAGCTTGAGCACGCGGTAGCGGACGCCAGAGAAATTCTTCAAGGACAGATCCGCGAAGAGGCGGCCGCCGAATATCAGTCGCAGTTGGACGCTGGTCAGAAACTGATCGCCTTGCTTGAAGAACGGGCGAGAGCCGCCTCGAGTGAATGGCAGGCGGAGAGGCAGCTGTTCCAGGAGCGGATCGCCACTCTTGACCGAGCCATCGAGACGGCCCAGGCTGTCGATATCGAGAAATCAGACGAGGACAAAGAGCTCGAACGAAGGTTGGAAGAAGCGATGGAGGCGAAAGCGCAACTCGGTTTGGACCTTCAACGAGCCGCTTCAGAGTTGAGTGCCCGAACGCAATTCCATTCTAAAGATGAGTCGGATCGCGGGGTGCATGGTGAAGTGGCCAGGATCGTGCAATGCGAGGTGGCGCGCATCCAATTACTCGTCAATGAGATTGAAAAAAGCCTATCCGATTCTATTGACTTGGCGGCCAGTATTCGGCTGAATCGGGAACGTGCCGAACTCCAGGCCTATCTGAAAGGGTTACGCTATTCGTTGGGCGACGTGACGTTACAATCTTCCCCGGTTCAGGAATCTTCGACTGTTCAGGATCCGTGCAATGCTTAAAATGACTCTGCGGCACGTCTTTCTCGCGACGATCTTGAGCGCATCCTTTTATTCGTTCACCCAGTTCGCTGCCGTCTATTTCTATGTATGGGCGTTTCATTCAAGCAGCCCCTTCGCTTTCACACCGCCGCCTCGGTCGTGTACTGAAATTGAAAATAGTTTAGAGCACTCGTAAACCGTAAACCCCCTCAACTGAAGCCAGGCCTAACCTAACTTGGCCTACCTAACCTCAGATCCGACAACTTATTAAGGTTCGTACGGATCGCCGGGCCGGCGCAACTCTGATGTTAACGGTCTGGCGTCTCAACGCGGACGAGTACGCTTGGGAAGTTGGTGTTGACAAACGTCCAACGCCGCAAAGAATTGAGTGCGCGTCTAGATTCGTCGGCAGGTGAGATCAAGGGATTGAGGAAGACTGCAAGATGCAAATCGTAGATTAATGAGAATTCCCAAGGCTCGCGAAATTTCCACGGTCCTCCGCTCCGGTGCGCTGGCGACGGCTGTCCCGCTGATGGTAAAATTTTTACCCTTGCCTCGTGTGATGTCGATGCTTCAGCCGGGAAGCAGGCTTCGCGACCGTTGCTTCAGCGCGAACGAGTTGGCGCGAATTGCGCGTACCGCAGCCAGACTCGGGCCACGCTTCGGAGTGGGGGAATGCCTCGTCCGCTCGCTTGTGCTCTACAACTTGCTATTCCGGTCGGCTTACGAACCTGTTCTGCTGATAGGCTGTCGGCTTTGCGAGGGGCAACTCGACTGTCACTGCTGGATTGAAGTTGACGGAAAATCGCTCTGCGAGTTTAATGAGCCACGTGAGACCTTTAAATTACTTTACACAACGAGATGAGTGATACCAATCGCCCAAAGCAAGAAGAGCAATCGACCGGAAATAGCGGCAGCAAGAAACCGTTCATTGAACCGGAAATGAAAGAATTTGATGACCTGGAGAAACAAATAAAATCACCTTTAATCGGCACGTTCACGCCTTAGATGGCATATTAAGGTAGTGATCCCAACCGTTTCCTGGCCACTCTCTTACCGTTTCATTGGTAATAACCGCGTGCTGACGAATGAATTTGCGGCGCTCTTTACCAGCTGTGGATTCATACAAGCATCGAACGAACGTGACTGCATCACCGTGATTTTTGTTCCTGCGCACGACCTCGTCACGACGGAATTTCCGCCAGAACCGATTGTTGAATGGCGCGGACTGCGCATCAGAAAAAAGGCAGATCGGATCCTGTTTAGCTATCGGTCATGGGATTTGGAACTGGACGTCGCCACTCTGACATTTCGTTGTAGTGGTCCCGATCCGGCGCCGGGCGACCGCCTCGGTTTCCGGGAGTTCTTCATTCTCAGCCCCCTCCTTTTTGTCCTGCACAGGGCCGGCTATTTTGAGCTTCACGCGGGGGCTTGTGCATACCAGGAATTCGGATACCTGTTCCTCGGGCGATCGGGAAGCGGTAAGACCACGGCAATGCTGTCGCTGATCGCAGCCGGCTGGAATTATCTGTCCGACGATGCCATCGTCATATCGGCCAGCCCACAGGACCGGATAGTGGCCCGGCCCCTCCGGCGGTCCTTTTCACTGAAACCCGATCTTCTCAATCGTTATCCCGGACTTGATGCTTACGCCACCGAATTGGTCCCGGCAACCAATAAGCGGCGTCTCGATCCGAGACAGGTTTGGCCGCAACAATATACGCCTGTGGCTAACCCCGTGTTTATCATCGCCTGCACGCCGGCTGATGAGGAACCAACTCATATTACGCCAATTCCACGAACTGAATCGCTCGCGCGCCTGGTTGGATCGACTCCCTGGCTGATGTTCGATCAGGCAACGGCGTCTGCCCATCTCGAAACGTTCCGGTCCCTGGCCGCAACATGCCGCAGCTTTGAATTGAAAGCAGGTCCCGAGCTCATTCAGAATGGGGATCGCCTGGCTTCACTTATTGCTCCGGACGCGCTCTGCGAAACGTGGCTCTCTTACAAGAGGGACGAGAGATGGGCCTGAAAAAGCTCGTTATCGAACTGACGAGCCTGTGTAATCTGAACTGCGAATACTGTTTCAAGGAACTGGGGACTTCACACCTCGATATCGGTCTATTGGAACGTATATTGCAAGAAGCGCGGAGCTGGGGAGCTTCCAAGATTACATACACAGGCGGTGAAGTTTCGCTTTATCCGAAGCTGGACGAGGCCTTTCGGGTCGCCGGGGCGCTCGGTTACCGGTACGCTCTTGTTACGAATGGTTGGCATTTCCCTCGCATATTTCCACTGCTCGATAATAGCCGCCGAGCACTGAATCACATTTTTTTCAGCCTGGATTCCGCCACTGAAACTGCGCATGATCGCGTTCGTGGAGCGGGCTCATTCCAGAGGATCATGAGCGCGGCGAACGTGTGCCGTACCAATAGGTTGCCTTTCTCTTTTCTCGTGGTTCTGAATCGGAAAAACTCTCACGAGATGGAGCAATTGGCGTTGCTGGCATCGCAGCTGGGCGCCGCCGGCGTACGATTCGGTCATTTGCTCCCGGCCTCGGAGCTGATGGACCAGCAGCTTTCGCTGAACGCGGCGCATCGTAAGGCCGCTGAAGCGGAAGCGGAGAGCCTCAATTCGACTCAAGACATTTCTGTCTCATTCTCGGCGTCAGCCAGCAACAATGTCCCGGGCGCGTGTTGCGAGGCCCTCGCTGGACGAGCTGTCAGTGTCGATTGTCACGGCCGGCTCTCGCTCTGCTGCCAGCTTGCCGATTATCGCGGAGCGCCAAGCCAGAATGATATAGTTGCGGACCTTCGCACGATCGATTTTGGCAACGCGTACGCAAAATTTCTGACACGCGCCCTGGCGCAGAGAACCCGCAGGGACAAGGCCCTGGCAAGCGGTGTAGCTTTGGCAGAGCAGCCTTGTGATTTTTGTATCGGCGCGATGGAGAAGACCACCTGGCGCAAGGACCAACTGTGACGGATCGACGAGTGAAAATTCCGCCGTTTGTGATCTCAACCGAGCTTGAAGACTCGGTCGTGGTCGTAAATCTGAACAGCAAGCGCTACTACATCCTCAACGACACGGCGGGATTCATTTGGCGCAGAATAACAGAAGGCGAAGGCGAATCTGAGATTGTCGAGAGAATGTTTCTTGAATACGACGCAACGAAAGATCACATTACCGCAAGCGTAGAACGTCTGTTTGACGCCCTCGAACGCGCCGAGCTCTTCGTGTGATCGAAGCTCTTGCTGATTTTTTTGGATGAGAGCAGATGAGAATAATCCGGACGCTTCTGAGCATGCGCTGGAAATGCTGCTAAGCGCCATTCCCGACGATTCAGTTCACTTCAGGCAGCTATGCAACGAAGTGGAAAACTGGGATGACATCCTCCATTCGGCGCTCCTTCACGGCGTGGAAAGCCTTCTTCATCACCATTTGATCGAAATCGGATTTAAGCTTCCGCCGGCGATAGAAGACCGTGTCCACCGCTGGCAGATGATCAAAGATCTCTGGCAGACACATGCGCAATCCGCACTCGACGAAGCCCTCCGGGTTCTCGACTCTGCTTCTGTCCGTGCGGTGGCGCTCAAAGGACCAGTTCTTGGTGAAAGGCTTTATCCCGATCCGCGCATGAGGGTGTCCGCGGACCTGGATCTACTTGTCGCATTCGCTGATCTGGAGAGAGCTACCGCCGCGCTGAAAACGGTTGGTTATGGAGCATCGAAGGAATCACAGGCCCGCTTTCTCCGAAAATATCACTATCACACTATTCTGAGGCGGTCCTGCCCGCCGGTAATCGAATTGCATTTCAGGCTCTCCGACGGCTTTGGGGTTGAGATCGCAGCCGAAGAGTTCTTAACGAGGGCTCGCGTGTACCGTACAGCCCAGGGAGCTGTTGCGGGAATTCTGTCGCCGGAAGACGAGATGCTTTACCTCTCCATACACGCAGCCGGCCATCGTTTCGTACGGCTGTCGTGGCTGTTCGACATAAAACTTTTGCTTCGCCATTATCCGGACCTGGATTGGACGACTACGCTCGCTCGCGCGCATTCACTCCAGGTGCTTGCCGCGCTCTTGTTCACATGCGAGACTTTGCACTCCCGGTTTGGAGTGAAGATACCGTTGAATGAATCAATGCCTCAGCGGATTCGCTCGCGCATCGCGAATTTCCTCCTCGCCGCGACTGCAAGACAACCGGATCCTTCACGCCGCTCGCTTCTCGGGAAGATGGCCTTTACGGCCGTGCTCTGCGATCGGCCGGGAGCCGCGCTGGACTTCTTGCAGCGCCAGTTGCTCCTTATTGTGCGGCGGCGGGCCCACCGGCATTTCCCCTCTCTCACTCCTGAAGAGTGGGCGTACTAGTGCGCCACTTTGAGTGGAGCGAGGGCGATCTCCTCCACTTTTTGGTGCCGCTCGGCTATGGGCTTTGCACAAAAAATACGGCCTCGCGACCCCCTGCCGCTGCGCGGCTCTCCCCCTTTTCAAGGCCTTACAAAGGGGGACGGCCGCCGAAGGCGGCAGGGGGTCGCGCACACCGAATTTTTGTGCAAAGCCCTCGGCTATGGGTTGACGAATGAAGCGGCATTTGCCTGCGGACCACGAAGCACCCGGCGGTGATGCCGGTATTGACAAAACCCATACAATACGGGGTGAGTGTTACCAGCTTTACTGATCGACCCGCATTTCTTGATTGGACTCGCGGCGGCTGCGGCATTTTCCTTCGCGATCCCGTGGTTTCCGTTCCTACAAAACGAGCGATATCTTTTCGCCCTTAGCTTGATTTCGGCAGCGATGTGGTATGGGCGCGCACTCCCCGGTTTTTTACTGGTGAGCGCGATTGCCTATGCTATGGCGTGCTGGCTCGGCCGTCAAACTCAGCCTTCCCGGCGCTGGTCATGCGGTTGCGTAGCGATTTTCCTGTTGGGCGCTATTTTCACAATTGGCCGCTTGTTTCATTGGGATCGCCCTATCGTCATAGAAAAATCGGTTTCGATCGTACTCTACAGCCTCGAGATGTGGGCAGTACTCCGGCTACTGACATTATTTTGGGAAGTCGGGTCGGGTAATTTCGCAGCGCCGTCTCTTACCAGGTATCTTATCTGGATCTGCCTGCCGTTCACTCTGGGGGGCCCCCTTCTGCGTTATTCGCAAATGCCGGCAGTTGTTTGCCCCGACCGAAAACTGTGGAGATCTTCAGGTTGGTGGCTGGAAGCATGCGGCGCTGCGGGAAAACTGACTCTGGGCTTTGCATTGATGGCGTGGCAGCAGGTGATTGTCAGCCGCTGGCCACAGGCGAATTTGTGGGACAAAGTAGTAGTAACCTTCGTAACCGGACCGATCGGCTATTACCTGACGGCCGGGGGCTATTTTCACCTGATGGAGGTTTTGGGACGTCCGGCAGGATTCAATTTGCCATCGAGTTTCAACTTTCCCATCGGACGTGAAAACATCTCTGCGTTCTGGGCGAACTGGAACATGACGGCAACTTTCGTGTTTCGTGACTACGTCTTTTATAGCCGTTGGGGACTCCAAGCCTATAACATTTACTTTAACACGCTGGTTTTATTCACTTTGGTGGGCTTGTGGCATGCGGCCAACGCTTACTGGATCTTATGGGGATTCCTGCACGGGCTGCTGTTTTGCAGTTTTTTGATTTGGCGCAAGCATCGGAGCCGGATTGGAAGGATTCCCTTGAGCGGGAATCCGATGTCTAATGTGATAGCACGGGTCCTGACCTATGCCGCAGTTTGCATGGTTTGGTATCTACCTTCAAAGATTCTGCAAAAGCTGGCCGGCGTGTTCTGATGAAGCACCTCAAGTAAGGGAGTATCGATGGCATCTTTCTCAGAAACTACGATTAAACGGCGTATCCAGGAAACCATAATCCGGGCGCTCGGCATTCCTGCGCCCGATCCTTCGACGCCGCTTCGGATGGGGTCGACGCCCGGTTGGGATTCGATGGGACATATGACTGTGGTCCTGGAGCTGGAAAAGGAATTCGGCATCAGATTTCCAACCCATCGGTTGCCGGAATTGGTGGATGTGCCCTCCATAGAAAGAACATTGCAGGGTTCACAGGAAACGGTTTAGGGAGGCTCTCTGTGGGATTTGCGGAACTGCGCAGTGCCATTCCGGATGAATTGACCGAGGAATTCCTGAAGCGGCTCGCTTACATCAGCGAGAGCCTCCACAATGTTCGCCTTCTTCCGGGCTCCACGCGCGTCGCCTTTGACTTGCGGCCCGGTTGCGAGCATCAGGCGAATCTGGTGGCGGCACAGATCTGCGAGGTGGCGGGCAAGGTTTGCCTGAACTACCAGCCCGGGACTTCCAGGACACGCGTCCTCCGGGAGGCCCTGCCCACGTCATTTCAGGATGATCCGCATTCATTACTGGCTCAGCATGGTGAAATCGTAGCGTTCGGGCGCGGCCGATATGGATTTGGGCCCAGGGTAGTCGCTCTGATGGAACACTTCGACTTGCGAATACGCCAAATGGCGGCGCGATTTCAGTCCGAGCCGCGCAGCTTCCCGTCCCTGATTGGCGCGGATGTGCTGGACCGGTGCCGGTATCTGAAAAACTTTCCGTCTTCGGTGAATCTCGTCTGCCATTTGCGGGAAGACCACAACGTTCTGCAGGAGTTTGCCCGGTTGGTTCGCGTAGAAGGCGGAAACCTGGTTTACGATCGCACCGGCGCGAGCGAAGTCGAGTGTTTGCTGTCCCCTTCCGTTTGTTTCCACTGGTACACATGGCTTCGGGATTCCCAATTGCCGAAGCCCCAGGCCATCACCGCCGTGGGCAAGTGTTTCCGCTACGAGTCCAGCAATCTTACGGGTCTGGAGCGTCTTTGGGACTTCACGATGCGTGAAATTATAGTGGCCGGATCGGCCGCTTATGTACTATCCAGCCGCGAAAGGCTGATCGATCTCTCCGCTCAGTTCCTGGATGAGCTGGGGATGGCTTACGAAATCAGGACCGCGACCGATCCATTCTTTGTCGACAGCTATGCTGTACAGTCCGCCTATCAGCAAGGGTTCGAGCTAAAGTTTGAACTACTGGCCCCTTTGCCATATAACGGAAAGAAGCTCGCGGTTGGATCGATCAATTATCATCAGGATTTTTTTGGCCGGTCCTTCGGGATCGAGACCGGCGAAGGACCAGCGCATACGGCCTGCCTGGGTTTCGGTTACGAAAGACTGGTGCTTGCATTCCTTGCACAGTACGGCGTAGATGAGAAGAATTGGCCGGAATCCGTCTCCCAATGCATTAAAGAAGTCGTGGTCACTGCAAGCAATGTCTGACGCCTCGGACAAACCAGGCTTGGTTCTGCGTCATGTCACCGCTGACGACATGACCCGCATCCAACCTTTATGGGAAGCATTGTATGAGCACCAGATGGAACATGGAATGCTGTTGCGGTTGCCCGAAAATGCTTACGATGCCTGGCACAAATCCATCGCACCGTTTCTGGGACGCTTTGCCGTCATCGTGGTGGCGGAGTTGAACGGCGAAATCGTTGGTTTTATCGCGGGCCGCATCCGCACCTTGCCGCCTTACTTTGGTTCGACAACCGTCGGATACATCAGCGAGGTGTTTGTCTCCGAATCGCATCGAAGCGGTGGCATCGGACGGCGTCTTCTCGCCTTCGCGATGGATTGGTTTCAGGCACAGCAGATCACGCGGGTGGAACTGCAGGTCGTTGCCGGAAATCCAGATGGCATCCGCTTTTATCGGCAGCTCGGCTGGCACGAAGAGCTGTTGCAGATGGTGTGGGACGGATCACTCCGTGTTAAGCCTTAAGCGGCCATCTTCGCGCAACCATGTACGAACCAAACGTCTCCAGTATCCTTCAGCTTCTTACGCCACAGGATCAGGTACTCGATGTTGGAGGCTGGGCTTGCCCATTCAACCGTGCTCAGTGGATATTAGATTCTGAGCCGTTCGAAACTCGCGGGTTCTACCGCAGCTTCGGCCGTATCGCTTACCAGGCAGGAGATCGAGAGTGGTTTTCCAAAGAGACCTGGGTCGAGCGCGACATCTGTGACAGGGAGCCCTGGCCATTTCGCAACAAGCAATTCGATTTCGTGATCTGCTCCCATACCTTGGAAGATCTCCGGGATCCCATCTGGGTCTGCTCCGAAATTGTTCGCGTGGGCAAGCGTGGCTATATCGAGGTTCCTTCGAGAGCATACGAGTCGTGCCTCGGAGTGGAGCGCCCCAATCAGGCCGGATTGTCGCACCATCGCTGGCTGATCGAAATCCGCGGGAATGAACTCTTGTTTTTGCAGAAGTATCACATGATTCATTCCCACTGGCGGTTTGCGCTGCCCCGGTCCTATAGACGCGTTCTTACTCCCGAGGCCTCCGTGCAATGGGTATGGTGGAAAAATGACTTTAACTTCCGCGAGCTGATGTATCACGGCGTAGAAACGCTGGAACGTGAACTCGAGCGTTATGTCGAAGCGACACATCCCTATCCCCGGTGGAGGGTGCGCCTCAATGAGTTCTGGCGCTTTCTCTCACCTCTTCCGAGGCAGGCCGGGTCATGGGCGAAAAAGAAGCTCCGACGCGCCAGGACGGAGTTATGACGGACGGTCACATTCGCCACAATGAGGAGACGTTTACAAGTCTGGTCGCTGATGAAAAGGAATATTTTCGCTGGCAAACGGAAAAGGTCGACCTCATTGCGTCCATGCTTCGGGAATTGAAGCCGGGTGGCGCCCTTGCCGATGTTGGTTGCTTCACCGGAATCGCAAGCGCTTCTTACCAGGCCACGGGTTTTGACCGCGCGATTGGTTTCGACTCGTCTCGAGAGGCATTGACACTCGCGGCCGCTCGCGGCATCGAAAGCCGATTGTGGCGGATTGGAGAAGAACGGTGTCCAGCGGCCGAATCGGAATTCAATGCCGTTGTCGCAGCAGATGTCATAGAACACATTCTCGACACAGATGCTTTTCTGTGTGAACTGTGGCGCATCTTACACGCTGACGGGTTCATGATTCTAACTACACCAAATCTTGCATTTTGGATCTCCCGGCTTCGACTCCTGTTTGGAAAGCCTCCCTGGAGCTACCCTGGTCCGTCGCCTACCGTCAAAGCCGACCTGATGGTGGATTTGAATCACATTCGGATCACCACGCGCCGCGAATGGGAGTCTCTCTTCCGGGCACGCTCCTTTGAGATTGTAGATGTGCGTGGGTGGTCCATCCTCCAGGCAAAGGGCGACAGTATAGGCGTCCGCATCCGGCGGCTCATCGACCGCTATGCTACGGGCTTTCCAGATTTGGCGTTTGGCCTGCTGTTCGTGTTGAGGAAAGTGAAACAGAAATCCGGGTCAGACCGGTGATTACCTGGTTTTTGAGTACAAAAACCAGGTAATCACCGGTCTGACCCGGATTTTCCCCCTGTGCCTCTGTGCCTTTGTGTTTAATCATCATGTGTGGCTCGCCGCGTTGTCGTAGATCGCCATTGTCTCCCGAGCCACATCGTCCCATGAGCGGCGTCGTGCGGCCTGTTGTGCTCCGGCCGCGAGCCGCTGGCGAAGCGGAGCATCGCCGATCAGAATGTCGAGAGCCGCCCG
>Ga0207099_1026_pt1 | contig 31076 bp, 27 predicted proteins | sample Alteio_BWMinHeat_85_FD_153521 | JGI IMG/M metagenome (GOLD analysis project Ga0207099, IMG submission 153521) | Enriched cells from forest soil in Barre Woods Harvard Forest LTER site, Petersham, Massachusetts, United States -... | ecosystem: Environmental > Terrestrial > Soil > Temperate forest >... | reverse complement strand
GGCTCAACGTCAAAACGGCCATTACTGGGAAGACTGATCGCGCAGTATTGGAGGAATGCGAGCGTGGTGAAGATGTGGCCAAGTCTGCATATCTGAAGGCGCTGGCGAAGGAACTCCCCTTGCATATTCATTTACTGGTGGAACGGCAATATCAAGGTGTTTTGAATAACCATGACCAGATAAAAGCATTGCGCGACGAGGCCAAATCTGTACACGCCTAACGTTTGAGTGCGGTGCCGAGTCGACTTCGTTTGCCGAGGTAGAGTCTGTCCAAAAGTTAGATCGAATTCCTACACACGAATACATCAATTGAATACATCAATTTAACGCTCGGCGGATGCATAAAATCCGTCGTCTGTTTTGGATAAAAAAAATGACTCTGTTTTCGCGATCAAAACATAGATCCCCTGATGCTGAAACTTATCGGGAGTTAAATCCACCGAAGAGCCGCGCCACTAGCCAGCCAGCCGCTACCGCGATCCCAACTGTCGTCAAAGGGTTTTCACGAACATAGGCGCGAGAGCTTTCCAATTTTTGACTTTGTCTCGCCAAGAAGCTTTCACCCTTTGAGCTGATTGAGTCTGCTGCTCCTGCTAAACTTTCGACGGCCCCATGAGCGCCGGAGGTAAGCCGATCAACGGCGGGATGGGCGAGTTCGGAGGCGTTATCGATTGACTTGTGCGCAGTTGCAATTGCATCGCCCGCAATGGACTTTGCATTCGTTGTGAGGTTGACTGTTGATTCCATGATTTCTCCTTAAAAATGGCTGCCTGATTTAATCATTGGTAACAGGTATAAATCAGGCATGCGAAGGGCTAATGAAATATTGATCTACATAACATCACTTTAGCATTGCACCGTCATCAAAAAAGTATTTGAGAATTTAAAATAAAGCGGCGCTGCATATCTGTCTGCGTTGTTTTCCAAAAAAAATGAAATTATAAAATCTGAATATTGTCAGTAACGGACATCAAATATGTGCCACTTATTCAGTTGATGGCAAATCAATTATTATTACTACTCATAAGCTTTTCACGAGGTTCCGCGCTTAATATCCTCCTTAACGTCACCAACTGATTTTTGCAGACTTCCAGTAATTTGTTTTTCCAATCCTTTCCTTTGTTGGGTTTTGCTACCGACTAATTTCCCGGTATTTTGTTGCACTTTTCCGACCGTTTTTTTAACAGTTCCTTTTACTTGATCCTGGTTCATAGCTATACCTTCCAAGTGAAATAGGTAAAAACATATTAGCAGATGCGGCGAGAAGAAAATGTCAGACATGCGCTGATGCGTGTGTAGGAATCGATGAGGCGATTGTTGTGAGTGGCTCTTTCCTGGGTTTATTGCTGTGTGACTAGTACGCGTGTGTCGATGGAATCCATCGTAACCGACGCCTTATGTGCGCATCAATAAACAAATAATATTTTTTCGATCTAAAACTATCGCGAAGAATTTAAAAAATGGTTGGAACCATCGAGGGATATTTCCTACACGTGAAAAAGTGTTTGTCCGATTGTTGCCGTCAGGCGTTACCATAAAATCTATATATATGAATTGAAAAATCCTTGCACTGAACTTAGAGGAGAAAAACATGCCAGACCACACATGGAGTAAGAAGCGCGAGCGTCAATACCAGCATATCAAACAAAGCAAAATTCAAAGCGGCAGCAGCGAAGCACTCGCTGAGGAGATTGCAGCCCGTACAGTTAATAAGGAACGGGCTCGGCACGGGGAAGCTAAGACGGTCAGCAGGACTTCAATCAACGACATTTCATCGTCGCGGCGTGGTGGGTTAAGGTCTCATTCCGGCGCTGGCGGCCGCACCTTCGATCAACTCTATAACGAGGCCAGATCAAAGGGCATAAAAGGGCGTTCTCGCATGAACAAGCAGGAGCTTGAAAATGCAGTGAATGAAATTGATCGTCTGAATGAACTTTGATTGGAATCAAATCATCTACGTATCGTAGCTAACGTGCAATCAATTGCTTGTGTTTTAGATGCGGCGGCGTGCATCATCTCGACTGCGCAACAGGCGAGTCCAAATGCCATCGGCCACATTGAACCGGAACGGACGGCATTGACGAGATGGTCCGATGTTGTCGAAATGAACCCGCCATTTGCACGATCCTGTGCTGACATGATTCGCTCCATTTTTCACGATCACAAATACAATTTATTGAAACTAATATAGACGAAAATATCGGTGATGATTGCGGTGTCGCATTTAATGGCGGCCCGGTCAACCTCGCCGTTCGATTAACAAGGTGGCCGTCTTCGAGTGGGCCAGCATATCGGTCATCGGTAAATTCTGAGAGGGTTGGAAAATACCGATGACGTTCACGACACCGCAGGTCACAGTATGCCGCGACAAGCCCGGTAGTCACTTTGAGTTTCGTCAATAATACTGCCTACATTAGGATGACACCTCTCAAACGTGCGTGCCGGGCAGTTATTGCCAATTAGCGAGATTCAAATTCGAATGTAATTGGTATCGACACCTAAGAGGAGACACAATCATTCAATGCTGCGCCAAACATTTGAACCGCTCAAAAATTATAGCCAACATCAAACGTCCACATTGACGTACGATTGGAGTAATTCGAATTACCGATGTTATAGTTGTCGACGTCCAGACGCAAGAAGACGCGATTTGTAAACGTATATTGGGCACCGATGCCGTAGGTCACGGCGGTCTTGTATCCGCTCAAGTCGGTACTAAAGAAGGATCCGCCTGGATTGGCTCTCGCCTCCATACTGGCAACACCTAGCCGGCCCATCAAACTAAACTGATTTTCCAATGGAATCGTACCTACCGCCACCAAGTTCCATCCGTCAATACGGGCATTTGTAGTTTGCGTCACCTGAATGCTGCCGCCATTGACCGAATAGTGTTCGCTATTCGAGCCAAGGTAACCGCCTTCCACCGCCAAATAAGGGCTGGCCTGATATCCTAACTCCAGCCGGTACACAGTCAATTGTTTGACATCCGACGAAAAGCCACTGGCGCCAGCTCCGGACAATGAATTATCGATCGTCGACTGTACACCGCTGCCCCAGGTTTGCCCGGCGCCAATCAATCCATACCACCCGGTACCATTATCCGAAGCCTCGGCGGCAGGAACGCAAGCTAAACCAAGAACAGCAATCGCAGCGATACAACTCTTTTTCATGGCACACTCCTTTAGTTAAGAAGGAGTCATGTTGTTGCAATGCGCAGCACATCGTTTTGACTTATGTCAATCGAGATTTTGTGCCCCAATATTCCACGATATTTTTCATTCATCGTGTAGATTTTTTGCGACAGAAGCGGATATGTTGCTCATTCGTTGCGTCGAAAACATATGTTCGGGCGCCACAAATTCCAGCGTTGTCATCATGGAAGGCGGGTGTCCACGATGACTGAGAGAGTAGGGGACGCTCACATCACGCCGTTGGATGTTGCATATCAATAGGATGGAAATTTTTTTGGTGGTACACCGGCCAAACGACAGGCAATATCCACCCCGATGAATGCGTGTATCGGGGAAATTTGACCTTGCCTGTTTTAAACTATCCGATTGCTAAACCAAAAATAATACTTCAATGCGCAAAGCGCATCACCCTTTTTGGTAAGACGGTGGTTTCAAGAACAAGGGCTTGCTCCATTTCGTGGGAAGTGCAACTAACCACGATCGTTCGGTAATTGCCATGACATAAATTCACCGTGATATGTGCGCCATGTTTATTGACGATTCCTATTATTGAGCCTTCGATTCGTGCATTGCCACAATCTGGTTTTATATCATGGTCGTCATTGGGGAAAGTGAAAGTTAATATCATTTGCACGGTACTCCCTTGATGGTAGTACCAGCAATATTATTCCGCTCATTTCCGACCGTCAATTACGATCAAGACATTGTGTCGGCAATCACACAAAATTCGGCGATATGAATGTTCGCAATATTAGCAAGTGCCAGTTTCATGAAAACGGCCGATTCGATAGAGGCACAGCTCACCTGCATAATACGATTATGCTTGTCGATGAAATTCTCATCAATACGAGCACCACGAATTCGGCCCACGATCTGTCCGATTCGCTCTTTGACAAAGATCGGTCTTTCATCGTCATTTACCAAGTATGCCGCATTTGGAAAGGTGCAAATAAAAACTCTCAATGCTAGTTACCTCATTTCGTTTGGATAATGCATTCTAGTTATTTGTGCGCCGCAACACACCTGTCAAAATTACGAGTATACAAAACTCGTTAAGGCTGCAGAAGGATCGAGATTTCCAATTGCGACAGAATAAGCGTCAAGATTTTAGTCGCAAAAAAGTTAACCTGATAGGCAGCCAGTTAGATGCGGACGATATACGGCTAATATTATATTTTTTGCGCTGCACAATACAATTTCATGGCTGGAAAAGTTGGTGGTTTCCACATATTTCTAGCTGGTGGCACTTTGAAAAGCGATTGCTGACAGGGATGAAATGCGAAGAGGTGGTGAGATTCTCATGCGAATTTGGTGTCGCTAATTCTGAATAGCAAGGTATCTCAGTAATATTAAGAAAGTTTCAATGCGGCATGATTAAACAATCGAGCTGCGATTAATGACACTGAAGATGTGTTGATAAACGTATCAACGATCAAGCCATGCCATTGTTAAGTCATTTAAACGTTGTGCCGAACGTGCCCGTTTCCGGGCTATGTGGAAGATAGAATTTCCCACTTCAGTTTGGGCGCGCACTTTTATGTGCGCCCGTCATGTTCAACTTCCTTGCATCAGCTATAGCAATCAATCTGGAACGGCCCAACCTCATTGATTCATCAGCATATTGGCAATAGCAATGTTAAAGGTATGCTGAATGAAATAAATATGAGGGCGATAAGGGCTGCAAAAATATTGAACCATTTCATCGTAAATGCGCATTTACCGAGTGCATAGGAACAAACCGACATGTCGAGTGCCTGGCGTTTCGGAGTTGATCGCTATCTTTTGTTAATTTTGTCGCAACTCTAGGGGAATAACATGAACAAGAATTTTTCGAATCTTGCATTGATTGCTTTGATCGGTACACTAGGTGCTTGTGGTGGTGGTTATGGCGGCAGCAGTTCATATACACCGGCTCCAACTCCCTATACGCCGACCCCAACGCCGACCCCAACGCCAACTCCAACGCCAACTCCAACGCCAACTCCAGCACCGACGTGCAGTCCTGGCTACATTTACAATGGCACGACTTGTGTTATAGGTTAATGAGATAGACTCCCCTTCCGAAACCACGATGCTAAAATTTGCTAAGCATGCTAATGGGACGGCAAACTACCGTCAAAAAGGGGAGTTCACTATATTTGCCAATTCGATTTGGCACTTATGTCGACTTTTACTGATAGCGCGGTTGATCATCAGGAATGTATCGCCAAGGGTGGCAATATCTGTCGATTCAAATTCACCGCAAAGGATAAGCGTTGAGGCCGCGAAGTTTGAACAGCAATTATTTTGAATTGCAGCGCTGCTCTGACGCTACCCTTTAGAGCTAAACGCCATACACCAGCCTAACGGGCTGACCGGCCCCGCAACGATTCTACATGTACCCTCTGAATTTTGACTTTGTGAAGAAGGCAAAAACGCAGTGCACTCTGAGCAATGCTTTCCGTCGTGTGGGGAATTCTGATAATGAAAATCAGATTTTGCCGCCGATCCGGCGTGAGCATTCTGCGGCAATACGACAATTGGTATTGCCGCCAATGAAAGTAGCGCGATAGCGCCACGCTTGAGAACCTGGCGTCGGCAATTGAAATTGCTAGACATGATTAAATCTCCTTCGTTAAAACATTAGCCACGCCAACAGGTACAAGGTATTGTTATTCCTAGCATCGCGGCCGAATCCGTCATAGTTAAATTTCGCCCCGTTGAATTTCGTATATTCGGTATATTGCAGCATCAGCCGCACGTCTCTTTTCGGGAGATAATCCAGCTCTAGGATATAGCCGCTGGAGTTCGGACTGCCGCTTACACTGCCGGTATCGGCTGCTCCCGTGTTGTACAACGTAGCGTCGCTATTTCCCTTGATTGAGAAATACCCAAGATTGGCTCCATATTTTCGATCGTAGTAATAGCCGATTTTTCCTCGAATTTCTCTCAACACGTCGGATGGATTACTTTGTGTGCTTGCCATCCAATCTTGTGTCTCGCGTATGGTGTTGATTTGCATCGAAATGCGATGGCGATCGGTGATATATTGATATTGCGCGTCAACCCCGACATCTCTGAAGCGGTCGATAGGACCCGTGGTATTGGTGTTGTCAGGATAGCGATCGACCGACAACCTATATGCTCCGATCATGGCTGACTGGGCACCGTCATCCCATTCGTGCTGCAATGCCAGGCGCAAATAGGGATTGTTGCCTTTTAATGCTGCGTCCGATGATCGGTCTGTTCCGGTCCGCAACAGCGAAAACTCCCGGTCCGCCGTGCGGTAGGACGAAAATTCGCCATACAAGGTGTTGGCCCATAATGCATACGCACCCGTACCGGCAACCTGTTGCCCCAGACTTTCAATTGCGGTGGACGCATTCGGTGCTATGGCGACGGAAGAAGATCCAAATGGAAAACCCCACGCCGGACCCGTGTTAAAAACGTCTTGCACGGTCGGGTTATTGTGCAAGGTAAAGCCGTAAATCAAAGCTTGTTTAGCGATGTCTATTCGGTTGGCATAGCGCAGATCAACGTTATCGATACTGGCTCGATGATCAATGCCATCATAAGTCCACTGCGTAAAAGCACCGACGTGATCGGAAATCTTTCCTGCTACAAAAACACTGGCCTGCTGAACAACGACATCACCGTCTCTCGGAAAGTCTCCGGCATTTGCGGGATTGGCTTTGGCAGTCGATGTGCGCGATAATTGCAACATACCGGCAAGTGGAAATGATTGTCGCTCTCCAAGCGTGTAGCCATTCAATTTGAATTGTCTGCCGGTTGGCGTAAGCTCAGGCCAACTGACATGACATGAGGTGCATTCGAGACCTGTCTGGCGAGCAAATGCGGGAACCGCATTTGCCGGAGCTGCAGATGACACAGATATCGTTGCAACAATGATTATCAATAAATGACGTGACCACTTCAACGCGAAGAAATGCATAGCCCGTCTCCCGAATGACTTTTTCTGCTGCCGGAAATAATATTGCGTACGTTTGCTGTACCCGGTAAATGACGTTCTTGGTTTGAATAGTTCAATTCATCGAGACAATGCCGCTAAAAAATATTTAATGCAGCTTGATTGAACCGTTTTGCCTGTAGGTGACATTAACGGTATACAACGAGGAGCTTGGATGTCGCGTGACGAGGAGACTGAACAGCGGAAGCGCATGGATGCCGGCAGCCAACCGGCGGGAGGAGTTTTGCGTAATATAGAATTGCATGACGAACAACTTATCAGGCGCATTGCGAGCCATGACCTGCAGGCATTCGACGCACTTTATCGCAGCTTCTTTCCACGACTTAAGCGCTTTCTAGATCGAATGACGCATAGCGTGACAATGATTGAGGAAATTATCAACGATACCATGTTGGTTGTTTGGCAAAAGGCAGGGACGTACAATGGAACCTGCAAAGTCTCCACCTGGATTTTTTCAATTGCCTATCGCAAGGCGTTGCAAGCGCTTCGGGACGTGGATGATCCAGTTGAGATAGACTTTGAGCAAGTTTCCGCTGAAACTGATGGACAACCGGAACATGAAATCACCCAGCGACAACAGCAAAGAAATATCGGCCGTGCGTTAGATGCACTACCGTTGGAGCAACGTACGGTGGTCAATTTGACGTATTACCACGGCATGGGTTATCAAGAGATCGCCGAGACGATGGATTGCCCTGTAAATACGGTGAAGACACGCATGTTTCATGCACGCAAACGATTGAAAACTTTGCTTTCCGGTTTGATGGGGTGATGTGATGAATGGACGTATCCTGGCTATGGACAAAACGATACATGAACAAGTGCAAACCTTGTTGCCATGGTTTGTTATCGATAAATTGACCGGAGAAGAACTGGAGCTGGTCAATCGCCACCTGCATGTTTGCGAAGAGTGTCAATCGGATTTCACTTGGCAATGCAAATTGCAGGCGACACCACCGAACGATGAGACCGAACTGAATGTCGATTCTGCGTATGCAAAATTGCTTCCTAGATTGATTCCTACGCAAGCAAAAGCGCAACGGTGGTCTTTGTCTGGTGTAATGTCAAATTTTTGGCAGAAAAATCCAGGATGGATACAGTTGGCGCTCGCAGTGCAATTTGTAGCGATTATTGGCCTCACGGTCTTACTGGCATCGCCGACCGGCAATGTTGCAATGTATCGAGCACTCGGGTCGAATATGAATACTACGGGGAATATGGTCGTCGTATTCTCACCCACAATCTCGGAGCAGGAATTGCGTCGCATTTTACAGCACGCAGGTGCCCGCATCGTGGACGGGCCTACTGTCACGGATGCTTACTTGCTCAACGTGCCTGAAGAAAAACTGGATGGCTCGCTGCGTGATTTGCGCGGGGAGCGCGCGGTCGTTTTGGCCGAATCGCTTAGGTCGGGAGGTCACCCGTGAATAGATTTTGGAGATTCGTGATGCTGGCATTCTGCCTGGCGATCGTGAATTGCCCGACAGCTGCCGTCAAGGTTCAAACAGACGGTCAATCGGCGGGTGGCGTTATCAGTTCTGAGAACCACCCAGAAAGCTCGCGCCAGTTGCTGGTCATGCTGCATATGGCATCTCCACATTTTCGGGCCGGCAGCAATTATTCCGGTCGTTATGCCGACGACACGGGACACCACGCGCGCAGGCGTATTGCTGAGGAGATCGCCCAGGCGCACAACCTGATTCTGGTCTCGGATTGGCCGATGCCGACCCTTGGAGTAGATTGTTATGTGATGGAAGCGGCGACTTCAGATTCACTCGCCCATAGCCTCGATATGCTGTCTCACGATTCGCGCGTGGAATGGGTGCAACCCATGAGCAGTTATCGCGCATTGGCGGCTAATACGGAGCGGCTATATTCGTTGCAGCCCAGCGCCAAATTCTGGCATCTGACAGAACTCCATAAGGCCGCGACCGGTCGAAATATCCGTATGGCAATTATCGACAGCGGTGTTGACGAAAATCATCCGGACTTGACGGGGCAGGTGAAATTAAAAGAAAATTTCATCGATGATAACCCTTATGTGTCAGAATCACATGGAACCGCCGTCGCTGGAATTATTGGTGCCAGTGCTCGAAATAGTGTTGGCATTGAAGGGATAGCTTCGGATGCGCAATTGATGGCATTGCGAGCATGTTGGGAAGTATCGGAGCACGATACTCGATGCAATAGTTTTACTCTTGGAAAAGCCCTCAATTTTGCAATCATGCATAAGGCACAGGTGATCAATCTCAGTCTCACAGGTCAGCCGGATCGACTAATGCAACGCTTGCTCGATGCTGCGTTGACGCAAGGTATCACGGTCGTGGCGGCAGCCGATCCGCATATCGTCGATGGTGGATTTCCAGCCTCTTATCCAGGCGTAATAGCGGTTGCCGATGAAGATTCCAAGCCTGTTAGGGCCGGTATCTTGATGGCGCCTGGCCGCGACATCCCTACGACCGCACCGGATGGCAGATGGAATTTTGTGAACGGATCGTCGTTTGCGTGCGCGCACGTCTCCGGAATCGTCGCCTTGCTGGTCGAATTGAACCCATCATTGACGCCAGCTCAAATTCGCCAGGAACTGAAGAGCAACGTGACGCCTTCTATTGACGGCCGACCTGCGGGCGCAATTGACGCCTGTGCGACCATTTCCAAATCGGTGGGGTCATGTGTTTGCGCGTGTCCCTTGGCGCATGCATCGTAGGACATTCATTCAATCACACTTTTTGAATTTGCAGAGCGGAATGTTTCGCGCCGCAGGGATGTTGCTTTTCCTCGTAGGTTTAAATACCGCACATGCCCAGATCAGCGGCAACGCGACCATCGTTTCGGATTACCGCTATCGCGGCGTGTCGCTCAGCCAAGGCAAGCCAGAGGCGCAGGTCGATGTCGACTACGATAGCTCGAACGGTTGGTATGCCGGCATGCTTGCCTCGGGGGTCAAGCTGGGCTATACCGAATCGGAACAATATGTTGCGTATGCAGGATATTCCGGCAAGTTTTTATCCGGATTGAACTGGGAGGCGGGGGCTAGCAACGTGCGCTTTGCGGGAAAACCGGAATACAATTACATTGAAGAATTTGTTGGTTTGACCTCAGACCATTTCAACGGCAGGATTTATTTCTCACCTAGCTATTTCGATCAAGAAACGCGTTCCATTTATGCAGAATTGAATGCTGCATATTCGCTGCAGGATAATTTTCAATTATTGGCCCATATTGGCTTACTTCATTACTTAACAATCAGTGATGAATCGACTTCGGAAACGGCTTCCCGCTATGACGGGCGAATTGGCGTCAATACAAAAGTTGCTGACTGGAATATTCAATTGGCGTGGGTTGCACTTCAAAGGCGATCCACTCAATATCCTCACTATGACGATCGCAACCCGCATACCGTAGTGCTAAGCGTTTCGTACTCATTCTAGTTAGAGCGTCTATCAAAATGGCACTGAGGGCGTTGCGCCTCCTTGCCGCCCTTGCAGGGCGCACCAACGCTTGTAAGCGCTGGTCGTGTCGCAGGCAAGCAGCGTGCTGCTTGAAACACCTGCTTCACCCTTCGTACTGTCTGCGTCGGCGCGCCTACTCATTGCCATTTTGTTAGGTGCTCTTAGTCAATTTGTTGCATGTTTGCGGCGGAATGCGTTCGCCGAAGCCGATTAATTCAATTTCTTTCTTCAAAAAATGAAACCTTTCTTCAACAGGTAGGAATGAACCGGAAGCACATTCATTTCCTGAACGTTTGATCAAAGGAGGCGCTATGAACATCAATAAAAACGCAATTAAATGGTTCGCGGCAATTGTTGCCATTGTTTGCATTTCAATTGGCCTGACAAGTTGTGGCGGTGGTGGCTACGGGGGCGGTGGCAGTGGTTCAGGTTATATGCCGACGGTTTCATTTTCCAGTCCTGCAAGCGCCATGACGATCAATTTGGGGCAGAGCGTCAAATTGACGTGGACCTCGGCTTACGCGACTGCTTGCACGGCATCGACCTCAAGCACAACCGGCGGATCGTTTACCGGCACAGTGGGTACTAGCGGTTCACAAAGCGTGGCACCGACCGCGACTGGCACCGTGACTTATATGCTCAACTGCACCGGCTCAGGCGGCGCCGGGTCGGCAACAAGTGCCGTAGTAACGGTAAATCCTTCGATTCTCGGCACCTTGAAGACGATCACCACCATTGGTTCCACCCTTGATCCAATTGAACAAGGCGGTAATCCGTATGGACTAGGCATCGCTCCAGTTACCTCTGGACTGATCACGGCCGGTGATCTCATCGTCTGCAACTTCAACGACGGTGCGACCAATACCGGCGGCTTGGGAACTACAGTGATCGGCTTGCATCCGACTGCCGGTGCGACACCATATCGGATTGCGCAATCCGCTCAGTTGCAGGGGTGTGGTGGCCTCAGTGTGTTTCCCGACGATAGCATATCGGTTACGGCATTCTCATCGAACCTTGTCCCGCTCGTTTCACCCACCGGCACCATCAGCAATCCCTTTGGCGCCTACACCTTTCACGGTCCGTGGGGACAAGCCTACGTGACACCTACTGGTGGTCAACCGGCCCTGTATGTGTCAAATCAAATGAATGGGACGATCGATCGCATCTCACTCAATGGCGATGCGGTCTCAGGCTTCGTGGAAATCGCAACCGGCTTTTGCGGTTCCGGCACGCCGGGTTCTGTATTCACCCCGGCTGGCTTGACCTATGATGCGTCGATCGATACGTTGTACGTTGTCGATACCAGCTCCTATAGTGTAGTGGCGATTGCCAGTGTATCGGCCATCGGCGCCGATGGGGTGGTAGTCAATGGCAGTTGCGGCACTACCACACCGACGCCTATGCCGACATTCTCGGGCCCGTCGGGATCTTCTGCCAAGGTGATCGCTAACGGCGGCCAATTCAACGCGCCATTGAGTGCGGCCTTATTGATGGACGGTGATCTAGTTGTCAGCAATGCCGACATCAATAGTCCGACCAAAACTAATTTGTTGTTTGAAATCTCACCGACGCTCGGTTTCGTGGGTTCGCCAATTCAACTTGATTCGGGAGTTGCAGGTGCGCTGTTTGGGCTTGTAGCGACGAAAGATAGCAACGGCAACCAAATCATTTACTTCAATGACGACAATGACAATACCGTCAAGATGCTGTCGAAATAGAGGCCGCATGAAGCAAAGCGGCACCGATGCTATCCTGGGTGCCGAAGTTCATTGCTGATTGGCGATGATAAGGCCGACCGAATGGTGATTCGGTCGGTTTTGTGTCAACCGCAATTTGCAGATCCATCTATCGATCGTGATGTTGTTCCTCATCATGCTGCTGGCGAGGTGGATTCGCATGTGGTTGTGGCGTCGGCTGATGCTGTTCCTGCGGCATCGGATGCGGTGGCTGGCGCATTTCCTGAGGCTGCGGGTGCGGCGCCTGTTGCGGTGGCATCGGTTGTGGCCGCGGTTGAAATTGCTGCGGTTGAGGCACAGGGTGCTGTTGCGGTGCCGGATGCGGCTGGAATTGTTGTTGAGGTTGCTGTTGTTGCGATCCGGCATGCGGCTGCGAGCCAGGATGCTGGTCATTCTCTCTTGGATTCATATTGACGCCAGGATTGGGGTTGATTTGTGCAACTGCACCCTTTGCCGAGACGATATTGGGGGCGTTGAATTTGCCCGGTGCGGGTGTGGCCGCAATAGGCGGCGCGCCGTGATTGACGGAGGCCCGCAATTCGGGGTTGCCGTGAGCAGCCTGCTCATGCTGGATTTGCGTCGGCAGAGGGCCGGTATGCTGTGCATGGGCGAATTCCTCTTCACTGCGACTCGGTTGCATGCGAATCCCGCCGCTGCCGCCGTTGTAGCTAACACGCGTCACATTAGTGTTGTTGACGACAGTCGTATTGTAGACATTGGTCACGTGGACGTTGGTCACGTTGTTGACGGCCGTATTGTAGGCAAATCTGTCATGATCCCAGTGCCCGCCGAGGTAACCGACACCGACGTAGCCGAAGCCGTAGTTCACACCGCCATAGAAGCCGATGTGATCACCCCAATAGCCGTGGTGCCACACATAGCTACCGTCGTACCAGCCCCAGTAACCCGGTGTCCAGAGCGCACCAACGTAGGGAGACAGAACCCAGGTTCCGGGCACCCAGTAATAATCTTTGTCATCTGGACTCCAAGCCCAATAACCAGGGGCCCACATATAGCCGTCACCGGGGATGGGAGGCTGCACATAGACCGGAAGTTCGGGCGGCGCAATATTGACCGAAATGGAAAACTCCGCATGTGCTGATATCGGCGCAACAATGGAAGCTGTTGCGAGCAAGATGCTGAATAATAAATTCCTCATGTTACGTCCTTTCTCGTCACGAGACGATACGGATATATGCAATTGGCATCGAATCAATTGCAACCATCACGAGACCCGCAAAACTAGAAATATCAGGGTCTTACATGATTAGCGTTTGAGTTTGCACCAGGTTGACCAGGGTTACATCGTGAAACAATTGAATCGCAGCAGGATAATTATTCGATTCGTCATGACGTCCGGAGTTCAATACGGGCGTATTATTAATTGCCAATTAGCAATATTGGTAATGTAAATTAAAACCGATTCGATGTTACGATCTCAGCGCCCTTAGGGGGAGTAGTCGCTTTCGCAGCAAGCGAAAGGTGCATGCCAACATACTTGACGCAATCGTCATGGCTCAGCAGAAGACGACTTTATTTTTAGCTACCGGACGACAACCACGGAAATTATTGAAAACGACGCTGTCGCGCGAACGTTTCAGATAGTCACGAAAATTGTGGAGCAATTTATTAAAATGCTTACACAAATGCGGAACGTGACTTGAATTGATTAAGTGCCGCCCACACTCAAATTAATTATATTCCTGCCACGGTTCCTTATCTAATTTCAAATAATATTTGCTGCCATGTTGCATGATCGCCGCGCCTTCGTTTTGGGCCACATAGGCAGTGGTGGGGAGGTCGGCGGTGTAATCTGCGGTGTTAAAACCGGTGCTGCCGTAGGGGGAGGTGGCGATCAGATTGGCAATCAATTGCGACAGGGCGAGGTAACTGATCTGCGCATCGATTTGTGCGGGTGCACCATGGCGCTTGGCGTCCGGGCCGATGATTTTTACCGCTAACGGCACCGTGGTGATGGCAGGTGTGGCAATCTCGCGCAGACCGGCTATCTGGAATTTGTCGCCACGTAGCGCCGCGCCGTGTTCAGGCACCACAACAACCAATGCACGGCGACCACTTTTGCCGATTTTCGCCATGAATTCATCCAGGTCTGAAAACAATTTTTCCAATCGTGGCTTGTAACTATCTGTGCTTGAAAGGGCAGCTGCAGCGCCAGACACGTAACGGTTGCCGTCGTGCAGCGAAATCGTGTTGTAGAACAATGCAACACGCGGATTGGAGGCCGTCTGGCGGCCATCGAACCAGCGCGACAACACATCCAGATCGCCGTAGATCGGGGAATTATCAAAGCCGCGCAGCGGCACCGTTAATCCGTCGAACGAGACCAAGGGCGCGGCAATGCCTTGTTGTCGCACCAAGGTCAGAAAATTGTCGAAGTGGCCATCGTGATTCATCGCGAAATTGGTTTCAAAACCGGATTTTTTCAGGCTCGGCATCAACAGACATTGATCGGAAACCGGTGAGTACAAAGCTTGATGCGCCGTTTGCCCACAGGTTGCGCGGTTGATTCTGAGCGCGGCCGGTCCGCTATAGGAGGCGGCTGAGTTAAAGTGATGAAACACGAAATCGAAGCCGCTCCAGAACGGATGCTGATCCATGCCCAGGCTTTGCAAATCGTCCCAGGACAGCGAGCAAATATGGATAAAAATAATATCGAAGGGCACGCTGCTTTCGGCATTCGGGAAATTGACGGTGCGCTTGGCTTCTTGCGCATAAAATGTTTTGAGCGCGTTATCCAGATCGTCCGGATTACCTGCACTTGCAGGCGGCGCGCCGGTCAATTGTGCGCTCTGCGTATCGATCGGGGTCGAGGCGGGAGGCCCTAAGCGACGGCTATCGGTCAGCGTCAACACCAGCAAGGCGGCGACCACCAGAAAGCCGACGCGAATATAGCGGTCCGCTATGTGGCACAGCACAAGCGCGAGGACGAGCATGGCGACGACCGGCCAATTGATCAATCGCCCGATCAACTCCAGCACGTAGGTAACGCTGAACGCCGATAGCTGCTTGGCTTGCGACAACACGCGATCGATCGGCGGCAGCCAAGTATCGTAGTAGAGCAACGCCATCGCAGCCGGGATAGCAATCGCCAAACGAATGCGACGCCCGACGAGAGGGCCAATCGGCATCATCAAGAATGCGGCAAACGCGATATTTTCCAATGCATGCAAACCGATCAAGCCGCGCCACAGCAAGACGAACTTGATGACGAAATAGGCGCTCCAGGCACCGAGTCGCATCGTCGGCTGTTTGGGCGAAGTGGGTGGCGTCGCGGCGGGAAGCACATCCATATTCAAAGTTCATCGCCTTGTGAATGATTGAGGGGCGCCTTGGTCTTGTTCGCAGCAACATTGACGGTGGGCTCAACTTTACGCTCGTCCCAAACATGCGGACGCAGCAGTTTCGGTCTGAACGTTTGGCGACGATAAAATTGTTTGAGCTTGGCCACCGGCATCGGCAGCAAATAGCCGATTGCAATGCCGATGACGAAAATGATCAGGGCGGCGGTGAAGCTCATAACTTGCCGGGCGAGTTTGCCGCCGATATATCGACCAAAACCGGTTTAAGTTGCAACGGCAGTGGGTGGCGCATGGCAGGATCGGGAGGGGCGTGCACGCCGCCATCGGGCTTGGCCGATTTGTTCGGTTTGGCCACCGCCTTGACCACATTGGTTTTGGCTTGTTGCCAGTTACTCGTTGATGCAAGTGCAGCCGACAAATCCGGGAACGATTCGCTTCGATGGCGCGCTTCAAAATCATCGATCGCTTCCTGAATACCATAGAGCGATAAAAATAATTCTTCCTTGTTAAATAATTCGCTGACCGGCAAACCGAAAAGCCGATCCAGTGCGCCGTCGACATCGGATTCGCGGCAGGCATACAAAAATAGATAAATGTGCGCGTTATCGGCCGAACAGAAGTCGCCAGGGCGTTTTATGTTGCAATAACGCAACGCATCAGGCGGTAATAAGCCATACGCCAACGGCAGCCGCAGCAATACATTTTCGACGTTGACGATGCGGCTATGTTCCAGCGTATTGGTCACCGCCCGACAAAATTCCACCGGTGGTAGATAGCCTTGCTCCTGTTCCAACAGCGTTTCGGCCACCGCTTGTTCATAGCTGGCCGGCAGATTGAACGGGAAAATTTGACCTTGTACCATCACTACCTGGTTCAAAAAGCGCGAATAACTGACTTCGGCGCAAACGATCATGTTCGCACCCAGGCGCACCATCAAGGCTTCCTGGCTATAGCGCAGGCGCGAATTGACTTCGCGCAAAACGATTTTCAGGCGTGGGCCGTAGCGCTTGCGCAGATCAAACACCGCGCGCGCGATCATTGTAAATTCCGACTCGGGCGTAAATCCGATCACGACGGTGGCGGCCACCGCGTTGCCGATATTGGCTGCTACATCGCTTATTTTTTCGACCATTTGCCACGACGCATTGACAATCTCGTTGGCTAAAAACACACAGCGCATGGCCCACACTTGCTGCTCGTCTGCCGCCGGCGGCAATACTGCTTCGACGGCACTCTCGGCTGGCAGCAAGGCCAGGCGGCCAATCTCGCTTTTGCAGATCGGATAGGTCTTTCCCGCTATGACGCCATCGTGATCGAACCAATGAAACACTTCCCATTTTGCCGCGCCATAAACACTTTTCAAGCGTGCCACACCGGAAAACAAATGCGAAATCGGCAATAGCGAAGTGATCACGCTGGTCTTCTCGGTTGGGCTTTGGCGGAAGATGAAAAGCACCGCATGATTCTTCGACTCGGCCCAGTGACGCCATTCGCGCAACATCGCCGCATCGAAGTTGGCGAACATTTTTTCCGCGCCATCGATGATCAATAAGCGCTTTGCTGCACCGCCCCAATAGCGCAACTCGAACAGCACGCGCGCCACGTTCATTTTGTTGCGCACACGTGCATGGATGTCTTGAATTTCGAGCAGCACCAAACTTTTGTTGGCAGTCATCCGGCGGATGCCTTGTGCGTGCGTTGATTCGCCGATAGATTTGGCGAGGTTCGCGCTGGAAATCAAGCAGGCAGAGCCGCCACTGGCGCAGAGATCATACAGGGTGCCCCAGATCAGCATCGCGGCCAAGGATTCATCCTCTTCGCATACCAGATAGATATTTCCGGGAAGCAATGAAACTCCAGCTTCAAGCTGATCAATTTGAAGCCGCCCACCATCTTTAACAATTGTTTTCAATTCCGTCATTGCCAAGGGCTTACTTTATTAGGGCCAGACCTATATGATTAAATCAATTGTTGGTGCAATATTGAATTAAGAATAGTCGGTTTTATTGTGTAAGTAAAAAAATAGTGGGAACAATCATGTGAGGCGCAACAGTGACCTTGCCGTGTATCCCGCAAAAAGTTTTTTGCCGTCCAGAGAATGTCCCGCTAGCGGGACGAGGAAAATCGGTTATGAGCCAATCGAACGCTCAAGAAGTGCGTTTGGCTGACGATGATATCGCCAGCCTTTACTCGCACTTCGGTGAGTTGGCGCGGGCCACACGCTACCACGAATGCGTGCGCGAGGAACTCGCCGCGGACGCGGGAAGCCGCTGGCCTTTATTGACCGAAGTATTGGGTAATCGAACCAAGCCGAGTGACCGTGAGAGCTAATCGTGAGAGTCATCGCGACAATGGGAACTGTTGGAGGCGCTGGGGCGACCACCGTCGCAGCCCATCTGTCGAAAGCGCTCGCCGCGCAACGGCGCCACACGCTGACGGTTGACTGTTGTACCGAAAATGTCCTGCGCCTGTATTTCGGCATGTCTTTTCAAGATGGCTTCGGCTTTGCCCCCAATCTGCTAGACGGCAAAGAATGGCATGAGGCGGCCTATCGCAGCAGCGACGGGATGGAGTTCATCCCCTTCGGCCAATTGCGCAACGATCAGGAATTAGAGACGCTGCTGGAAAAACTCAAACCGCAACCGAAATGGTTGCGCACCCAATTGGCGAATTTGCAGATGCCACCGGCCACTGTGGTGATTTGCGATTGTCCGCGTATGCCCGCCGGTTTGCGCGAGCAAGTGATTTGGGCCGCCGACCTGGTGTTGATGGTTGCCGCACCCGAAGCGGTATCGTTTGCAGCAGTCACGCATTTCTCCGACAAGGTCGCGCGCCTGCATGGGCCGCAAACGCTGGTGCTGCTGAATGGCTTCGATCCCGCGCGCCAACTCGATCGCGATATTGCCGTGCTGTTGCGCACCGAGCATCAAGATATTTTTTCCCCGGTTGTCATCCATCGCGACGAATCGGTGCGCGAAGCCTTTGCCTGCAAAAAGACGGTATTTGACTTTGCCCCATCCAGTCAAGCCGCATACGATTTTGGCGCACTGGCAACCTGGCTTCTGGCCCGCTTGGGGCATGATGCCAAGGCGGCGTGATGACGGCCACCACCTCCACCCGTATGCGCACACCGTGGGCAGACCTGATAGCTGCGATTGGTGTCGACGTGCATCAATCGTGGCCTGGGTTGCTGCTTGGTTTGCTACGGTGCTTACTGCTGCAGCCCGATGTCGCGACGCTGAACCCGGCGTGGCGAGCTGAGTTGGCGAGTTATTTCCCGCAGATTGATTTTCACCATTTTCGTGTTGGTGATGTGATTCGCATGCCGCTGCAATGCCTCTGGATTTGCTTGATTCGTCCCACGCCGGTTTCATCGTCTGGCGTGATTGAGGGGCCATGGGCCGACATCACGCGACTGCGCAGGAAATGTTCAAACGCATTGACGCCGTTGCTGACGTCGATTCCAGCACTGTTGTTGGCGCGTCGCGTGCACCGCACAGTGGATCGAGATTTGGGTCGCATGCAAGCCACGGTCGAACAATACGAAGAGAGCAGTTTCTGGGATCGCCAGTCGGTGCGTTACGGCTCTTTCATCATTGCCGGCGTACTGGGCGTCATGTGCATTACCACACCGTTTAACACCTTGGCACAGATCGTGTTTGTCACATTGCTATGGACCATTGCAATGTTGATTAGGCGCATCCCCGGCCCGGGGCCGACCTTGTTCTTGATCGTACTGTCATTGACGACCTCCACCCGTTACCTGTGGTGGCGCATCGCCTATACGCTCAATTGGGATGAAAGCCTGGACTTGATGTGGGGCTTGGTCTTGTTGGCGGCTGAAATCTATACCTGGATTGTGCTGGTGCTGGGCTACGTGCAAACCGCCTGGCCGCTCAAGCGCGAACCGATCGCCCTGCCCACCGACCAACGTGAATGGCCGACTGTGGACGTGTTCATCCCGACTTATAACGAACCGTTGAAAGTGGTGACGCCTACCGTCTATGCCGCGCTCAGCATCGATTGGCCACGCGACAAATTGAACATTTATTTGCTGGACGACGGCAGGCGCGACGAGTTTCGGCAATTTGCCGAAGAGGTCGGCATCAATTATCTGCGTCGACCTGATAACAAGCACGCCAAGGCCGGTAACTTGAACCATGCATTAGGTTACACGCAGGGCGAATTCATCGCCATCTTCGATTGCGATCATATTCCGACGCGCTCGTTCTTGCAGACCACGATGGGGTGGTTCTTGCACGAACCGAAATTGGCCTTGCTGCAAACGCCGCATCATTTCTTTTCGCCCGATCCGTTCGAACGCAATCTTGGTTTGTTCCGCCATGTTCCCAATGAAGGCGAACTGTTTTATGGCGTGATACAAGATTGCAACGATCTCTGGAATGCCACCTTCTTTTGCGGCTCCTGTGCCGTGATCAAACGCGCGCCGCTGCTGCAAGTTGGCGGCATTGCGGTCGAAACCGTCACCGAAGATGCGCATACCGCGTTAAAGCTGCAACGCCTCGGTTACAGTTCTGCCTATATCAATTTGCCGCAAGCGGCTGGCCTGGCGACCGAGAGTTTGTCTGCGCATATCGGCCAGCGCATACGCTGGGCGCGCGGCATGGCGCAGATATTCCGGCTCGATAATCCGTTCCTGGGTAAAGGCTTGAATTGGGCGCAGCGCATTTGTTATGGTAATGCGATGATGCATTTTCTCAACGGCGGACCACGCCTGATTTTCCTGACGGCCCCTTTGGCGTTTTTGCTTTTCCACGCCTATGTGATTTACACACCGGCGGTCTCGGTAGTCTTGTATGTGCTACCGCATATGGTGCATGCCAATATCACCAATTCACGCATCCAGGGCGGGCATCGCCATTCGTTCTGGGCCGAGGTATATGAGACGGTGTTAGCCTGGTATATCGTGCCTCCCACCACGGTGGCCTTGCTTAATCCGCACATGGGGAAATTCAATGTAACAGCCAAGGGCGGCTTGGTGGACAAGAGTTATTTCGATTGGCATATCTCGCTACCGTATATGGTCATCGTCGGCTTGAATCTGATCGGTTTTACGGTCGGTGTCGGCCGCATTCTGTGGGGGCCGGGCGATGAAATTGCGACCACGCTCCTGAATATGTTTTGGACCACATACAACCTCCTTTTATTGGGCGCGGCCATCTCGGTGGCTTCCGAGACTAAACAAATCAGGCATACGCAGCGGGTGGCGTTGAAAATTCCGGCGATCTTGCATTTGCCGGGCGGCGAATTGGTGCACTGCCACACAGACGATTTTTCAGAAGGTGGGGTGGCCCTGGCGATGGACGCTGCGCCCACCCTAAAGACCGACGAGACTGTGTCGGTTTCACTGTGGCGCGGTGCCGAGGAATATGTCTTCCCGGCCCGGGTAGTCGGCTCCGCCGCAACGCGGGTGCGGGTGCGCTGGGAATTGACCAGCGCAGAGCAAAATCAGGCCTTGGTGCAATGCACTTTCGTGCGCGCCGACGCATGGGTCAGTTGGAGCGAAGGCCGCTTGCGCGACCGCCCCTTGAATGGGTTGCGCAAGGTAATGGAAACCGGCGTGCAAGGCTATCGCCGGGTTGCCAGGCAAAGTTGGCCGACTGGTCAATTGTTTTTCGGGAAAGTTGTCAGTGGCGCGCGTTATGTGGCGAGCTTGTTGCCGCGTCAGCCGAGCATAGAGGTGCGGTAGCGCTACAACAATTCACACAAAAATCCAGAAGGCGACCCAGATAGCGCATAAAATTAAAGTCTACGATTCTGGAAAGATATGAAATCCATCGGACTCATCTTTTTCTTGTTTTTGATCAGCCTACTAGCTGGGGCCGAAGGCATGTCCGAGTCTGTGCCAGCGCCGACACCGGATTCAGTACCAGCACCTGCCACCCCATCACCGCCAACCGATGTCGCCCAAGCCACCGTCGATGCGACGGTGAATCCGGACACGCTGCCGGCCGAAATACGATACCTGACATTTGCGAAATTGGGGCAACCCGTCTTGCGTCTGCGCTCAAGCAGTGGACGAGGCTCCGTTTCCTTCGGCATCCGCGCCGATGAATTGGTCACCAAGGCGACTCTGACCTTGCATTTCATGTATTCGCCCGCGTTGATTCCGGTGCAATCGCACATCAAGGTGCTACTCAATGACGAAATATTCGGTGTGATCCCAATCACCAAGGAAGACGCCGGACATACGCTGACGCAGGTATTCGAGATCGATCCGCGTTTCATCAGCGATTTCAACAAGATCGTGCTGGACTTCGTCGGCCACTATACCAATGAATGCGAAGACTCTTTGCATTCGAGCTTATGGGCCGATGTCAGCGGCACCAGCGAATTGCAGTTATCGGTGCGCCCGGTGGTGCAAAAAAACGATCTGGCAAAATTGCCCGAGCCATTCTTTGACGCCCGTGATTTTACGCGCGTCAATGTGCCCTTTGTGTTTTCCGCTGCGCCGTCCAACTCGACGCTGCGCGCGGCTGCGATCACGGCCTCGTGGTTCGGCAAGCTGGCGACCTGGCGCGGCGCACGCTTTTCCGCATCGTTGAATCATGCGCCGACCGGCCATGCGATTGCATTTGCCACCAATACCGAGCGCCCGGATTTTTTAAACAAGATGGAACCGTTTTCGGGGCCGGGCTTAAGCATCCTCACTAATCCGGGCGACGGCTATTCCAAGTTATTGTTGATCAGCGGGCGCAACGGCGATGATTTAAAGATTGCCGCCACCGCCCTGGTGCTGGGCAATACTGCGATGAGCGGCACGCATTTATCGGTCACCAAAGCGCAACAGGAAACGCCCCGGCGCGCCTATGATGCACCGAGCTGGGTGCGTTTGGATCGACCGATGAAATTCGGTGAACTGGTCGAGTCGCCGCAACAATTGCAGGGTTACAGCCATGTGCCGGATGTGATTCGCATGAACTTGCGCATGCCGCCGGATTTATTCACCTGGCGCAGTCGCGGGGTGCCGGTCGATCTGCGGTTTCGTTACACGCCGACCATCCGCACGAGTGAATCGCGGCTGGTCACCAGCCTCAATGACGAATTGGTGCAAGCAATCAATTTACGTTCGGCCGGGCAAGGCGATAACGCGCATATCAGATTGCCGCTGCAAGACGACGATCTGCAAGGTGACGAACAGTCTTTGTTGATTCCGCCGTTTAAACTCACCGCCCGCAATCAAATGCAATTCGCCTTTTCCTTCGTTTACCAAAAGGAAGGTTCGTGCCGCGATGCGCAGGTCGAAAACGTGCGCGCCATGATAGACCCGGATTCGACGATCGATTTTTCCGGTTTCCCGCATTACGCTGAAATGCCGCATATCGACTTTTTCACCGCACTCGGCTTTCCCTTCACCATCTATGCCGACCTGTCGCAAACTGCGGTGATCATGCCGGAAAGGCCGACCGAACCGGACATTGCCGTCATGCTGACGCTACTGGGGCGCATGGGGGAATCGACCAGTTATCCTGCAACCCAGGTCAGCGTGCTTGGCCCCAGGGATATAACAGCATTCCAGAACCGCGATCTGTTGTTGATCGGCTCGGCAGCGAATCAAAATTTATTGACGCAGTGGGGAGAACATCTCCCGGCCATGATATCGGGTGAGAATCGGCGCATCAGCCAACCGGTGCGCTCGGTGAGTTTTCTGTATGACTGGCTGGGTTTCGATACCGAACCGGACACCACGGTGGCGACTCAGGAAACCTTGCGCGACAATGGGCAGTTGGCCGCCGTGCTGGGGTTCGAATCGCCCGTCACGCCGCAACGCAGCGTGGTGGCGGTGACGGCCACCACGCCGGGCGATATGCTGCAAATTCTGGATGCCTTGGATGACGCCGGTTTGAATAAATCCATGCGCGGCAGTGTCGCCTTTATTCATGCAGGCAAAGTCGACAGCTTCCTGACCGGCAACACCTATACGCTCGGCGCGATTCCGTTTTGGACGAACGTCTGGTTCCCGTTGCTGCACCATCCGCTTTTGCTGGCGCTCATTTGCGTATTCACCTTATTGCTGTTGCTGTATCTGCTGCGACGCGTGTACAAGGCCATTGCGAAAACCAATGTGAGCGATGAAGATGATGAATAAAATGATGCATCCGGGTATCGTGTGGATCAAAAATAGTCTAGGACTTTACATAACCCTCCGTCATTCCCGCGTAGGCGGGAATCCATGCGGTGATCGATACAACTCACTCACTATGGATTCCCGCCTACGCGGGAATGACGGAGATGGATTTTCCGAACTTGGTCTATTGCGTACTTCACCCCACAAAAAAGAAGTAGGTTGGGCTAACGCTTCATCAGCCCAACATTCAACACTATTGGAATTGGCCACGCACATTTTGGGCTTCCTTCGTCAGCGCAATCTACGAATGCAGTGCTGGCGCGCAGTCGCCATCGCCGTTGTCGCGATGGCGTCATGGTCGTTATCGGCAGCTGCAGCGCCCCCCGTCGCGTGTGATTATTGGCCTGCCTGGAACAGCTTTCGCGCGCATTTTATGAATGACGGCGGGCGCATTATCGACCCCGCCGGAGCGAGCGGCATCTCAACGTCAGAAGGTCAGTCGTATGGACTGTTCTTTGCGCTGGTCGCTAATGATCGCCCGGATTTCGAACGCATCTTGCACTGGACTGAAGACAATCTCGCAGCAGGCGACTTGACCGCCAGACTGCCCGCCTGGAAATGGGGCAAGCGCGATGACAATATCTGGGCTGTGATCTATGCCAATGCGGCGAGCGATGCGGACCTGTGGATAGCCTACACGCTGGCTGAAGCCGGGCGATTGTGGAAAGAACCGAAATTCGCGGCCTTGTCGCGTCTGTTGGCGGAACGCATCGTGCGCGAAGAGAGTGTGCCCATTTCCGGTATCGGTCGCACTCTGTTGCCGGGGCCGCAGGGCTTTACGCCGGAAGCCGGTGTATATCGGCTCAACCCCAGCTACTTGCCCTTGCAATTGCTACGGCGCATGGCAGCCGTATACCCAAAACAAGAGTGGGAACAGATGGTGACAACATCGCGTGACCTCATCGTCGATTCCGCGCCACGGGGCTTTGCACCGGATTGGATTTTGTACAAAGAAGGCGGCGGTGCGCAAGCCGATGTCAGCAGCAACGCCATCGGCAGCTACAACGCCATCCGCGTCTATCTTTGGGCCGGCATGTTGGATAGCGCCGATCCATTGCGTAGCTCCCTGCTCAAGGCGCTGGCGCCCGCTGCCGCCTACGTCGTCAAGAACGGTACGCCGGTGTTGGAGATCAATACCCGCACCGGCGTCGCAAATGGCGTGGGGTCGGCCGGATTTTCCGCCGCCATGCTGCCATTTTTGCAGGCTTCCGGCTTGCCTGATGGCGTCGACCAACAACGCGCGCGCGTCATCGCCAAAGCGTCGCTAGAACGTACCGACAATTATTATGAACAAGCATTGACGCTGTTTGGCGTGGGGTGGCTGGACGGTTATTATCGGTTCGCGCGCGCCGGACAGTTGATACCGCGTTGGACATGCGTCGCCAACTGATCAGCCTGGCGCTCGGCCTCGGCGTGCCTTTTTGCGCCGATGCCGCCGCTGCGACCGCAGACTCAAGTTCGAACACCGGATCATCCGATTCCACGCTGGCACTGCAATCAAGCACCAGCCTGGGGGAGATTGCGCCGCAAAAGCCACCGATCGATACCTCACTTGCAACGGAATTGCACCTGCGCCTGTCGGACGAACTGGGATCGCACGAGGTCGTGCATGAGGTGGCACATGAAGCTCGATATGAAGCAGCGACCGATCCGGTGCGTCTGGCATTGCTGGATCAAGCCCGTTTGTGGCAAGCGCGCAATCGCAACGATTTTGCCGCCGAAGCGATCAGCAAGTTGCTGCGCTTTGCGCCGGACGACGCAGACGGTCTGGCGCTGCAAGCGTTCATTCAAATCAATGCCAATCAAGTACCCGAATCCAAGGAGACCCTGGCGCACCTGCGCCGCGTTAATCCACATCATGCCGACATCGTGCGTATAGAAGCGCTGCAAAAATTGGAACATGGCGGTAAAGAAAAATTACGCCAGGTGCGCATGCTGGCAGAAGCAGGTAAGCCTGATCAAGCCTTGGCGCGCATGCACGAACTCTTCCCCGATGGCCCTCCGACCGGTGACCTGGCATTGGAATATTGGGAAATTGTGGCGGACACCGAAAATGGTTGGGAGGCTGCGTATGCCGGTTTGAAAGCCCTGCTGGCGCAAGCCCCGGATAATTTGCGCTATCGGCTGGCATTCGCAGATCACAAGGCGATCCGCAGACCGGACGACCCGGAAGTTCTGAAGACCATTGAAGAGATTTCCAAATCGCCGAACTATCAAGCGCAGGCGCGCAGTGTGTGGCGGCATACCATGTTAAGACTTGCGCCGAATCCGGAAAGCATCCCGTTAATCGAGCACTATCTGGCCGGTGAAACCTTGGAAGACACCGCCGTCAAGGATCATTTGAACGAGATCAAGCAAATACTCCAGCAACAGCACGCGGAATTGACCGATCCCTTTCTTCGCGCTCGCCGCGACGGCCTTGCTTTGCTGAGTGCAAATAATTTGACGCAAGCCGAACGGCGTTTGAATCGTGCGCTGGAAGGTCGCCCCACCGACCCAGACGTATTGGGAGGATTGGGCTTATTGCGTATGCGTCAGGGGCGGCACATCGAAGCACAAGCCTATTTTCTGCGCGCCCAGAAAAACGACCCGCAGCGTGACAGTCAACCTGATCAACCCGGTGGGCGCTGGGCCAAGATGGCTCGCACTGCACATTATTGGGGCTTGATCCGCGAAGCGGGCGATGCGAGTGACGCTGGCAATTTCGCACTGGCCGAAGAGCGCTTGCATAAGGCGCACACGCTGGATGCTAACGAGCCGGAAGCAATGATTGCATTGGGCAAAGTGTATCTTGCGCAAGGACACAGCGCGCAGGCGGAGCAAGCCTTGCGGGAGGCCTTGCATCACGAACCTGGCAACGTGAACGCGCTGCAAACCTTGTTGAGTTTATATGTCGGCGCCGGGCGCGAGCAAGCTGCGACCGATTTGATCGCCCATGCGAAACCTGGCCAACGTGCCGAGTTGATCGCAATCACTAATACCTTGCACGCCAGCCTGCTAAAACAAAAGGCCGAGAAAGCGCAGGCGCAAGGAGATATCGCGCAAGCCATCGCCGCTTACGAACAGGCGGCCAACTATGACGCCGACGACCCTTGGTTGCGCTTGGATCTGGCTCGTTTATACGCCGGCCGAGGCGAACTGCAACGGGGCGAGGCTTTGTTCGATGCCTTGCTGCCGCGCCACGCAAATAGTCACCATGCCGAAGATGCCGCCGCCCGTTACGCGTATGCCTTGTTTTTGTCCGGACAAGCCCAAACCGGCCCGGCACTGACGGCGCTCGATGGCATCGGCGTGCAATTTCGCAATGACGACATGCGCCGCTTGCAGCGTCGCCTGTGGATAGGCGAGGTGATTCAACACGCATCGACCATGCATCAACAGGAACAAGATCAAGCTGCGCAGAAATTATTGGACGCAGCGCAAGTTGCAGTCGGCGCGGATCTGGATTTGACGCTGGATGTGATCGATGCACGCATCGATGCCAAGCAACTTGCATCGGCGCGCACCCAATTGATTCATCTTGCCGATACCGAGACACCGTCAATTGATTGGCGCTTGCGCTATGCGCGCTTGGCGCAACGCATTGACGCCTATGATCTGATGCAAGCGCAACTGCCTAGTCTGGACGCCAGCCAATTATCGGCAGAGCAGGCACAGACATTGGACGACATGAAAGTTAACCTCGCCTTGCATGAAGTCGAAATCTTGCGCAACAAAAATGAATTGGACTGGGCGCTTCAATTGCTTGCGCAATGGCGGCAAAGTCATCCAGACAATGTGCAAATATTGTATGCACAAGCGCAAACCCTGCGCACGGCAGGAAAGCGCGAGCAAGCGGCCGAGAATTATCAACTCTTGCTGGCGCAAAAGCCGGATGATCATCGCGCTGCAATTGCCTTGATCGAGATTCAGGTCGACTTGCATGAAAACGACGACGCCAGACACGGTATCACTGCGCAATTGTTGGATTTGAACGGTGTGACAGAAGACCAAATGGCCGATTTGATCAGCGCGCAAATCGACTTGCAAGACTACGCCGACGCCAAGCAATTGACCGCCACCGCGCTAGGCATAAACCCAAACAGTCCGCGCGCATTGGCCGATGCCAGCCAACTCGCGCGGCGCGACGGCGACTTACCCAAGGCGATCGATTACCTGCAACACTCGCTTGCCAGCGATGCCGCTCAACGAAGCGCAACCGGCCCGGCACAGCTTTCCGCATTGCGCGTCGTGCAAAATCCCGATCAGCCAACGACGCCGGAAGCGGAATTAGAAGCAACCCCAACAAGTGCCAGCGAGTTGACAGCGGCGCAAAGCGACCACTACAGTTATCGTCGACTGGCTGAGATGCTCGATCAACATACCGATTGGTTTTTTTCCGCCTTTGATCGACATAGCCGTAGCGGTACGCAAGGTATTTCCGAATACGATGCGACCGAAATTCCGCTGGCGTGGGAACGTGCGCAAGGGCCGGGTGGGCGTTGGACCTTCCATGTCGATTTGGAGCAAATCAATGCCGGTATCTTGAATCTTGCCGATAGCGGCAATGCGGCAAGTTTTGGCAGCGTGTTGCTGTGCCAGCCGCAATGCAATAGCGGTACATTCAATCAAAGCGCCAGCGGCGTTGCGTTCAACGCATCCTTGCAGCGCGACAATGTGCGTTACGATATCGGTACCTCGCCGCTCGGCTTTCCGGTGAAGACCATCGTCGGCGGCATTCTGGTCAAGGGCGACCTTGGGCCGCTTGGTTACTCCTTCGACATGTCGCGTCGTCCGGTGACGGGCAATTTGCTGTCCTATGCGGGCGTGGCAGATCCGCGCACCGGCCAGACCTGGGGCGGTGTCGATGCCACCGGCGTACGCCTTGGCCTTAGCCTCGATTCCGGCGGGCGCTATGGTTGGTGGTCGTCTTTAGGTTTGCACGATCTGAATGGTGAAAACGTGAAGGGCAATCTGCGCTTGCAATTGATGACGGGCGGCACGCTACGTTTGATCAATGAGGATGACCTCTTGCTGCAGCTTGGTCTAACCGGTATGGTTTGGCGCTTCCGCCAAAACGTCGGCCAATACACTTTTGGCGATGGCGGCTATTACAGCCCGCAACGGTATGAATCACTATCGCTGCCGGTGACGTTCGGCGCACGTTACGCGCGCCTTTCCTTTTCGATGCGCGCCTCGATTTCAAGTTCGTATTCGGAGACCAACGCAGCGCCGTATTTTCCGACCGATGCAGCGATGCAGGCGGCGGCGCAATTATTGTCGACTTCCAATGGAACGACCCCGATCTATAGCGGCGGGCCGAGCCATGGAGTTGGCCGCTCGTTCGCGCTAACCGGAGAATACCAATTGCTGTCGCAACTGTTTTTTGGCACGCGCTTTGAGCTGGATCGTTCAGTCGATTATGCGCCGAACCGTTTCGTGGTGTATGTGCGTTACGCGCTTGATCATGCGTCGGCGCAAGCGGTTAATTTTTTACCGGAACCGTTTGTATCACCGGCGCAGTATTGATGTATGAGTGGTGCGTTATGGGGGAGTTGACATGAGCACTTGTTGGAAAAGGTTCGCAACATGGATGATAATCGGCAGCTTGACTAAGCTCTGCCTGGTGCAAGCGACATTCGCTGCCGATACGCCAGCGCTTCCGCATTTCGACCCCACCAATCCCATCATCTTGAATGAGTATGCGGTGCAAAAAGCGCTCGCCGGCGATATTTCCACCGCGATCATTTTGTTGGAACGTGCCTTGTTGATTGCTCCCTATGATGCGCTCATACGTCGTAATCTCGATGTGCTGCGGGCTTTACAGGCAGGGAAATCGGCAGAACCACCTGTAACCATCGCGCCGCCTGAAGAAAGTGCGCCATCGCAACCCGACAAGGTGACCGACGATGGCTTACCGAAGGTTCCGCTTTGGCCTCCTAAGTGAAGGATGAAAGGTTATGCGAAAACTGAGCTTTCTCCTGCTGATCTACGCCGTTACCGCCACTGCCGCGCCGAATTGGCTGCGCGTGGGAAAAAGCCCGCACGCCGAGGTGTATATCGATACGCATAGCGTTGAACGACCATTCGAACACGTCAAATTCTGGACCTTATTGCAATTCAAAACACGTCAAAGCGGCGGCTGGATTTCGGAGCGGCGCTTGTTTCTTTTCTCGTGTAAGACGCGTTCTTTGGAGTGGCAACAGTCGATGTATTACGCCGAGGCGATGGGCGACGGCGAATTGCTCGACGTCCGCACCTTGAACAAATACGGCAACGACGATTTCGTGGCCAAAGAATTCGAACCATCCACCAGAGAGGGCAGCATCAACTATAAGGCGGCAGTTCCGGAATCGGCTTTCCTCGATGTTTTCAAGAGCATGTGCTGATATGGTTAAATTTTTACGCGCAGCAGCTTCTATGCATGGATTGGTGATATTCATTGCCGCTCTATTGCAGCTGTTGCCGCTTGCTTGCGCGGCGCGCGCTGCGAGCGACAGCAACACGCATGACATCCCTTTGGTCACCCGTCATTACGACCTGCATCTATTGGATAAAGATCCAAGCATACGATTGCGCGCCAGCGATAATCCCTTGCTGATTACCTTCGGTGTGCGCGCCGATGAAAAGATCGCGCGCGCGGACTTGAAGCTGAACTATCTGTATTCGCCGTTATTGATTCCGCTGCAATCGCATATCAAGGTTTTGCTCAACGGCGAAATCGTTGGCGTGTTGCCGATGACCGACAGCAATGCCGGTCGTGCGACTTCCGGCGAGGTCGAGATCGATCCAGCCAAGATCAAAAGTTTCAACAAATTGACACTGGAATTGGTGGCACATTACACGGCCGACTGCGAAGATCCTTTACAAACAAATCTGTGGGTCGATATTCAACGCGGCAGCGGCTTTACGCTCACCGCACAGCCGATTGAGATTGCCAGCGATTTGGCCTTGTTGCCCAAGCCCTTCTTCGATATGCAGATATTGAGCCTGATCGAGCTGCCCTTCGTCTTTTCCGCCAAACCATCCTACAGCACCTTGCGTGCGGCCGGAATTACGGCATCGTGGTTTGGTCAAATGGCCAGTTGGCGCGGGGTGCGCTTTGCGGCCAGCTTCGATGCCGCACCCAAAGGCCATGCGGTCGTGTTTGCCACCAATGCAGAACGACCGGCGTTCTTGCGCGCACTGGGAGAATTCAACGGCCCCAGTCTGGACCTGTTGACCAATCCAACCGACGGTTATTCCAAATTGCTGTTGATCAGCGGACGCGATGGCGACGATC
>Ga0207099_1025_pt1 | contig 31149 bp, 31 predicted proteins | sample Alteio_BWMinHeat_85_FD_153521 | JGI IMG/M metagenome (GOLD analysis project Ga0207099, IMG submission 153521) | Enriched cells from forest soil in Barre Woods Harvard Forest LTER site, Petersham, Massachusetts, United States -... | ecosystem: Environmental > Terrestrial > Soil > Temperate forest >... | reverse complement strand
GGCGGCATCTGGATTGCTGGATAGACGTAACCGTCCAGGCGGAGTCGCTCGAGGGGCTCGAGGTAGGCTGCGAGCGCTCGCCGGCGCGGATCAAAGTAGTTCGCCTTCGACTCTGAGGACGTCTCAACGTCGACCTGTGTAACGACAACGTCGCCAATACGCGTGTAGATGGGCTCTTGGCCCACGATAGCTTCCCCCATTGGCGATCCCAGTGCCTTTTCGTACATGGCGGCAGTGTGGTATTGCAATGGACCGAAGTTCTTGAGGAACTGGTCGGTTCCCTCACGAACATATGGATACGTGCTGACCCGGCTCGCGATCTTGGCAAAACTCTCGGGTAGTATCGAGTCGTCGAAGACTACCGTGGCACCCGCCGCGCGCAGTTCTTCGACTGCCTTCATAAAGGCCGCACGGGTCGCCGCCTGCAGAGGTATAGACGCCGCCGCCTCGAGCTTCGCCGCCGCCTCTTCGGGAACCGCGAACGGCACGCCGTGGAACGGGATACCAGACGCCTTGAGGATGAACACCGGTACACCAAAGCGTTTGCCGCGCAGGGCGTCGGATTTTAGGTACTGTGTATAGGGTCCGGGCTGTGCTCTAGCCGCAGAGCCAGCCGTTGCCGGGTCCAATGCGTCCTCACCCGCCATAACCGACAGGGCGATTGCGGCATCGGTCACGGTGCGGGCGATGGGCCCCGTGTTGTCGAGCAGCCAGTCAAGCGGCGCAATGCCCGCGATGCTAACGAGTCCGCGAGTCGGGAAGACACCGATTACGGCGCTAGTTGCCGAAGGCATGCGGATTGAATTGCCGGTATCAGTGCCATTGCCGAGGACGGCCATGTTGGCGGTGACCGCAGTCACGATGCCCCCGGAGGACCCGCCAGGAGAAAAGCGCACATCGTACGCGTTACCAGTGCGTCCGAATGAACTGCTGCGGTTGGTGTCGCTGTTGGCGAAATCCGGCATGTTGGCATGGCCGATAATAATCGCGCCCGCCGCCCGAAACTTCGCAACGATCGGGGCATCTTTGGGAGCTACCAGCTCATAGTCCGGGATCTTAAACCCCGCCCAGCCGTTTGTCGTCACCTGACCTTCAATACTGGTATTCGCCTTGATGATGATCGGTACGCCCCAGAGCGGGCCGCGAACCACGGAACCGCGTGCCGCCTCCGCGTCTTCGCGTTCGGCCGCTGCAAGCGCGTCGGACTCCATGACTGATTCGATCGACCTATAGATCCCGTCGTAGCGGTGAATCCGATCCAAATACCACTGTACGACCTGCGTTACCGTGTATTTGTGCTGCGCGTAGTAAGTCTGTAGGCGGGAAACTGTGACCTCGAGCAGGTCATTATCTATTTTGGTTTGGTTAGGCGTCCGAGCGAGGCAAGTGTTCCTGGACAAAAGGGCGCCCAGGCACAGCAGGGCTTGGAGAGCGAGCACAGATTTTGGCATTGGCAGCGTCCCATCCTTTCGATTCCGATGGCAGGTAGCAATTCTTGCGGACAACTTCTAATTATTATACCGCGTCGAATGGTATGGACTTGTAACGCTGGCACCAACAGGTAACGAACAGCGGGCCTTGACGCGTTAGGAATTGGGTGAAGCCTGAATTCGTGCTACCGATTCGATCGCAGCGACCGTGATCTCCTATGAAGACAAAAAAGGTCATTGGCACAAGGAGAAATCCGCGAGACGATCCTCCGGACGCGGATGTCGAGGGTTGAAGGCGCTGTAGCCATCGCCTCATTCGGGTTTGAGCTGACCGTGTTTGCGTAAAACTTGTTGGAGCTGATCGTGGGGCAGTGCTTGGACCGTCCAATAGTCTGCGCCGGTCATCGTCTTGGCGGCAACGAGCGCATTGATGATGGCCTCCTCGGTGGCCTCGATGACGGCGGTGAACATGGGATTCATCTTCCAACTTTGCATGCGCTGTATCGTGGCGTTGGGTGCAGTGAACGGAGGTTCCGCGCTATTTCCTTCGTCAGCTCCTGGATTGGCCGTTGAAAATGCAAGGAAGATGTCGCCCGAGCCGTCACCTTCAATGGCTCCGAGCCGGCCTAGACTGACGGAAACGCGTCGCGCCAGGCGCTTCAATTGATCGGGCGTCAGGGGGGCATCGGTGGCAACGATCACGATGATGGATCCCTGCTCCTGTTTTCGAACACCTTGAGCGGTGGCCGCTACGCGTGCATCGCATAGAGGTGCCGGGTTACCGTCATGGTCGAGAACCGGAGGACTGAGGAGTTTCTGGACGCAGGGCTTCTGTAGATTCATTTCTCGGGCAACGGCGATGCCGGCGACTCGCAGTTGCTCGCGCCTGCCGTAGTTGCACTGGACTAGCACTCCAACCGTATAGCCGCCTTGCGCGGCGTCGAGCAGCCGCGACGAAGTTCCGGTGCCTCCTTTAAAGCCGTTGCAGATCATGCCGGTGCCGCCGCCGACGTTGCCCTCGCTTAGAGGGCCGCCAGTAGCGGAATCGAGGGCATCCTGAGTGACTTTTGCGGTAACGTGCTGGCCCTTGATGTCGTTGAGCGTCGAGTCCGCGGTTTCGGCAGCAACCGGATACCAGAAGGGACCCGGATGCTTGTGTTGCGCCATCCACGCTACTGCAGCGTCTCGTACAACGCCGACACTGCCTGTATTGGTGATGAGGATGGGTGTTTCTAGAAGGCCGCTTTCCTCGATCCAATGAGTGCCGGTCATATCGCCGTTGCCGTTTCCCGCGAAGTAGCCAGCGAAGACGCTTTTTGTTCCGTGCTTGCCGCGCGGCAGAATGGCCGTTACGCCGGTGCGAACCGGGCCTTTGCCGATGATAAGCCGCCCTTCGCCGGAGATGAGTGTCGTGTACCCGACTTCGACGCCGGCAACATCGGTGATGGCATTCAGGGGTCCGGGGGTGCCATCGAAGGGCACGCCGAGATCACGCGCGCGCGGCTCTGTGTGCGTTTGCGCACGCCCAGGCGTGCTCGCCAGTGTCGATAGGGCTAGCACGATAAGAGCGAGTGCGTGGAAGAGTGACATGGGAGCTCCTGACGTCGTTATTGTGGTTCTACGCAGCAAGATCATTATAGGTGCTCAAGCGCCAGCGCGGTTCAGCGACCTAGAACAAAATTGGTGATTCATGCGCCGTCACCGCGTCGACTCAAAATCAGAGAGGCTGGCTCGGTTCTTTCTACGGTTGCGTAAGAGGCTTGAGGGCGTCCTGCGCTCGTTTATTTTTGGGATCGAGCTTCAGTGCCCGGTCAAATTCCGCACGCGCCTTCGGGTCCTCACTGTTTTGGCTGGAGACTAGCGCGTGAGGCAACAGGGGTAAAACGCGGTCCTGCTTGCTTACAGCGATACTATCCGTGAGACTGCCAAAACTGCTGTAGGGAGCGCGGAATGGCGGGGGATAAGGGGTGGTGGTCACGAGAAGTCATGTTCCGGGCCGCTGTTGATCCATTGCGCTGCGCAGTCCATGCTTCGCGGCCCGGTGTGGCCATGCCGGGCCACCCGTTCGAGGCATGCGTCTCACCCCTGGACGCTGCGGGAAACGCGTCCCTGCGTTTCACGCCCGGGCCCATGACTCTGCGCACCCACCTGGGTACGATTCGCACACTCTTCCCGATTATTGCTCCACCGCCCGTACCTGCATGAGTCAGGACTCCGCCAATCAGACAACCGTAAACGCTCACGTATTCGTGAGCTACGCGTCGCAGGATGCCGCTGTAGCCAATTCCATCGTTGGGAGTCTCGAAGCTCACGGACTCAAATGCTGGATGGCGCCGCGGGATGTGAAGCCGGGCGCGCAGTATGCGGATGCCATCGTACGGGCAATCAATGAGGCGAAGGCGCTGGTGTTGGCGATGTCGGCAAGCGCTGTCGACTCCGCCCATGTGGCGCGGGAAGTGGAGCGGGCGGCGTCGAAACGCAAACCCATCATTCCGTTTCGAATCGACGCGGCACCTTTAAGCGCTGCGTTGGAATACTTCCTGTCGGCGTCGCAATGGATCGATGTGCCGAAGCTGGGTATGCCGGCGGCCCTCAATAAACTCAAGGAAGCGGTGGGGCAGGGGTCGGCGAGTACGTCGCCAGGAATTCCAGCCGCACCGGGGAGCCCTGGAAGGGGCAAACGTATCGCCATCGCTGCGGCAGTCGTCGTCGCTCTGGGAATTGCGGTGGGCTTAGGGTTTTACCTTTGGTCGTCGAAGCATGTCGCACAAACTCCTTCGGTAGCCGTGATAACTGACAAATCGATTGCGGTGCTGCCGTTCGTGGATATGAGCGAGAAGAAGGATCAGGAGTATTTCTCGGACGGTTTGTCGGAGGAACTGATCGACATGCTCACGAAGGTTCCTGAACTACATGTGCCAGCACGGACTTCGTCGTTCTACTTTAAAGGCAAGCAGGTGACCATCGCCGATATCGCCAAGGCGCTTGGCGTTGCGCACGTCTTGGAAGGTAGTGTGCGCAAATCTGGAAACGCCCTTCGTATCACGGCGCAGCTGATTCGCGTCGACAACGGCTACCACGTCTGGTCCGAAACCTACGATCGCAAGCTAGATGACGTTTTCAAGATTCAGGATGAGATCGCAGACGCCGTGGTAGCGGCCCTCAGAGTTCACTTGTTACCCGTGCAGCAGCCATCGGCTCAGAGTGAGCTCCACACTGGGAATCTTGAGGCGTATGAGCTGTACCTTCAGGGCCGGCAGAGCTACAACCAAAGCGACACCCCCGGCTATCAACGTGCTGTGACAGCATTTCGGGCCGCGACCACGATAGATTTGCACTACGCGGCGGCGTACGCGGACCTCGCCTTGGCGCAATTCTGGCTGACCGACGACACTTACTCCGGCATTGCCGCCGATGTGGCTGGCTATGAGAGTGCGCTGGCGGCCGCAGAGAAGGCCGTCTCTCTCGCGCCAGGACTGGCAGCGGGCTACTCCGCGCGGGGATTCCTGCGTGCGGTTTACAAGTTCGACTTTGCTAACGCGCAGGAAGACCTGGATAAGGCGGTAGCTCTTAGCCCCGGCGACGCAACGGTTCTGCACAGATCTGCCGTATTGCTTGGCGTGCTCGGTGAGCTGCCAGCGGCTATTGCCAGAGAGCAGCAAGCCCTCGTGCTGGATCCGCTGTCGGAGGAGATCTGTCGGCGTCTAGGATTCTTTCTGGCTGCCAATCAACAATTGGCACAGGCTCGACCCTTATTTGAGAAGGCCCTTGCGATAGCTCCAAACTCGGCGCATGCCCGCTTCAACCTGGGAGAGCTATATCTGCTGGAAAATCAGCCAGCGCAGGCGCTGGCTGCGTTTCGTCAAACCGGAATAGGGGTCTACAGTTTGAGTGGCCAGGCTAAGGCGGAATACTCTCTGGGGCACGCCGATGAATCACGCCGAGCGCTCGACACGTTAATGGCGAAATACGGAAGGGCGTCTGCTTGGATGATCGCCGAGGTGTATGCCTGGCGCGGTGAGAAGGGAGCAGCATTCGAGTGGGCGGAGCGCGCTTATGCGCAACGAGATGACGGCATAACGTGGATGAAGATTGACACGAATTTCCGCAGCCTGCGAGGCGACCCGCGATATAAGGCGTTGCTGCGCAAAATGAACCTGCCAGAAGGGTGATCACACTAGCCACGTCCCGGGATGCCGTGGATCCATTGCGCTGCGCAGTCCATGCGTCTCACCCATGCAGGCTGCGGGAGAACCTTTCTGTGCCTTCGCTTTCCTGCGTCGCATGCGTCTCACCCATGCAGGTTGCGCACGCTGGGCAGATTGTGCGCGACATGGCTCGCGCCGGTGGCAGGACTCGGACGGTGAGTGTTACCGCACCGCCCGAGCCATTGTCCCGTCATTTTCTCAATGGGCGTTTGCGAGCTGAACTAGACCGGACTTGTCGCCTTTGCTACGAAGCTGACTGTACTTTGTCAGCAGCGGGGCATTGATGCGGGCAACGGCGTCATTGACCGCCTTGTTCACGCAGGCCTCGCCCTCTTTCTTACCCCATGTGGCGGCGCTCTCGCAGAGCGCTTCCGCGGCGTAGCGAATCCGCAAATAGAGTGTCTTTGCGCCCTTCGTGGTGGAAACGTCGAGGTCCGAATATCCTACCGGATACGACACCGTGGTCGCACTCGCGGGGGTTGCTTCGGCGGCCGCGGCCGACTGCGCCAGCGCAGTTCCGCCTAGACTTAAGAAGCTGACGGCAACAATGAATTTCACCAGGTTGGATTGAGTTTTGATCAGGTTGTTCATGACTATCTCCTTGGGGTAGATGGGTAAGCGCTCGCTTTTGACCTAATGTTAACGCTGTTAACACCAATGTACCACAAATATTAACAATGTCAACATGGGCTAGCCTTTCCGCTCCGCACCCGCTATGTTGTGCGCATGGCAACAAAAGCTAAAAGGGGCGGGAAAACGACCCCTAAAAAGGCCAGCAGCTACCATCACGGGGCGCTGCGGGCGGCCCTCATCCGCTCGGCCCGCGAAATTCTGGAAGCTGAGGGCTACGAGGCACTTACCTTGCGTGCCGCGGCGCGACGAGCCGGCGTCTCACAGGCAGCGCCTTACAATCACTTCGCCGACAAGGCGGCCTTGCTGGCTTCAATTGCCACGCTTGGGTTTAAGGAATTCGCCGCGGCGATGCGACAGGAAATGAGTGTAGCCGAGGATCCGCAAGCGCGGCTGAACGCGGCCGGCATTGCGTATGTCGCTTTTGCAACGTCCAACCCTCATCTATTCAAACTGATGTTCGGCTCCAGCGTCCGCCAGGCATCCGGTGACGCGGATTTGGATGCCGCGCGGACATCCGCCTATGAGGTACTGCGCGGGGCCGTGCATTCCGTTCCGCAGTCTATCTCAAGCGATGCGGCGCATGATGAGCTGGAGAGTCTTAGGTCCTGGGCATTCGTTCATGGTCTTGCAACGATGATCAACGAGGGCACCATTGCGCCCGACGCTTATGGCGCCCATTCTGCGCGAGAACTTATTGCCGCTCTATTCAATGCGCCAGAAGCCCAAAGCAATAGCAGGCCGATTGCTGCAAAAAAGAGTAGGAAATAGGGTAACGGGTTACGACGTTGACGAAGACGCCCGGCGTTTATGAACCCGAATTCGGGCCGGTCAAGTCGCGGAGCAATACCAGGGCGGCCCCGATGCCGGCCAATATTGCGGATGCCGCCGCCAAGAAATTGTGCGCGCTGATCGCGCTCTGTCTCATTCGCTCATCAGTGATGAAATAGTTATACTAGGGCCTCAGGCCCAACAGGTTCCGTACATTGCCGGTTCGTTGCATTTGTCGCGTGCGGCGAATGATGTCGACGCCTAAGGATATGAGACCGATGGCCGCGGCGCCGAGAGCGATCCGGAAAAGTGCGTGGAGTAGGGGATGCATTCCTATATATTAGATGCGCGTGGCCTGGTCAGGGGCACACTGGCCTTAGGAGGCGTAGTGCGTGAAGTATCTACTTCATTTCGCTGGGCATGTCCTCGGCGGCCACAATTTGCCAATTCCCGTTCCGCTTGAGCCAAGTGTCGGTCCACGTGAGTTTGACCGTATGTTTTCGGCCATCCGCCTCAGTATGTATTGCACTTTCGCTGCCGTAGAGAATGGCCGTCGAGTCGCCAAAAAAATGTACGGTCACCTCGTACAATGTGCAGGCTTCTTCTGATGGTTTCGCACTCAAGGCGTGCGCGACCGCTTGCTGCTTGGAGTAGCGCGATCCGTCGGGGGCGGTTCCTTGAAAATCTTCAGCTAGAATTTTCTTTTCGATTCCATTATGAGTACAAGCAGATTCCGCCCATTGGCGCTCCCAATCGATCAGAGTCTTTGCCGTTGCATCAGTCGCGGCTGCCCAGTGACTTTCCTGTGCCTGCGCCCGGCTGAAAATCAGCACGGTTATGCTCAAACCTGCGACTAAGAGGGCGCGATTCAGTGAACGATGGTGAGCCATGTCTTTTCCTTTTTGGGTGATAGCCAAGCATAGCGTGAATTAGCCTTAGGATGGCGTGATGCGGCGGCGGCGAAAGAGGATGGCGGATAGGTTGTCGGATCGGCAAGGATCGAAGCAGGGCTATTGAAGTGATTTCTCGTAGCGCCACACTTCGAGTGCAAAGGTTCCCCCGGCCACTTCTACGTTGTCGGTCACCGTCCCAGTCCTTAGCCAGCCACACTTTTCGTAGAACCTCGCGGCACGATCGTTGCCAATGGCGCACGCGAGCCAAGCGATATGGACACCACTCATCCGAAGACGAGCTTCGGCGTCGACCATCAGAACTGCGGCAACGCCGGACCCTCGCGCACTGGAAGAGACATAGAATTGGTACAGCTCGGCACCCTTGAGTACGTAAAAGCCCACAGGCGCACCCGTTTCCGCTACGCGCACAGGGCTTGAAGTCGCTCGAAGTCTTTCCTCAAAACTTTGCAACGTACGAAAGGCGGCAAGCTCCGCCGGTACGATTCGAGCATGCGCGTCTTGCCAGCCGTCGAACCAGATCTTGGCCAACTGCCCGATCTCCGAACTATTCGCGTCTCTGATGTTTGCACGGGTTCTGTTGTCCACTGCTGCCACTTCTATTGGGCCTCGCGCCGACCTCGGAAGAGCGGGCTGGTACCCGACCGATGGAAAATGAGCCCGCTATCGCCGTATGCGGAAAATCCGGCGAAGAGAATCGTCCCGCAGGTAGAGGCCTGCCCAAGCGACGAGCGCAAAGTACACGCCAAATAGCACTGAACTCCATAACGGGTCTTCTATCCGAACCTTGCTCGCCACGGCACCTCCGCAAAATCCGGTCAAGAGTACTGCGCCCGGGGTTGCGAGCCGATGCTTACTGCGCGTCGATGCGAAACAGTACCTGGAGTGGATAACCCACGACACTCTCGAAAAACGCACGGTCCAGAGCCAGATGCTCTTCGGTTACCTTCAGTTCAAGAATCTTGGGGAGTGTTTGGAACCCGGCGACGGCCAAGGCGTTGAAATAGTCGGCAAAAGTCTTGTGCATATAACTCACGGGAACGGCCTTGCCGTCCCGTCTCCAGACGTACCCCTCATAGGACTGATCGACACCGGCAAAGTAGTCTCGTCCCTTGGAGTCGAAGTAAACGGGCTTCTGCGGAGGGCGGATATAGGGCAGAAATGGGTGCGGTACCGCGAAAATGAAACGACCGCCCGGAGCGAGGCGCGAACGCACGGTTCGGAATACCGCGGTCATGTCAGCGCAGCTCAAATAGCTGAGCATAAACACGGCGATCACCCGGTCGAATCGCTGCCGCGGAAAATCCTGAAAATTCGTAGCATTGCCGATCTCGAAAGTCATCGGGCACGGTGCGCCGCTCGCGGCAGCCTGTCGTGCACGCCCGATCATCTCGCTGGAAATATCGATGCCGAATACCGACGCAGCGCCTGCATGCGCCACCAGGCGGGCAACGTATCCTTCTCCGCACCCCAGATCCAGCACATGCGTGGCGTTAACGGGCCCGAGTTCCTGCAGCACGACCGGTCTGGCCGTGAAATCCGAGAGAATCATGGGTCCCTGCCGGGCCCACTGGTCTGCGTTCTGATCGAACATTCCAGCGAAAGAATCAGTCTGCATAACATTGGCCCCTAAACAACCGACTATCGCTGCAGCATCCGATGCTTCTTAAGCGTTAAGGCGCGTAACGGGTGAAGACGTAGTCGCGATCCTTGGCCGGCACGTGACAGGGAAAGCAAGTTCCGTGTTTCGCTTCATCCGCAGGGATTCCGTCCTTGTCGAACTGAGCGTACCCCCACCCGCCGGTTGCAGCGTATTTTTTCGAATCCTTCACCATGAACTGCAGGTACCAATCAGGGGCGGTTCCGGCAACGAAGGATTGATCGCGCCCAAATACCTTGTTGTTTTCTGCGGAGGGAACGTAGTTCCACGCGAGTCGGGCGATAACAGTACCGTCTGGGAACGATTGCTTACCGGTGCGATAGGCCTCGATTGCTTTATCGTTGCCCAAAATTGCCCGAATATCGTTTAGATTCCCTGCTTCGTGTGCGACGGATATCAGCCTCCAATCGCGGTAGCCGGCAGGTATTTTAATTCCAAAGATCGGTGCGGCCGCTCCCTCGGTGTGTTCAGATGCGGGGGCCATATGGACGAGCGCCCCGGTCAGCGCTATAACCGCACCCAACAAGTAAGAGATCCCTTTCATACGGTGTCCTCCATCCAATATGTTGGTTCTGCCTATGCGTTACCCAATAGTGCTACCCGTTTCCCGTGGGCGTCAATTCGAGTATTACCGACCCACTGATACCTAGGTGCAAATTGATTGCGACAGTATCGAGTGGGACAATTTTGCATACGGTCAAACTAAAGAGGAAGCAGTGGTCGCACGCGCAGCACCGGCGCCGCGCAAACGAACCATTGGACTTATAAATCACAGCAAGGAGGGAGCCATGACGAAACTTTTAACCTGGTTGATGGTGATCATTGCGGTAGTGCTCGCCGTGGCGGGCGGAATAGCCTGGGCCGCACAGGACAAGTACAGCCTGCGATTGCCGAATGGGCTCGCTTTCGGAGAGTTCAGGGGATACGAAAACTGGCAGGTGGTCTCCGTCAGTCAGACCGCAGAACTGCTCAAGGTGGAGGTCGCCAACCCCACGATGATCGCCGCCTATCGGGCCGGCATTCCCGGCAACGGCAAGTCGTTCCCCGACGGCTCCAAGATCGCGAAGATCGAGTGGAAGCCGAAAAAGATGGCGGAATCACCTTTCGCAGTCAACGTGCCGGACACCTTGCAGGACGTCTTTCTGATCGAAAAGGACAGCAAGCGATTCCCGGATACCAAGGGATGGGCCTATGCGGTGTTCGACTATCAGCCCGAGTCTGACACGTTCAAGCCAGATCCGACCGGTACCGTCAATTGCGGTTTCGCGTGCCATACGGTGGTGAAGGCCAAAGATTACATTTTTCACTCGTACCAGAAGCGATAAGGCGAGGACGCAGTACCGCGCGGGATTCTCGAGATCATGGTACGAAGACGGTCTCGAAGGCACGTTCGCAAGATTGGGCGGCTAACCGCGCACTGTTGGGAGCGATGACCTGGGAGCGCTCTAACCATGCATATATTCCTCACACTCACACAAGGTGTGCAAGCTCCCGACGCCGCGCTGACACTCAATCGCGTGGCGCTCGGGGTATTCTTCGCGATCAGCGGGTATCACAAACTGTTCAATGCTTCCAGGCACGCGACACTGACCAGTACGCTGCGAGACGACGGTGTGCACGCTGTGCCGATCATGCAATGGTTGCTGCCTAGCGCGGAGTTCGGTGGCGGATGCGCGCTCATCGTTGGTTTACTGTCCGTGCTGGCGGCGTTCGGGTTGTTCGTGATTTGTGCCGGAGCCCTTGTACTTGACGCCGTCAAACGGATCCGTGCCTGGCAGCCAATTGATCGCGCCGATTGGCTCGGTGACCTGCTCTACGTCCCCGAAGCGCTGTACTGCATCGGGCTGACCGTCGTGATGCTTGCGGGGCCAGGGCCGTGGAGCCTTGACGCGATAATCGCGGCGCTCCTCGCAGGCTAGGCACCATGCACTGTGCATTCCAGTGCATAGGAGAACTACGGAAATACTTGAGCTTGCCGCGAGGAAAATGAATAACCAATCCGAGGTTCGTAGCACAGCGGCAGCATTTTGGCGTCGAGTGCTGGCATTTCCAGTCGTGCAGATTGTGGTAGCAATCCTCTTTGTTGCGATTCCCTTTGCCATTGTCAGTACATCTTTCAATCTGTTCGTGACGGATAAACTTTTGAGACGTGTAGGCGCGCTGCTGCTGGCGGCGGTCGTTTTGGCGGGCTATTCGGCTTTCGTTCGAGTGATGGAGAAGCGCAGGGTCACCGAGCTGTCGACCCAAGGCGCGGCGCTGGAACTGGGCACTGGGTTAGTGTTGGGCGCGCTGCTATTTTCCGTGACGGTAGGAATACTCGCCGCATTAAGCATCTATCACGTTACGGGAAACAACGGTTGGCCGGCCATGCTCGCGTTTCTGCCCGCGTGCATACTCACCGGCGTTCTTGAAGAAATACTGATTCGCGGGATTGTTTTTCGGATTCTGGAACAATGGTTGGGGAGTTGGATGGCGCTCTTAATCTCGGCAGTCGTTTTCGGGGTGCTACATCTTCTCAACCCTGGAGCCACACTCTTGAATGCCGCGGCGATAAGCATTGAGGCGGGAGTACTACTGGCCGCGGCCTACATGCTCACGCGGCGTCTGTGGCTTTGCATCGGCACCCACATTGCCTGGAACTTCACACAAGGTGGCATCTTCTCAGTGGCGGTCTCGGGAGGGGAAAACAAAGGCCTTCTGAGATCAACGCTGGTCGGGCCCGATTGGTTAACCGGCGGAACATTCGGCGCGGAAGCGTCGGTCGTGGCGTTAGTGGTTTGCTTTGCTGCCGGAATCGTCTTGATAGTTTTGGCAATAAAGAAACGCAACGTTGTCCCGGCGTTTTGGGCGAACAGAACTGCACCTGAACTCAAGCCAGAAAGTGCTGCGTGATGAGATGCTGGAAGGCTGCTCACGGCATCCACATCCAGGCCAATCTTTTTAACCACGACAAAATTTGTCGACCAGTATTCGACCTATCTCACCGGCGCGATCGAGCCCGGGAAATCGCAATATTTCAAGATCTCCTGTGGCTGCAAGGACACGCCGCCAGCGGAACACGATAGCTACAAGCTGGAAGTGATTGGCGGATACTAAAGCGCGAAGAGGCGAGGGGAACAGGAATGGGCGATGAGGTCACGATTGGTCCGGTCGGTATAGTCAGTGGACTGCCGAACGAGAGTTGGTGAATGGAATTTTCCGCTGGTGCCGCTGCGGTACTAAGTTATTTCTCGTAGACCGAGCGCGCGGCCTCGCCCTCGCAGAACACGGTATCCGCAGGCCTAACAGCTCTGTTTTTGCTCACTTCCAGACTTATGGTCGAACTCGACAATTAGTCTTCCGCGTTCACGTCCGTGCTGCCGTTTTCCGACTTCCACGCGCATCTCGAGTGATAATCTGCGAAGCACGACGTAAAGTCGTACGATGCGCCGTTCGCACGTATCATGGTCATGATGTCATTTCTACCTCCCGTTTCCGCACTGTTGAGTTCCTTTGCGCGTGTCCCTCGTGGAGCCTCATTTGCGCTGCCGTTGCTGGTCATCTCGATTTGCTCGGGATGTATCTCCTCCGGGGGCCGAATCGAGCCGGTGGACGACCCACCGCTGGTCTCAGATACCTCTCCAGCACCCGTGTTGCACGATGTTCCGATGGCTGCGAGCGAGGGCGACAGTGAAGTTCCGGTGGCCGTTGCCGAGTCGGAACAGCACGAGGCGCCGCCCAAGCCTGGAGACTTGACTGAGTTGATCGTCAGGGGGCGCACGCGCGACCTTGTCATCCGCGACTTGGTTGCCGAGGGCCAGGCGCAGCTGCGCGACGTGCAACTTCAGTACGTCCTTACCGGTAAGGATGGCCATGAGGTGCTGCGCGGCCGGCCGGTCGCGTTCGCGTTGTGGAGCGAGGCGCAGAAGAATTGGACCATTGCCCACCTGGAGATCCCCCGCCCACCCGTGAAATGGAAGCCTGGCCGCGGGGAACTGCCCTTCACCGTGCGTACTCCCGGAATTGAGGCGCGGCACGTCAAGGGAACGGGGGCCGAGCGACTCATGTTCACATTTTCGCGCGGTGGCGAGGAGCTGAAGGTGTACGGCCGCAAGTTCCCGGTGTTCGACAACACCCTTATCAAAAAGAAGCGCTGGCGCGAGGCCGCCGCGACGGCACGATACATTGTCTACTTGCCCTTTACCCGCGATACCCTCGACCCGCGCCTCATTACCGGCGGCAGGGACTTCCTGCTCGCCACCGCACGGAGCGCCTTGGACGAACTTCGTGACGCAAGCGTGCCGAGCGACGCCTTTCCGGGCGAACTGCTCGCGGACGTGATACCCGCGGAGGTCATTGCGACGCTCGCTGTTATCGAACAAACCGACGACGAGGACTTCCTCGACAAGGGCACAGACGCATTCGACGAAGTGCTCAGCCAGTACGGACTGAAGCGCGAAGAAGCCTATCGCTATAGCGTCTCGAGCGCGAACGCACTGGGCCCTATGCAGTTCACCGATCGGCGCGGCCACGGTACCTATTCGTTCGTCGTGCGTAGCTGTCACGGTGCGCAGCTGGACCCAAACTTCGAGCGCGGCTCGACCCGTCTGCGCAATGCAATGAAGGCAGCCGTTTGCCTGCTAGACATTGAGCTGTCACAGATGAACAGCGAAATCCGCGCCGCCTATCGCGCTAAACCCGATGTGCTCGGCATCTTTCCAGTCGCTGCCTACAATGGCGGTGGGCGAAACGTCGCCAAGCTTTATCGGGCGCTCAACCGTATGGGTGTCCAACTTGCCGAACTGCGACGAGCCGGCCAGCTGCCACCGGGATCCGCAGTCGTCTGCCCCTGTGTCTGGCGCGAGGAGGGTTCTTTGGTGCAGGCGGTCAGCATTCCGCGTTACAACAGAGAAAATAGCGGCTACATAGAAAAATATCAAAGCATTCTGAGTCTGTTCGACTGAGCGCGTATGGGCAGCGATGGGGCATTGCTCGGGCCTAATGCTTTGCGGCTGTAGTACAAGCTAGGAAGACTTAAGACAATCGTCGCGCTGAGTATTTGCGGACAGCTTTACGCGTCTCTGCGCGCGCTCGCCATCAGGTCACGGATGTGCGACTTGAGGTTGAAGCTCTTCTCACTGTAGGAACTCGGCATGTCGAGCTCGACCGCGCGGCGCTCGAGCTCCTCGATCCGCGCCAACATCTGCGCGCGCTCCTCGGCATCCGTACTTTTTTGCAGCGCAGCCTCGATAAATCCTAGCTCGCCGTAGAATCGGTAGATGCGATTTTCCATGTGCCACCGATAGAGTCCGGGCAGCAGGGACCAGAGCGGATACAGAATGGCCGCGAGCGGCAGAATCACGATCGCGAGCCGCTGAATCAGCTCCGCGAGCCAGAAGGGCAGCTTACGCTGCAGGATGGACGGTCCTGATTTGTACAGGTGACGTGCTTCGTCGCTGAGCGGCAGATCAATGACTTCCGGAGCCGGGAACTCATCAGCACGCTGAAAGATACCGGGCCGCCCGTGCACCTCGATTGCGGCCTGGATCAACAGGTATTGCAAGGCGGGGTGCAGGGCCCGGCGCACGACGAGGCTCGCCTTGGACGCGATCAGCGGCACATCTGCGGGCGGACGATTCGTGCCGAGGTCAGCCACACCCTGAGGCAACACGAGTTTGCTGAACCTGGGATAGAGCGCGACGTAGGCATCGGCGCGCTTGAAGCCCATCAGCTCAATGCCGGGCGCCAGTAGGAGCTGCTGCACCGCGGGCGAATCCCACGCTGATTGCATCACCACCGCATCAATTTCTCCTGCAATCAGTCGGCGCACCCCTTCCTCCGGCGCGAAGCCCGGCAGCTGCAGATTCGCTGTGTCAAGCCTATTGAGCGCCAACAGCTTGAGTGCAAGCGGCCGCGTCGCGCTCCCCAAGGGGCCGATCGACATCCTCGCATTCGGCCGCTCGTGCAGCAGCTCGGCCAATGTCGCGTAGCGGCTGAAGACCCAGAGCGGCTCGTAGAACACAGTGCCGAGCGAGACCAGATCCTGCGACTCCCGCTCGCTCGTAGTACCGGCCTGTACGAATCCCGCGTCAACCCCGGCCCGCGCGTCCCGGAGGCGCTCGAGATTCTCGACCGCACCATTTGTCGGCACGAGATGCAGGCGCACGCCGTCGCGCGCCAATATTTCACGGTAACGCTCGGCGATGTCCGCGTAGGCGCTGCCGGCGGTACCGGTCGCGATCGACACATCTCGTCCGGGCAATGGGCGCAGAGCAGCGAAGAGCGCCCACAACAGCACAACGGCAGTGATGATCAGCACCACGATGCCGATAGATGTCCGGAAGAAATTGAGGTTGAGCTTCGGGCGAATGGCAGCGTCCTCACCAGATTGACGGACCCATGAGATTCAATTGCTGATGTTGTTACTCAGGTGGCCGCGAGCCTTAGGGGTATTATTCGGTTTCGGAGCATACAGTACCGAGACACTATCGAGATTAAAAGATCCCTCTGCATCACTGTGCCGGAACAATAGGTGGAGAAGGGGTGCCATTCTTATTACAAGAGTTTCCTGGCGATAACCTGAGTTAGACGAACTCGACGGGTAAGTCTTTTGACGGTTTGGGAGCCACCGCGCTGGGGGCCGCCTGCATCTTAAGTGGGCGGAGGCCCTGGATCGAGACGGTCGACGTGCTTCGGCTATGGATCAATATCGAAACACTGCCGCCGTGGACTTGAGCGTTGCAGATCGTGCTTTGCTCGATGCGCAATCGCGGTTATAGGCAGGTCGGGGATGGCGTGGTGCAAGCCCAGCTGCACGACGGGCCGTTCGTAGCGCAAACTCGGGGCCGGCCAGATAATCGATCTGAACCACGAACTTCGATAAATATGGAGTAGTTATATGCTCGATTCCAAACTGCTTACCCCGCTAATATCGCTCGGAATCGTCGCTGTCGTGTTTATGATTTGTCGGGCGATTGTGCTGTGGTACTTTCGCGTCAATGAGACCGTCGCGCTGCTTAAGAGTATCGATGAAAAGCTGGGACGCATTGCGCGCGCTGTACCGGTCGACCCAATTGAACCCATGTTCACAAGCGAGCCTAAGTGATCAATCGCGTCGCGATTCAGCGGAACTTCTCGTCTACGGTAGGAGGCAGGGACAATGAATACGCTCAAACCATTTGGTTTACCTCTGCTGGCGAGCGCCGTGCTACTGGTCGGTTGCTCGAAGTCGCCTGTGGAGGTTGGAGTTGAGGCAGCGCAATCGGCTGCCAAGCAGGCGCTGGCGCCGCTCAATCCGAAGGACGCGTCTGCCCAAGCCGAGCGGATGGTCGCGCTGATCGCGGACCGGCCGGAATGCTATTTCTATGTAGAGCAGCTGCGCGAAGCAGGGCGCGGACATCCCACTGCCGGTACTACACAACTGGATTTGGTTGGCGCCTACGACGGCGCGACTAAGGCGGGATGCGTGAAGGCGGTGAGATAACCCTTACCGCCGGCATCAGATCACCCACCGCGCGCGCCCGATATTGGTTGTGAGGTCGTCGGCGTCGGAGCGTTCGCAGTAGAATGTTGGCGCTTGACCCGCACACGTCTGTCGACTACTTGGGCGCTCGCGCCGCCCGCCGATCCGCGGGCACACCTTTTCGGTGCCTCGTCACGGGCTCCGTGGTGTCGGCGGCCTCAAACAATTGCCGAAACCCGTGTGCCAACAGTTCGACGGCCTTCCCCAAGGCGCCGAGTTGCCCAACCCGGACTATCGCGACGGATCGGTGCAGATCAAACGATGGGGGACGCAATACTTTCACGGGATCGATAGAATGATTCCTGGCAATAAAGCGAGCGGGTAGCAGCCCGACACCATAACCGGACTGAACGAACGCCAGCTGCATATGCATGTTGTGGACTTCAGCCGCAATCATGGGAGTGAACCCGGCACGCTCCATCCGGTTGACGAGGCTCGCCCGAAGAAAGCACCCCGGCGGATTGAGCACCCAGGGTGCTCGGCCCAAACTTTTCCAATCACCGTCAGCGTTGCCTGCGGCGCCTTGAACGATCTCCATGCGGTCGCTGGCGATGATATTCGTCAGAAGAGGTTGAGGTGCGGTTCTACCTTCGGGCAGCAGCACGGCTGCAACGTCGAGTTCACCCGCGAGCAGCCGGTTAATTAATTCACCGGTCAGTTCGGTCGACAGCCGCAGTCGGACCTTGGGGTATTCTTGAGTCAGCGCCTGAATAGGTTCGATAAGCGTCCCCTCGGCCAGCGCATGCGCGAGCCCGATGCGCAACAGGCCGTGGGGCTCGGCGTCGCTCGACGTAAGAGATTTCAGCGCCTCCGTCCGCTGCAGCAGATCTCGCGCTTGTTCAAGAACCCTGGAGCCAAGCGAGTTCAGACGCGGAGGCTTTACCGAGCGGTCGAGCAACTCGGCACCCAATGCAGCCTCCAGCCTTTGCACTTGCCGGGTAATCGCAGAGGGAGTCCTGAATAGACGATCGGCTGCACCGGCGATGGACCCGGCATGGGCGAACTCTACGAGGGCGCGCAAATCTTCGAGCACGGAGTTCTCCTAAAGTGTTCTGTCGACGAGTAACAGCATCGTGCTTCCATAGTACTATTATCGTGATAATAATGAAGTAGTGGAATGTTCTGTCTTGCATCAAAATATCAGGAAGTACACGTTTTGCGGAAATCTGGATCTATCACAACAGGTGAAGAGAAAGTGATAAAGACCATTGTCTTATCCATGTGTCTCGCAGCTTCCTCACTTTCGCTTGATGCACGTGCCCAGGATGAGCGCGCGTATACCGAGGGCCCGGTCACTCTCGTACAAGAAATAGGAGTTGAGTACGGGCATTTTGAAGAGTACATCGATTGGCTAAATTCGACATGGAAGCCGACCATGGAAGCCACGAGGAAGGCAGGGATAATCATCGATTACAAGGTCTTCAGTGCCACGCCACAATCACCGGATCACCCCAATATAATTCTATGGATCACTTATAAAAACATGGCAGCTTTAGATAGAGGCATCGAGGAAGAAGCGGTGGCCAAGAAAGTGATCTGTAGCACCGAGTGTCAGAACAAGGCCAGAGTGGGCCGTAATGAATACCGCAAAGTTCTGCGCAGAGAATATATTCGTGAGCTTATTTTAAAATGAAATTGTTTTACAAAAAGCGCGCGCAACCTTGGGCTCCACCGTTCTGACCATCTAACCCAGTATCCACTGGAGTATCCCATGAACAAGACCGCAATTACCTCGCCCGAACTCGCGCCGCCGGTCGGCCCGTTTTCCCAGGCGATCGAAGTCGGTGGTTTCCTCTACTTCAGCGGTCAGGTCGGCCAAGACCCGGCCACTGGCAAGTTGGTCGAGGGGGGTATTGTGGCCGAGACAGAGCGTGTCTTTCGGAATATCTCGGCGGTTCTCAAGACGGCCGGCAGGAGTTTCGATCACGTTGCGCGCGCCGGCGTGTATCTCACGAGCATGAGTGACTTCGGCGCGATGAATGGCATCTACGCAAAGCATTTCAGTCAGCCCTTTCCCGCCCGCACGACGATCGCGGTGGCCGCGCTGCCGCTGGGGGCCTGCGTTGAGATCGACCTCGTCGTCAAGGCTTGAGGCGACGGACGGTGATCTCATGAAGTACACATTTCACATTGTCGATGTTTTCAGTTCGACACCGTTCGGCGGCAATCAACTCGCGGTTCTGCCTGACGCGGCCGGCATTTCGACCGAGGGCATGCAGAAGATTGCTTGTGAATTCAATTACGGCGAAACGACCTTCGTCTTGCCCAGAAACGATCTTGCGAACACGTGTCGGGTTCGCATCTTCACACCTCGGGCAGAGCTTAACTTCGCGGGGCATCCCACGGTCGGCACAGCCTGTGCGCTGGTGATGCAACAGCACGAACGACTTAGTGATCCAATCCGCCTCATTCTGGAGGAGAACATTGGTCCCGTGACAGTTGAGGTCGCTCGGCGAAACGGGGGGTTCCACGGCACGTTGACGTTATCGGGGAAGATCGAGGCACCGACCAACGCGCCGTCTCCGGCTGATCTCGCCGCCGTCCTATCCATCGAGCCTGCCGAGGTGAGCCAAGTCTTTTTCGCGGGCGTCGGTGTTCCATTCTGTTTTGCGCAACTGAGCTCGAACGAGGTCGTCGATCGGGCGGCGATCAATCGGGCTGCCTGGGCGGAAATGCTCTCGGGCGCGTGGGGTCCCCACGTCTTCTTCTTCGCGGGAAATCTACGGGATGGCGGCAAGCTCTACGCTCGCATGTGGGCGCCTGCGCTCGGCGTCGAAGAAGATCCCGCGACCGGCAGCGCTTGTGCCGCTCTCGTCGGGGCAATGGCATCGAAGAGCGATTTTGGCGGGATGACCTATCGCCTTTCGATCCAACAAGGCGTCTCGATGGGGCGCCGAAGCGATATCGAGGCGGAGGCGCGTAAGAGCGGAAGCGTCGTGACCTCTGTCAGCGTTGGCGGCGCAACAACCTACATCGCAAGCGGCCAAATTGATGTGCCGTCTTTTGCGCTTGAGTCGTGAGGCGCCGATGAGACGCGGGGCTAAACCAGAATATTGAGGAGTGGAATCGATATGAAAATTATGGCCATCTTGATCGCAGTCGCCTCGCTTGTTTCCGCGGCGAATGCCTTGGAAAACGCAAGTAATTCAACCGCCGCCACCATGGCGGTCGCCGATCCGTCGCGCCCGGACTCTGACACCGCACGGGATGCTGACCGAAAGCCGGCGCAAACTTTAGTGTTCGTAGGCGTTAAATCGGGGGACAAGGTTGCTGACTATGTCGCCGACGCAGGCTATTTCACGCGTCTCTTCGCTAGCGTCGTCGGCCCCACGGGTCACGTTTACGCGGTGGAGCCCACCGCCTTCTTCAAGTACAAGAGTTTCCCTAAGGGTATCGCGGAGCTGCAGGGCTATGCCGTCACTCATCCAAATGTAACGGTGACGACTGCCGCGGCGCTCGAAGGACTAAAGTTCCCCGAGAAGCTTGACCTGTTCTGGATTTCCCAAAATTATCACGACCTACGCGACGAGTTCATGGGCCCGGTCGACACCGCCGCGTTTAACAAGGCCGTCTACAGCGCGCTGAAGCCCGGTGGCGTATATGTCATTCTCGATCATTCCGCCGCTCCGGGCGCTCCCGCCAATGTAACCGAGACCTTGCATCGCATCGAGTCCTCGACCGTACGCCGAGAGGTCGAAGCCGCGGGATTCAAGTTCGACTCCGAGAGTTCGATTCTCGCCAATCCGGCGGACCCCCGCACGGCCAAAGTGTTCGACCAAACGATTCGCGGTCACACCGACCAGTTCATCCTGAAGTTCCGCAAACCTAAGTAATGAGGATGGCTGCCTCGCCAGGGACTCTCTTCAGGAGCGCGGCGGGCACCAGGGGGGCGATGCTGGTTGACATCACGGGCGGCGGAAGCGGTCGTAAAAGGAGCTGCGCGAAGAGGGCGACAACTGCTAAACCTCACCTGCAGGTCAGCTGAAAGCACCCTGGTTGAGTCACGCTGAGCACTCCAGGAACGACGCAGCCGATGCCGTGGCATTCGCGTAGGTCCTTTCCTGCACACGGTGGGGCCTAATGCCTGCCTGCATTTAATGGAATGCTGACTTACAACTTAGCGCAATCATGCGAGGGTTGCTGGTCCGCGTTCTCCTTGAGGGGCGCAGGACCGAAAAACCACTGGAACCGATATGGCTCGCAATGCGCAGTACGCAAATCACCATTTCCTTTTGAGGAGTGCCCCTTCACTTTTGTTAGCTGCAACGGTGTTCCTGGTGAGCGCATGTGTGTCACCGAAATACGAACGAGTCGACAAGAGCGCACCCCCAATTCAGCCGCTCAATGTAAAGTTCCCGTCCTCGATGTTGGAGGGGAGGCTCTACTCTGAAATTAGCGATGGCGGACCCGGCTCGTGGAAGCGCGAGGCATATTGGGACGAATACGTTTTAATCATGCGTAACGATGGCGCCAAAGCCCTGGACATTTCCTCCGCCACATTAATGGACCATGCGGGTGCAGTTAGACCCGCTGGAAGTGATCCTTGGGCGCTAGAACGGGAGAGCAAAACTTTGGAAAAGCGCTACAAGGATGATGGCATTGCGTTCTCTCGAATGGCCGCCCCCCGAGTCATTGCGAGTGCTGCAGAGCCCACGGTAGTCGCCAGCGCCGGTATCGGCACGGCCGGGGCCGCCACGGCCGCAACGCTGACTGCCGTAGCAATCCCAGTTTACGGTTTGACGGTATTTGGCATCAACATGCACAACAAAGCCGCCATAAAGAAGGAATTCGATCGGCGCCGAATGCAACTGCCGTTGACGCTCGGCCCCGGAGAAACCCGCGCCGGCAGCTTTTTCTTCCCGATGGTTCCAAATCCACGGTCCCTCACTGTGCGTTGGACCGGTAAGGCTGGTGACGGCAAAACGACGCTTGAGTTACCCTTTCTTCAGGGTCTTCATGTCACCGGGGATCTCCGCTAGGCATGGCTCTTCTGATCCCCGGTAAGGGCCGGATTCAATAGTTCCGAGATCTCCGCCATGAAATTCCGTGCTCCCTGGATCTACATTCGCAACGGAGAGGTAGTGAGGGTGTTCAGCGGCTTTCCCTGATAATCGCCTATATTACGCTCGCTAACGCGTGCGAGAAACTCCTGGCGGACACCATCGCTGCCGATCTTTGCGGCAACTGAAATATCACGTCAAACGGGGCGAACGGCAGGGCGAGGCCCGATGTCTTTTCGACGAGATAGGGTGAGCGCCGGGCCTTAAGCATCCTGACTGAATGTCAGAATGCCGGCGCGAACGACCGTCCACAAGGACTAAGCTGGTACGCCGCGAAGCTAGGGATCGCGTGGTGCACGGCGGCTATGTTGTGGACTCGTGTTCGAGTTCTTCGAGTTCCGCCATTTCCAAGGCAATTCCACGTTTGAGGGCATCGAGCTGCTGCCATCGCTCTTTTGCTCTATCAACCGTAGGCGGCAGTGCACTCGGCTCGCCGACCAGGGCGAGGTAAGTCGCCTTAGCGGCGACCGACGCGCTCAAGGTGGCGCGATAATGACGTTCCAGTTGCCGCAATCGACCTTCGATGTCCATTGGTCAAATTGATAGCAAGCGCTCAAAAAATGAGCGGTAGCGTTGAAAGGCCAGTCGCCGATTCTCGGTCGATGACTTCTCGGTCTGATTCGTCTCGCCTTCGAGCTCTGCGCGTTGCTCGGAGAACGAATCCGACAAACTCTTGATGACCTGGGCGACTAGATCATCGCCGGCGCGGACGGCTTCCTCGGGGTCATCAACAAACCCTCTTTGAATGACATCCCATCGTGAGCGAAAATCCGTCATCGCGTGCTGCGTAAAGAGCGGCGCGAGGGTCTTCTCCGACGTCGTTTTGATCACACCCTCGGTGTTTACTGCCGGAACAGGCCGATCTGCTTCGTGCACCAATGGCGGTGGGGCAATTGGGGCAGCGGCCCGATCCGCATTGCCTAACTGTCCCGGCTCGCCGTTCATTGGGGCGCTCATGAATGCACCGGAACGCTGCCGACTAACACTGCTGGCGCTGCTGACACTTTGGTTAGCGCAACGCCGAGTAGTTCATCGAACAACGTGCGGTAGTGGACAACGGCCTTGCGCAGCTCCTCGGTGTCTGCCTCGCCGCGGGCATTGCGAACGGCAATGGCTTGCGCCGCACGATAGGTTGAGACGATCCCCGGATAATCGACGGAGATATCGGCCGCGCTGAGCTCAAAATCACCTATGGGATAGCCTCGCTTTGCCATCAGCTCTCGTACCAAAAGATCGGCCTCGGTCACAACGCCTTTCGGATTGTCGACAAAGCGGACCTGCAATGCGTTCCAAGCTTGGGAGAATCTGCCGGCATCCGCCGATGTCAGGGGGGTGATTTTCAGACCGGCAACGCGTTTTTGACGTTTTGTGAGCTCTGCCTCGGCCTTGGCTCGCCCGCCAAGCTCGGTCACGGCGCGTTCGTATTCGCCCCCGAAGCGCCGTTTGAGATGGACGGATCTTTGCCGTTGCATGACGAACCATGCCACGACGCCCATCGCAACGGCGATCAGGACGACGGCGAGAATGAGTGCGTTCGTGGATAATGTAGTCATGATGTTTCCTGTCTAACCTGTCTGGGCGCTGTCACGCGGCAGTCGATGAATGCGGTACAGTGAGGTTAGGCCGATCTTTCGCGTCCGTCTGTACGCTGGCGCGCAGCGCACGCGAAATAGCGACGTCGCACGGATATTATTTCTTATTGGCGCAGGGTTCGCCTGGCCGCAGTCCCTTAAGGCCGTTTTGTAGGTATTCCTTGGCCGGGCTCTAGGTGAGCGACACCGTGGCGAGCGCCGACACACGGTGTCAGCAAGGCACCGAGCGCTGCCCGAGTTTCTTAAGAGGACCCCGTCAATCAGAGGCGGCTGCGCCGGCCGTTCAAGAGAAAGGCAACCACAAGAACAGCGACGATTAGCCCGATCGGACCGATTCCCCAGCCAACACCCATGCCCCAATAGAGGCCGCCGCCGCCTCCGAGCAACAGCAACAGAAGGATGACGATCAATACGGTATCCATGGTTAAACCTTATTTTGGCAGGTACTCGGGCACACGATACAACCCGATACTGACATCAACGGCAATCTGCACTGTCAGTGAAGCGCGTGGATGCGTGTAGGACAGGAGACATAAGAGAGAAGCCAATATTGCGTGCGGCGAGGAAGCGTGTGCCACCGCACCGACGTCCCTCGCCTGGATCACCCATGCTGTCGCGTGACGCATTTCCGTATTGCTTGACTAGAGGTTCGCAATGAATTCGAAGAACAAGCTTATCCTTCATGGTCATCTATTTTTGCTGGTACTACTTATCACCGGGTGCGCTACCCAGCCCCCGCCCAACAGACACCCCGCCTACCTCCATGCTCTTTCGGACCTGCGTAGTGCGCGATGGATGATCGAGCATCGGCCGGGTGACGCGGCCGTCAGCACGCATGAAAGCGAAGCAATCAGTGAAATTGATCACGCGATTTCAGAGCTGAAGCGTGCGGCCATCGATGATGGCAAGAATATCCACGATCACCCCGGCGTCGATGTGCCGAATGACTATCGCGGCCGCCTACACAAAGCCGCCGACCTATTGCGAAAGGTTCACGCAGACATTTATCGCGAAGAGGACAATCCAAACGCACGAGGACTTAGGGATCGCGCCATCGGGCACGTCGATGCCGCGCTACATGCGACGGAACAAGCAATTCATGATGTAGAGACCGGCCGCTGAGACCAGCGGCAAGCGGGTTGGCTAGCCCCCTGATGTCGCAGAAGCTGCGGCGAGCCTTAGGAGACGACATCGCGGCAATTCATTGGGCTTCGCACGAGATCCGGAAAGCGAGTTAGAGTCACGCCTCTAACTCGCCGGTGCCGCGCGAATGATGGGATGCATAAACGGCGCGGCCCATCGAAGAATACGCGGCCTGACGAGATCAGGCCGCCTTCATGATGCCGTCGCCCCTATGCGCCAACCTTAATCAGGCCGGCGCGTATAGCTTCGAAACACAAAAACTCCACCCGGAACAATTGCACTCGGGGTTCTGACCATATCCTCGAGCGCGGTGGCGATTAGATGGTGGTCCCTACTGACGGCCTTGGTGATGAGGAGGTCATCCGTCTGCGTGGTCATGACTCCATTCGAGGCTGTCAGAACGCGAGTGACAACTGCAGTGCCATCGCAATTAACTGTATAGGATCCCACATTCGTGCCGGTGACGATCGTGCGGGCTCCCGTTGCCGATCCTGGAGTAGGCTCATTGAGAGTGAAAGTTCCGGTGAGGTTGCCGTTACCATCAAATTTTCTTACCGCCAACGCGAGAGCGACGTTGTCGCCATAGGTTACAACAACCGCAAAGGTGCCCTTGAGGCTGGCCACGGTGTAACACGGCGAATCATCGTCATCGGCCTTCGCGGTGGACATCGTGATGAAGGCAACGCATATCAGCGCAGTCATTGCAATTAAAACGTTCTTCTTGAACATTTTCGTCCCCTTTTACTTAATTCCCTTTGCAAACCGTCAACGCTGACGGTTATACAGGTGAAGGTCGGCTGAGTCATCGTCCAGATGGGGTATTTCCCGCATATTTGTGGCTGATGGATGGGTGATTGTTGCAGCCACATGATGCAAAGATATATCACCTAAGGGTGCTGATTGAGCAACCTCGAGTCGCCGGAACTGACTAGGACGAGCAGGAAAGAGTCCATAGAGTCATTGAAGTTAGAAGGGAGTGAGACACCCTCGGGCCAAGGCGGTCAGTCACTCGAGCGCGAGGAGACTTCAGGAATTCAAAAGTAAGAGGATCGAAGCGACGATCAAGATAAACGCAATCCGTCTATGCCAACGCAATTGGTACGCGAGTGGAATATCAGACGGCGGCGCGCCATTTTTTATGGCAAGCATAATGTACCGAACCTACGCAAGCCGCGAGCATTCAACAGTGACCGGCCTCGCATTTCGCCGCAAGCTGTCAGCAGAGGGCCCATCGTCATTCGGATTCTTTGAAGTCTGTCTACTCAGTCTTCGGGTTGGCCTACGCATTGTGAATTGGCGACTGAGGTGCGGCGTTAGGACCTACGGAATCAGGCGGACGTCGCGGAGCAACCAACAAAAGCCGGGTCTCCAAGGAAGGAGTTGGAATTTTGAAGACCAGGTGGCAAATTACCACATGGATGTGGCAACGGATCGAAGAACGTTTCGTTCGAGATCCGGAAGGCGAGTCGGGCTCGCGCGCCTGACTCGCCGTGGCCGCGCGAACACAGGGATGTGTGAACGGCGCGGCCCATCGAAGAAGCCGCTCAAGGCTTCTGAAACCGCAGCGTCATGCGATCGGACTCGCCGATCGCCTTCATCTCGGCGTGTTCGCTCTCTGGCCCGACCAAATCCGGCAGCAGGCGGTGTACGTTTACGCTTTCTGAGTCCTGCGGATTCGCGTTGATTTCTGACACCCCCTGCAGCCGGAAGTGGGTCTTCAGACCCAACGCGATCAGGTAATCCTCCGGAATGCGGTGCAGTTGCTTCGAACTTTCTACGGCATCGGCGAACGGCTTGGCTCGATGTTCGACGACGCCGAATGTGCCGCCGGGTTTGAGCACGTCGAACACCGCTTTAAACACGGCGTCCAGCGTCGCCGGGCTGTCGTTGAGCCAATCGTGGGTACTGCGGAAGGTCAGCACCATGTTGGCTGAATTCGGTGCGCCCAGCGCCACATTGAGCGGTGGCTTGAAGGGGATGATCTTCACGATGTGCCCGAAGACCGGATTGTCCTTGATCCTCTGCTCGATATTTGGCGCTGCAGCCTCGATCAAGTGACCGTTTGCGGCCAAGAAAGGAGCGAGGATTTCCGTGTACCAACCGCCGCCGGGCGCCAGCTCGATCACCGTCATGTTCGTCTGGATCCCAAAGAACTGTAGCGTTTGGACCGGGTGGCGGTAGCGGTCGCGCTCCCGGTGCTCGGCTGAGCGCCAGTCCCCGTCGACCGCCTTCTGCAACTGCGCCGCGGTAGCTTCAGTGGACACGCTAGGTGCCGCGCCGGCAGCGGCAGCGAACAACAATGTGCTGGAAAGCCAGATAGTCCAAATGCGGACGTGAGGCAACATGGTGCGACCCCTTTGACGAAGAGCCAAAGACTACGCCCGATGTAAATCGCCAGCAATGGGCGACTCCGAGTTGGAATGATGAGACTTGACGAGAGGGAGATTAAGGAGCAGGGCGAGGACACTCAGTCTCCGCCAAGAGGGTCTCCAGGGTGGGTGTGAGCAGAATTTGTCGCGGGAGTACTTCACCTCCTATGATGCGATGCCATCGAGACCGCGAGTGAAACTCAAAACGCGAGGGGTGACATGAACATACGTCAAATTGCGGGTTCGACGCTAACTGGGCTGCTGATACTCGCCGTGTTGGATTCTGCTTCGCTGGGAAATGTATTCGCGGACTCCGCTGCGGCCACTCGAGATCTCAGTTATCCCGTCGCACGACGCGGGGACCAAATCGACGTTTATCACGGCATCAAGGTGGCTGACCCGTACCGCTGGATGGAGGACGTGGACTCGCCGGAGACCCGTGCGTGGGTAGAGACGGAGGCGAAGCTCACGAGCAATTACCTCGCGGCGATTCCCGGGCGTGATCGGATTTCGAAGCGGCTCAAGGAAATCTGGAATTTCGAACGCTGGGGTGTGCCGGAGAAGCATGGCGGGGAATGGTTCTACACTCACAATGACGGATTGCAGAATCAATCGGTGCTGTTCACGACTGTCAACCCGGAACAACCAGCCCGGGTCCTACTAGACCCGAACGGCCTGGCGAAGGACGGAACCATTGCGCTTAAAGCCGCCGGCTATAGCGACAATGGGCGCCTCATGGCGTACGGGCTTTCCGAAGCGGGTTCAGATTGGGAAACCTGGCATGTACGGGACGTCGCAACGGGTAAGGATTTGCCGGACGAAGTGCGATGGGCAAAGTTCACCACTGCATCATGGCGAAAGGACGGCACCGGGTTTTATTTCAGCGGTTACCCAGCGACGGATGCCAGCCAATCATTGAAGGCGCGGAATCAATTTCACACGGTGTTTTTTCATAAGCTGGGAACTGCGCAGGCGCAGGACTCAAAGGTCTATACGCGGACCGACCAGCCGGACTGGTTTGTCGGGGCGCAGGTGACGGATGACGGGCGCTACCTCGTGATCACCGCCAACCACGGAACGGATGTGAAGAACACGCTATTGGCTGCGGACCTCTCCGCGGATTCGTCGGTCAAACCGGTGATCGGGGAGCCGCGGGCGAACTATACCTTCATCGGAAATATCGGTTCGACACTGTACGTACTCACCGACGACGAAGCGCCAAAATACCGGGTCGTCGCAATCGACGTGGGTCATCCAGCGCGGGAACACTGGCGCACGGTCCTAGCCGAGTCTCAAGATACTCTAGATGGCGCCTCCATGGTGGGCCATCAGATCATCGGACTGTATATGCATGATGCGCACAGCGTTGTGAGGCGGTTCTCGCCAACGGGTAAGCCGTTGGGGGATGTCGCCTTACCAGGATTCGGCACGGCCAGCGGCTTTTCCGGGCACATCGATGACGCCGTGACGTATTACTCGTACATGGACTTCACGACGCCGCCGTCGGGCTATCGGCTGGATCTGAAGACAGGCAAGACGGCCTTGTGGCGCGCGCCGGTGTTAAGCGGTTTCAAGTCGGCGGACTATGAGACACAGCAGGTGTTCTACAAATCCAAGGACGGAACGCTAGTGCCGATGTTCGTGACCGCACACAAGGGGACCCCACTCGACGGTAAGAATCCCACCATTCTTTACGGATATGGAGGGTTTAATGATTCCCTACAGCCGGCGTTTTCCCCCGCGGTCGCCGCGTGGCTCGAACTCGGCGGCGTTGATGCGGTTGCTAATCTGCGGGGCGGCGGGGAGTACGGGCGGGCGTGGCACGAAGCGGGAATGAAGACGCGCAAACAGAATGTGTTCGATGACTTCGTCGCAGGGGCGGAGTATTTGATCGCCAATCGGTGGACGAATCGCGAGCGTCTGGCCATCAATGGAGCATCGAACGGTGGCTTGCTCATCGGGGCGGTGATGGAGCAGCGCCCGGAGCTTTTTGCAGCGGCGGTGGCGCAGGTCGGCGTCATGGACATGCTGCGGTTCCGCGAGTTCACGGTGGGTAAGGCCTGGGAGGCGGACTATGGCTCCGTCGACACTGAGGATGAGTTCAAAGCCTTGTTGGCGTATTCGCCGTATCACAACGTTAGAACCAAGGTCGATTATCCGCCGACTCTAATCCTGACCAGCGATCACGATGATCGGGTGTTTCCGGCGCATAGCTTTAAGTTCGCGGCGGCGATGCAGAACGCGGATCCCAATGGCAATCCGATCCTGATCCGCATCGATTTGCGGGCAGGGCATGGGGCGGGAAACCGGTGGCGAAAAGAGTGGAGGAGTGGGCGGACATCTACTCTTTCGTGTTCAATGCCATGGGATTGGCGAAGTAGCAGAACCTAGAAGAGCCTGGAACGCAGCGAGACAAGGTGAGTCGTACACGACGAAAGCCGGCACACGGACGTGCCGGCTGGACCGTAGCGGAGCAGGATTATTTGCCCTAACGGGCGTTCGGCGTGGATGACGCCGCCGTGCGCAGCGTGACGGCCGAAGCGTCGCGGCCCGAACGGCACAACCATCGGAGAGCGGCTGGTGCATCTAACGCAGAAGGCAAAGAGAGCAATGCAGGCGTCACGTAAGATCCGCATAGATCTTCTAATTTACGTGTTGCTCATCGTAAGTCCAGTGTGCGGGCACGCGCGGTCCGCGCCTTCAGGCACGGTCCCTTTCATCCTAGACGGCAACCGCGTGTACGCCCAAGTGGCCTTTGTTCTCCCCGACGGCCAAACTCGCAAGAGTCTTGTATTTGTCGATCTGGGCAGCCCATCGATGCTCCTGTCGCAAAAGCTGTGTGACGATCTACATATCGGCGCTGGCACATCGCTCACGTTTCGAGTGGGGAGAATGGACATAACAGTGGAATCCGCCGCCGTTACGAGCGATCCCGGGCTGCCATTTTCCATCGGCGATGATGGCAAGGTTGACGGGGTGTTAGCTGCGGGTGTTCTGCAGAAGTATCAGGTGAGATTCGACTACGCGCATCGTACGATGACGCTTGCGCAGCCCGGGACCCTTCGGTCGCAAGGCAATGCGGTCCCGTTTCGCCTAAACGAGAAAACCGGGCTCATCGCGATTGACGCAGAGATCGACGGCCAGCTTTATCCAATCACGATCGACAATGGGTCGGGATACACGTGGATTCGGAAATCCTCCGCGCAGGAATGGCTTTCTCGGCATCCGAACTGGTTGCGAGGTACCGGCGCAGTCGGCCCAAGCAATATGAGAATGGCGGATGACGGCATTGAGACGGCCGGTGCTCTCGTGCGCATACCGGAGGTCACACTGGGATCGCTGCGCGTACAGCAAGTAGGCGCACTGGCAATAGCACCGGATGGTAGTGGGCATGATTTCATGGACTGGTACTCGACTAAGAACGCCGTGCCAGTGATCGGTTGGCTTGGGGGTAACGTGCTGCGACACTTTAAACTCACGATCGACTATGCGGAACGGCTCTCCTATTGGCTGCGTCAAAGTGTGCCTGACCCTCATGATCTTAACTACATCGGACTCACGTTGACGTCCAGACACGGCGAGTATTTTGTTTCAGGGATCGCGACTCAAGAAGGCCAGCCGACGGTGTGGGGTGTTCAGGTCGGCGATAAATTGCTTCAGATCGGCGCGCTACACACACGTGGCGCAAGCCGGGAAGCCGTGTTTGCCGCCATGCACGGAAAACCTGGCGAAACCCGCGCGTTGATCATTGAACGAGACAATCGGCGAATCCGGTTACCGGTAACAGTAACAGCGTTTTAAGGGGACGCCGCGAAGCGCGGCGGTGCTGTCGCGCCAAGAGGCGGCTCGGCCAAAGACGGGCCGCGTCGCTAGG
>Ga0207099_1024_pt1 | contig 32155 bp, 28 predicted proteins | sample Alteio_BWMinHeat_85_FD_153521 | JGI IMG/M metagenome (GOLD analysis project Ga0207099, IMG submission 153521) | Enriched cells from forest soil in Barre Woods Harvard Forest LTER site, Petersham, Massachusetts, United States -... | ecosystem: Environmental > Terrestrial > Soil > Temperate forest >... | reverse complement strand
GTTGGCCTAGGGTTTGGCTTGTAGCTCTGACAAAAGCTTTTCGTATTTCTGTGTGTCAGGTTGATTAGGACCCAAAACTTTGCGCGCGCCTTCAGCCGCTCGCCGAGCAAACTCCTTCGCTTCTTGAAGCTTTTTCTGACGCTTTAATCCAGAGGCAAAATTGTAGCAGGACTCTAGAGTTTCGGGATGCTCGGGCCCTTCTACTTTTTCTTGGATTTTGATCACCTCTCGGAATTCGGCTTCCGCCTCGGGATACTTGCCTTCGTCATTAAGCACTTTGGCCAGGTTGCTACGGTACATAAGCGTGTCGGGATGCTCAGGTCCCATTACTTTTTCTTCAATCTTGATCACGTCGCGGTCTTGCGCTTCCGCCTCGGCATATTTGCCTTGGTTATCAAGCACGAAGGCCAAGTTGTTGCGGACCGCAAGCGTGTCGGGATGCTCAGGTCCCAGCACTTTTCGTTCGATCTTGGCTAAATCACGATATTCGGCTTCTGCCTCGGCATACTTGCCTTGCTCCGAAAGCACTTTGGCTAGGTTGCTGCGGCTTTGAAGCGTGTCGGGATGCTCGTGGCCCAGTACTTTCTCCCGGATCTTAATTACCTCGCGATCTTGCACTTCCGCCTCGGCATACTTGCCTTGGTTATAAATCGCGATAGCCAAGTTGTTGCGGCTCCGAAGCGTGTCGGGATGCTCGGGCCCCAGCACTCTCTCTCTGAGTTTTATAATCAGACGATACTCGGCTTCCGCCTCGGCATACTTGCCTTGACCAAGAAAGATATTGGCGAGGCCGCTACGGCTTACGAGTGTGTCGGGATGCTCGGGCCCGAGTACCTTTTCTTCCAGCTTAATAAGCTCACGAAAATCTGTTTCTGCCTCCACGTACTTCGCTTGTCGCCAAAGGGCATAGTCCAGGCTGTTCCGACTCCTGAGCGTGTCGGGATGCTCGGATCCTAGCACGCGAGTACGAATTCCAACAACAGTTCGTAATATGTTCTCCCCGCTGCTGTACTGCCCCTGATCTAGTAGCAGGTTGGTAATCGCGAATTGCACTTCTGCCCACTCTTCTGGATTCCGGTCGCGATCGGTTAGTTTCTCTGCCTCGCGGAAGTGTTCCAGCGCTTCAGCATACTGGATACGCTTCTGTGCCGACAGGCCCGCTAACTCATAGCCCTCGATTGCGTGCTTGCGTCGATCTTCTTGCACGCGCTGGGCAGACTCATATCCTTGTCGGTCTTGCGCCGCACCTTCCAGGCTGAGTTTCTCGGCCTCGTCAAATCGCCCCAGGGCGTAAGCGGCGCGAGCGCGCATGAGCGGGGTTGTTTCGCTGCGGTTGTAAAGCTCCAGCGCGAACGCAGGAAGTTCCTTCGCCAGTGAACCCGCCGGAAGGCCAAGCTCCTTTTCCAGCACAGCGTAGGCATTCGCTCGTTGTTCCTCTGGCGATACCTTGGAGCCCGGTTGCTTGGACTGGGCTTCGACATCAGCCAGGCGCACAAGTGCTTGCTGCATCTTCTGATAGCGATCAACAATCGCGTTAACTTGCTCGCCCTGCTTCTGAATTGCGCCAGTTTGCCGGCGCTGCGCCTGCACCAGCCAAACGGTAGCTGCTGTTAGAGCTAGCAAAAGCGCAACCACGGCGACGGCCCATTGTTTGACGCCACGGCGCAAGCGGGCGAGATCGCCGCGCAGCTTAAGGACACTTGCCTCCAAGGCTTCGCTACTGGTCAGCGGATGGAAAACATGCGTGTCAGATTGCAACCGACGACGATATGCGGCTTGCAATTCGCGCAACTCCTCAGGCTCTGGCTCGTGCGCATCGATTGGGAAGCTCTCGTCTATGAATAGATACCAAACCTTTTTCCCGCGCTTTCGAGCGTAAAGGGCTTCGTATTGCGTGTAGCTTATTCGACCGAACTCCTCATCCGGAGCGGGCGGCTCGGCGCCGTAGCATTGGCCAACGAGTTGAACGACTCCTTTGCATTGATCAATCTGCTGACGAAGCAATTCACGGAGGTCGCCAGTTTCGGTACCAAAGATGTCTTGCCACACTGGTTGATAGCCGAGAAAAGTCAGCGTGTTGGCCACGAGTTGTCGGGCGCTCTTTAGCTCACGACTAACTGCAGAAATAAAGATTAATGGTCGTAGCGTCACGGCGGACGACCACCTAACAAGTTGCCGTCGATCTTACAAGCGCGGAGTCGCGGGCTGCGATCACGGCTGCGACCGCAAGTTTTGATCAAGCTTCTCCAGTGCGCGCCTGAGCGGGTGACCCGGCCGCCAAGCTTGCGGCGCAAGATCGCGCAGTTTGGCGACTATTTCCTTTGCTTCGGTGATCTTCTGCTCATGAAAGAGAGTGAAGGCCAGTCCGTATTCGGATTCCAATGTTAAGGGGTGCTCGCTCCCCAAGACTTTGGTTCTTGCAGCAACTACCTTTCGATATTCGGCCTCAGCTTCGGGAAATTTATGCTCTTCGCGAAAAGTGGCTGCGAGGCTGTCTTGAAAGGTAAGTGTCTGCGGATGTTCCGGGCCCAACACTTTGATGCCCAACTCGACGACGTCGCGCAGCTCGTTCTCGGCTTGGGCGTAGTCGCCTTTTCGGTCAAGAACGTGAGCGAGGTTGTTGCGAAGCATTAGAATCATGGGATGCTCCGGCCCCAACCTCTTCTTCCGAACATCAAGAATGCTGCGGTACTCGGCTTCAGCTTCCTGAAGTCTATTTTGAAACAAGAGGGCAGAGGCCAACGCGTGGCGGCTATTGAGAGTGTCAGGGTGGTCGCGACCGAGCACTTTGGTCTGAATGTCAATGACTTCACGCAACTCCGTCTCGGCCCCCGAATGTTTGCCTTCTTTATTCAGCACAAAACCCAGATTGGAGCGCGCCGCCAACGTGTCGGGATTTTCTTTGCCAAGAACCTTTTCTTGAATTCGGATAACGTCTCGCACTTCCGTTTCCGCAGCGGCAGCCTTGCCCTCGAAATCAAGAGAGGTGACCAGACCTACTCGGCTGCGCAATGTTTGTGGATTCTCAGGCCCCAGCGCTGCCGAGCGAACCTTGATCGCATCGCGGTAAGCAGTTTCCGCTTCGGCATATTTCCCCTGCTGCACAAGCGCTTGCCCGATTTCGTGCTGGACGCGGGCCCATTCCGCCGGGGCGCGTTGTTGATCCGTTAATTTCTCGGCATCGCGCAAATGCCGAAGCGCGTCTGCGTAATTTATGCCACGCTGCGCCGAGAGAGAGGCGAGTTCAAGCGCAAGGATCGCTTGGCTTGTATTCGGTGTGGGCGCCTTCTGTGCCTCACCAGCAACCTGCAAGGCGAGACGTTCCGCCTCGTCATAATCCCTGGCGACAAAAGCGGCGTTGGCCCGTTCGAAGCTGCTCGCGTTCGGCGCGCCTTTTAGTTGCTTGGCTAATTGCGGAAGTTTCTCGCGCAACAATTTAGGCTCAATACCAAGCTGTCTGCCCAATTCGGCATACACTTGCTCTTGCGTGGCGCCTGCATCCTGGCCAGGTCGTGATTGCTGCACCTGTGCTTCGACATTGGGATATTCCGCGATGCCGCGGCGTAGCTTTGACATTTCCGCCGACATTGCGGTCACAGCCTGGCGAGTCTCGCCCATTTCACGCGCCGCTTGCCGCTGACTGCGCAACAACCAGATGCCCAATGCAACACTAACAACGAGTAAAATTGCCACGGTCGCGGCCCATTGTTTCACACCGCGACGCAGCCGAGTGAGATCGTCGCGCAGTTTGAGCACACTCATTTCGAGCCCTTCCCGACTAGTCAGCGGGTGAAATAGATGGGTGTCAGCTTGAACGCGGCGCCGGTATGCGTCTTGAAGCGCCCGCAATTCGTCGGGCTCCGCATCACATGAATCGGCCGGAAAATGTTCGTCGATGAAAAGATACCAAACTTTTTTGCCTTGCTCCCGGGCGTAGAGCCCTTCGTACTGCGTGTAGCTCACGCGCCCAAATTTCTCATCGGATTGGGGAGGCTCGGCCCCATAACACTTGCCCACCAGCTGCACGACACCGCTGCACTCATCGATTTGCTTTCGCAATACTTCCCGCAGATCGCCGCCTTCGGTTCCGAAGATGTCCTGCCAAACCGGTTCGTAGCCGAGAAACATCAACGTGTTGGCGACGAGCTGGCGCGCGCTTCTCAGCTCGGCGGTAACTGCGGAAATGAAAACAGGTGGACGCGGCGACACCGTGAAAAACCACCTATCAAGTTGATCTTGATCTTACAAGGTGGAAGCAGCGTTAACTTGCCGGACGTGGTACGTTGGCAAAGTACCGTAGCCTTTCGCAAGCGGCGTTTGTCCGACATAATCGCACGTGAATGCAGTCGTGCGCCGAGCGACGGCGAGCGCGGCGAAGGCTTCGCTCGCGTAAACTTGTCCTGGCGGCGTAATCGGTTCGATGCGTGCGGCGCGGCTCACGTGCGTTCCGCCGTAAGTCCGGCTTCCTGTGATCGGGTCAACGAATTCGTAGACGGGACCAGCATGCAGCGCGATGCGAAGACTCAGATCCGCGGGCAATCCCTTCTCATTCCATTTTGTTGTCGCGACGAGGTCCACCAGTCGTAGCGCAAATTTTCCGGCAAGATCGACATCGGAAAAAACAAAATAGAGTCCGTCGCCCCACGTGTTCTTGGCCATGATCCACTCTGAAAATGTCTCGCCCAGTTGCGCGATGGCGCCGAGAAAGTGTTGTACGAAGCGCGGAACTTCCGGTTCAGCCAATTTACTGAAGCCAACCGCATCGGCGAAAAGCATCGCGACGATGCGTGAAGCAAAACCGCTCGATTCTGCGGAGGGCGCAGCGCCGTGAGCGCCAGTCTCGGGACGCGACTCCCCTTTGGTCGCCGCAACGACCCTCGGGGTGGCAGGCGGCCCACGTCCCTCCTGTCGCACAATCTTCACAAGATCAACAATTTCCGGTTCGTAACCGAGATTTTGCCAATTTTGCACCGCGCTGGCAGCGCCACCGGGCCCGTCGCCCGGCGTTCCATCCCAAACCGCCAGCGAAACGAGAGGCGTATCAAGCCGTCGCGCATGAATCGTGGCCAGCCCGAGTAGCATGTCGTTGCAAAAATCATATGAAACGCCGCCGATCTCGAGCCGTTGCGTTGAGACCATGATGACGCGCGCAACTCGCGCGAGCACGCTCTCAAACCGCGCCCGCCAATCAGAACCGGGAACGAAATCGACGCTGTCATGAATGAATTGTTCCTTTTCGTAGGGCAATGCGACCAAAACTTTCGCGTCGATATTGAGCATTGCTTCGATAAAAAGAATGTCCGAACCACAAGCCGCCGAGGAAAATCCGAATCCCGGTTTCAACTTGTTGATCTTGTTGCGAATTTCTTTTGCGACGAACGGTTCGAGTTCGCTCGGAAAACGCGGTGACGGCCGATCCGGTCTGTCGATCATGTGTCCGGCAAAGAGAATCACGCATGGAATCTTCAGGTACTTGTCGATCCAATTTTCGTCATCATTCCAATGTTGAAGAATCAGCCGCGCGTTGCGGCGGCTTGATTGCAAATCGCCATAACGATCTTTCCCTTGGGCGGCCGCCCGGGCGTACCATTCCTGGGCTTGTGATTGATCACGCAAGATCAGCGCGGCTTCACCAAGGGCCGCGAGTTTCCAGTAAAAATCTCCGCTAGGATCTTCGATCTCTTTTAAGCATTCATCACGAACCTTGCGCGCAAGCTCGCGGGCACGATCAATCTCGCCGCAAAGCAAGTTCATCGTCGCGGCATTGATTCCGGTCCAATAGCCGCCGGTCGCTTCATATGCTTGCGCGTAGATTCCAGCTGCACGTTTCAAAAAGCTGGCGCGGTGCGAAGGCGATTTTGCGTGCGCTGCGAGGTCCTTGTAAGTCCGCCCGAGCATTCCGAGCGTTTCTTCGTCCGCCTCGCCTTCACTACCCAGTTCTTCGAGAATGAGATTCGCACGTTCGGTCGCTCCGCCTCGCGCAAGCGCGAGGCCTTGCAGTTGACGCAAGCGAACATCGCCCGGGAAGATCGACAATCCCTCTCGCACGACATCAAAGGCAAGAAGCGGTTCACCTTGTTGCAAGATTTTTTGCGCAATCGCGCGATAAATTTCCACCGATTGCGACAACTGCGCCGTATCACGCGCTCGCCAGATCGACATCAAGTGCCCGAGATCGGCTGAGGCCACCGATCGAAGCAAACTGTCGATCTTGTCTGACACGTGACAAATATTATTGGTTTGCCTCTCGCTGCTGAATGACAAATTCGGCCAGCGGAAAATCGCGCGGATAAGTAATTTTGAAATTGAAGTCCTCGTTGGGCACGAGAACAACTTTGTGACCGAGGTGTTCGACTGCGGAAACTTCGTCCGTGACCAAAATATTTTTGGCCGTGACGCTTTCATAAGCTTCGATCAACAATTCGCACGCAAAAATCTGTGGCGTCTGCATGGCAAAGAGTTGATGACGATCTACTGATTCGCTGACAACACGATTGACATCGGCGCGTTTGAGCGTGTCGGTGATCGGGTCCGCCAACGCGGCAGCGCCCTGTTCGCGGCAAGCTTGATAGACGCGCTCGATTTGCTCGGCTGTCACAAGCGGTCGCGCGGCGTCGTGCACAGCGACATAGCGCGCGTTTTCGCTCAACTGTTCCAGACCGGCGCGAACCGAATCCTGCCGGTGTTTGCCGCCGGCGACAACTGCTTGGATCTTCTTCCAATTTTGATCGCGCACGAGCTTTTCCAAGTCACGATGTCGATCTTCGCGGGCGACGACGATGATTTGTGAAACAGAATTCGCGTTTTCGAACGCGGCGATTGTGTGCGCGAGGACTGGTTTGCTGGCAATTGTCTCGAATAATTTGTCGAATCCCATGCGCTGGCTGTTGCCTGCGCCAACGATGATGGCAGTGAGCATGCTCATGGCGTTACATCGTAAATCGTTAAATCGTTAAATCGTTACATCGTTACATCGTTACATCGATTCACGAATCTCGAATCACGAACCGAGCTGTCGTGTCACTTCCTGGCTGAGCGTTTTGCCGTCCGCGCGGCCGGCCACTTTCGCCTGCAACGCCTTCATCACTGCGCCCATTTGCGCTTTCGAGGTCGCGCCGATTTCCGCAATTGTTTCGCGCACAACTTTCGACAACTCGTCGGCGCTCATCGCTTGCGGCAGATACGCGTTCAAGATCGACAACTCCTTTTTCTCTTTCGCCGCGAGCTCGGCCCGCCCGCCTTTCTCGAAACTTTCGATCGAGTCCTGTCGTTGCTTCGCTTGCTTGCGAATCACCTGAGCGGCCTCCGCGTCACTCAGCTCGGCTTCCGCGCCTGATTTTTCGATCGCGGTATATTTCAGGGCCGATTTGAGCATGCGCAGGACGCCGAGTGTCGTCGCATCCTTGGCGCGCATCGCTTCTTTCAGATCGGAATCGAGACGCTCTTGAAAAGTCATCTCTGCAGGCTACGGCAACGAACCTGCAGCGCAACCCTTCAAAATTGCCTAACGAATCGCAAGCGACGGCTGTGCGATATTTGACGAGATGATCTGCCGCGGATGAATGGCGGCCGGGATTTCGAGCCAGCCAGCCTCGTCAAAGAACCACGAGCGGCGCTCGAGTTTAACAAAAAGCGCAGGATCAGATGAGAAGATGTCGATGGGAATTGTAAGCTCGCCTGCGAACGCGTTGCCGCGATACCGCGCTATACCAACACGGTGTTCAGCCGTAGCATCGCGCAGTTCGATACGGCAAGAGCGAACCGGAAGCTGCGTACTGAGACAACGCAATGCTTCCTCGACATCTCGACCCAAAATATAAAGAGTCGGTTCGGCCGCCGCCATCGGTTTCACGGAAAGCCGAAAACCCAAGCGAAGCGTATGCGGTTGTCTCGAAATCGAGCAAATGGAACCGTCCGCAATGGTTGTTTCGCGGGTGCAGAGCTTGAGCAATCGCTCGGGTCGGGTCGCGTAAGCGAGGAAGCGCCGGCGCGACAATTTGATTTGCGTTTTGTGACAACGGATAGCGCGTTCCTTAACTGCCCTTTCCGCTTTTGATTGTCGAAGTTGTTGTGCCCGATTGAAAAAAGCCGGGCTCTTGCCATGGATCGCGTAACTCCATACCGACATTTGCGATTCGTCAGAAAAAAATTTGGCCAGGACGAGCCGGAGCATGACTGCGAGCGCGCTGTGGTCAGGGTGCGTATCGGCCATCGAAGCGACGAGAAGATGAGTTGGCGACCAATCGCTAATGATTGTCGCAAAGCGCTGGAGCGTGGATCGGCAATCGCGCATCAACAACTTTGTCAGCCCTTGATCGGGCAACGCGAGAAAACGCACATCCGATTGGGACACTCCCAGGACGCGCAAAGCTGCCAATGCTTCCGCGCGCCGCCGTTTTCCCCAGCGCTCGCGATCGGATGGCTTCAAACGCCACTTCCGTTCAAGCACACGTTGCGGCCACGGATTATCATCACCATCCGTGGCATAAACGACACGAATGGCCGCGCCCGCACGCACGGCACGTTGCAGAATGATGCTGCAAGCGAGCGCCTCGTCGTCGGGATGCGGTACGATAAGCATCAATTTGCTGCCTGAATTCAACGAGGGACTAATCACAAGTTTCAACTTGTCTATCAAAAGCCAGCCCGCAAAGACAATTCGCCAAGAACCTCCCTCAGCTGTGAGGTGAAGTACGTAGGTAATGACGTGGCATAAAATGCCGATCCACCGCCTGCGCCCAAAGCAATACCGCATTATCAAATTTCGATCCGGATTCGAACGTGTGTGGCCCGGGCGCGAGAAACCGCGCGCCCTGATATGGGGTCCCGTCAAGCAATCCCGCCACTTGATTATCGCGCGCAATAATTTCGTAGGATGCCGGAATCACAACGTCGAAGTCCATTCGCTTGCTGTTTGTTGAGGACGGCTTCAAAAACACGCCAGCCACTCGTAATTCATCGCCGACAGGGAGATAATTTTGCTTAACGAAATTTCTCGCCCCGGAAGGCATTTGTCTCATTACCACGGCGACACAAGCATGCGTTTCAATGCATCTCTGTCTTACATTATCAGGAATCATTCCCCGCTGAATTCGCTCTCGCGTGATCGATTCCAGGACTGGCCAAAAGCAACGCTGGCGAAAAATCGTCTCGCCTTTGCAATCGAAAATGTAATCGCCGGGTTCGGTCAACGTGAGAACACTACGAAGCAAATTCGTCTCGGTCTTTCCACCATTGTGCCAGAACGGCCGCGTCCCAAACGAAACAAAAAAACCAAGAAGAGCAATAAACGCGGGCAATGTGGCACGGCGGAAAACTTGGCTGCCGCCAAACTCGCAGGTCGTCAATCGGTTTGAAAGAGCGAGCAACGCCCCGCTGTAAAAGACGAACGCCAGCGGATCATACGGCAGATAATCCTGCCGTGTGAGTAAGTTCCAAAAACTGGCGAGTCCTGGAAGATAGACTCCACAGACGATGAAGATAAAACCGCGCCGAAAAGCGAGGGCCGGATCGGGCACCGCGCGAACAATCAATCGCGCTGCGTAGATTACAAACGGGAACGCGATCGGGAAAATGACAATTCGCCACGCGGGATGATTTCTTGCGTTGAGATGCGCCAAAATATTGTGCTCGAAAACACAATATCGAAATTCCGGCCAAATGCCTTTGAGTGCGAACGCAATCATGATTGTGGCTGGAACAAGGGCAGCCGAACCAACGAATGCCGCGCCACATTGAGCTAAATCTCCCCAGGATCGACCAAGTCTTTTGCGACCAACCAGAAACAGTGCAAGCGGCGCGCTTACCAAGATCGACAATAATAAAAGCACCGATTTCATCGAGACGCCGAAGCAGAAACCGAGGAGAAGTCCAGCGGCCAAAGCACGCCGCACGCTTATGGCGCCGTCAACCAGCACCATGATGCACAATAGCCAAAGCGGCGCCCAAAGATTGTCCGTTCGAAATTCGAACGAGAGAAATTGATAACTGGGATAAAAACCGAGAAGAATCACTGCCCAGACGCCGGCGCGGCGGGAGAAAAGTCGTGTTCCAATTTCATAGGTGCACCACGTCGAGACGAAATACATCGGCAAGAGGATGAACCGCATCCAGTAAAGAATGGTGGGCCGGTCGCCAACGAGTCCGAAAATCGGCGCGAATATAATTTGAAAAAGCGGCATGTGATTGTCAAAAACGTCCCGATATTGCACGAAACCCCGCGCCCACGCCCAAATGACGTGCATGTGCTGCGATTCGTCGCTGTCGAACCGATAGCGCGTTATGCTCACGATCTTCAAGACGACCATCAGCGCAAAAAGACCGGCCGCCGCGATGAACTCCACGTGGCCGGGCAGGCCGAAATAATCTGCGCCGCGTTGCCCGAGCGATCCGCGTTGCGAAGCCTTAGTCGTCGATCTTGCGGGCCGCGGCGACATTTTGAATTGAAACCCGCGAGCGATTAATTCGTTGCGCGATGTTTTTCCACGCAATTCCGCGCCGACTCCGCGTCACTCGCCGAAACAATATCGACATCTTTGCGCGTGCGCTTGAGCAAACCGGCGAGCACCCCCGCGGAGCCAAGCTCGATGAATAAATCGCAGCCGCGCTCCAGCAACCGCTCCATGCAATCAAGCCAGCGGACCGTGGCCGTTACTTGATCTTGCAAGGTGCGCCGAATTTCATCGGGAGTGGTCACTTCTTCACCGGTGACATTACTGATCACCGCGAAACGCGGCGTTTGTATCGGAATCTCGGCAAGTGCTTCCCCCAGCTTCACGTAGGCGATTTCCATGAGACGCGAATGATAAGCACCCGCCACGTTGAGCAGCGTTGCGCGCCGAATGCCGTATTCCTTGGCCACGCCAATCGCAGCTTCGACTTTCGCGAGCTCGCCCGAAATCACGATCTGCCCCGGCGCATTGATGTTGGCAACATCGACATCTTCATCCGCAGCTAATTGGCGCACCTCATTTTCCAATCCGCCGATCATCGCCGCCATTCCACCGACAGTTGCTGCGCAAGCTTCATCCATCAGTTCGCCGCGCTTCTGCACCAGTTTCAGTCCCGCCGCGAAATCGAATGTTCCTGCAGCTGCGTGCGCCGTCATCTCGCCTAACGACAATCCCGCCGCGGCATCGATCGGAAAGTCGCTGGCTAGTTCACATAACGCCGCCAGACATGCGAGGCCGTGCACAAACAAAGCCGGCTGACAGTTTGACGTCTTCGTCAGTTCCTCTATGGGACCGTTCCACATAACCTCACTCAGCTTGCGACCAAGGATTTCATCCGCCTGCCCAAACAAGTCGGCCGCGACGGGAAATTGTTCGGCCAAGTCCCGCCCCATTCCGACAACTTGCGCTCCTTGTCCGGCAAACAAGAGCGCGATCTTTCTTGTCATGCCTAAATTACTTACCCTGCTTGGTTTCGCCGCGCGAGTGGATTCTGGGTGGCGCACGCCTCTCGCGCGTGGGCAACAGCCTCTCGCTGGCGCGAACTTCTCGAACGACGAACGGAACGCGTCGGCGCGATGATCACGCCGGAAAAGTTCGTTTTGGCGGGATGCCAAAACCAGCACGCCGGCCGCGCGCGCTACACAGTCACTTTTGCGCTTGCGCGCTCTGGTTGACTCGCGAGCGTAAATGCAGTTGTCGATCTTATGGCTTTCACGACGCGCGAGATTGAATCGCCTGATCCGGTGACGCGCGTGGTCGCGGCGGACGCGAAGTTGCGTCACGCCGACGACGACATCGGCGAAAGGATGGTGCTGAACATGGGGCCGTCGCATCCGGCAACGCACGGCGTGCTGCGGCTCGTGCTCGAGCTCGACGGCGAGACCATCACGAAAGCGACGCCGGATGTTGGCTTTCTCCATCGCGGCGACGAGAAAATCGCGGAGAACATGCAATACAATCAGTTCGTGCCCTACACTGACCGGCTCGATTATCTCGCGCCGCTTTCCAACAACGTCGCTTACGCGCTAGCGGTGGAGAAATTAATGGGTTGGGAAATTCCGCCGCGCGGAAAAGCGATTCGCACCATTTGCTGCGAAACCTCACGCATCTCGTCACACCTGCTCGGACTCGGCGCAATGGCCCTCGATCTTGGCGCGATGACCGTGTTTCTTTATACGTTCACTGAGCGCGAGAAACTTTACGATCTTTTTGAATTGCTGACCGGCGCGCGTTTCACCACGTCATACACGCGGGTCGGCGGACAAATTCGCGATCTTCCCGAAACTTTTATCCCGCGCCTCAAGAAATTTCTCGATGAATTCGCCCCGAGCCTGGACGAATGCGACAAATTGCTGACGCGGAATCGCATTTTTGTGGATCGAACCAGGGATATTGGCGTGATTTCAAAGGATCGCGCGATGGCCTACTCATTGTCCGGGCCGAATTTGCGCGGCTGCGGGATCGAACATGATCTGCGGCGGAAACATCCTTATTTGGATTACGAGAATTACGATTTCGACGTCGTGGTCGGCAGCGCGGGAGATTGTTACGATCGTTACCTCGTGCGCATCGAAGAGATGCGGCAAAGCGCGCGCATTTTGCGGCAGGTGATCGACAAGCTGCCGAGCGGTTCGATCAACGTTGCGGACTGGAAGAACATGACACCGCCGAAATCGCACGTTATGACCAAGATGGAAGAACTGATCCATCATTTCATCGTCGTCACGGAGGGACTCGACGCGCCGCCGGGCGAAGTTTACTTCGCGGCGGAAAATCCGAAGGGCGAGCTTGGCTTCTACATTAATAGCAAAGGTGGCGGCGTGCCGCACCGGCTGAAAATTCGGGCGCCCTCGTTTGTCAATCTCAGCATCCTGCCAGAGCTTCTGCCCGGCTGCATGGTGAGCGACATTGTCGCCGTGCTGGGCAGTCTGGACTTCGTCATGGGCGAATGCGACAGATGAACATGTCGCCGAACCTTGTAAAACAAGGCAGCTCCTTCAATGGAGACGAACCAATGCGTGAAAATTACAAACAGAAAAAGCTCGCCGCGGCGAGCCGTTGTCTCAATCGGATGGTGCGAAGCGGGTCGATCTTGCAATCAATGGCTCGGAGCGGAATGAAATCGCTTCTCGTCCTCGCGCTCATGCTCGTAATTGGGATTTCGTGCGTTGGCAAGCGAATCACAAAAGCGAACGTGGACGAAGTTGCCGAGGGAATGTCGAAAAAACAGGTGGAATCGATTCTCGGCCCGCCCACGTCCACCGACAACCAGGATTTCCTCATCATGAAGAAGACGACCTACGTTTATCGCCAGGGCAAAGACGTAGTCACGATCGTTTTCAAGGACGACAAAGTGCAAGCGAAGGACAGCACGTTGTCCGAATAAGCCTTCTCTTCCGTGGACTCGACGAGCACGCACGTTTCCGCCGAGCTGGAGCGAAAAATGGATGAGGCGATTGTCCGTTATCCGCAAGATCGAATCCGAAGCGCGGCCATGCCGCTCCTACATTTGTGGCAGGAACATTTCGGCTTCATCAGCGATGAGGGTGTGAATTGGATCGCGGCCAAGCTCAACTTGCAGCCAGTCAACATTCTCGAGCTGGTCACGTTCTATCCGATGTTCCGGCAGCACGCCGCGGGCAAGAGGCACATCCGCATTTGCCGCACGTTGAGCTGCGCGATGGCGGGAAGTTATCGGCTCATGGAAAAACTCTGCGAAGCCACCGGCATCGAACGCAAGATCGACAAGCAGGAAATGCACAACCCCGTTTCTGGCAGCCCGGACGGAAATTACAGCATCGAGTTCGTCGAATGTCTCGCCAGTTGCGGCACCGCGCCGGTTTGCATGGTGAATGAGGATCTGCACGAGAACGTGCAACCAGAATCGGTGACTGAGCTTCTTCAAAATCAAACATCAAATATCAAACTCGCCACAGGACCAATCCGTCCGCATGGCGGACATCAAACATCACCTCATCCGCTCGAGCACCGGCTGATTTTCAAAAACATCGGCCGCGAGGATTGGAAGATCGACATCGACACATACATCCGCGACGGCGGCTATAAGCAATTAGAGAAAGCCGTGACGATGTCGCGAATCGACATCGTCAACGAAGTAAAGACTTCGGGGTTGCGCGGCCGTGGCGGTGCCGGGTTTCCCTGCGGCGTGAAGTGGAGCTTTATCAAGCCGGATGAGAAGAAGCCGGTTTACTTGATCGCCAACGCCGATGAATCCGAACCCGGGACTTTTAAGGACCGCTACATCATCCACGAGGACCCGCATCAACTGCTCGAAGGCATCCTGATCTCCTGTTTCGCCATCAATGCGCATATCGCGTACATATACATAAGGGGCGAATTCCCCACGGGCGCGAGAATCCTCGAACATGCCATCGAGGAGGCGCGCGCCAAAAATTTTCTCGGGATGGATATCCTCGGCTCAGGGTTTGATGTCGATGTTTACATCCATCGCGGCGCGGGCGCTTACATTTGCGGCGAAGAAACCGGCTTAATCGAATCGCTTGAAGGCAAGCGCGCTTATCCCCGCATCAAGCCACCCTACTTTCCAGCCGTGCTCGGTCTCTACATGTGCCCGACGGTCGTCAACAATGTCGAGACACTTTGCCATGTAAAACATATTATCGCGATGGGCGGCGCGAAATACGCGCGACTGGGTAGACCTAACAACACCGGCACCCGCATCGTCTGCGTGAGTGGCGACGTGCAACGCCCGGGCTACTTTGAAATTGAAGTCGGCTCCGTGACGATGGGGCAGCTGATTTACGACATGGCCGGCGGTTTGAAATTCGGACGAACGCTAAAAGCGGTCATCCCGGGCGGAAGTTCGGCGAAAGTTCTGCGCGCGGATGAACGATTCAAACTCAAGCAAAAGCAATCTGATGGATCGACAATCGAACGTGAGATGTCGATCGATGAAATCCCGATGGACTTCGATTCGCTCACCGCGGCGGGTTCGATGGCCGGCTCCGGCGGTGTGATCGTGCTGGATGATTCGCGCGACATGGTCTGGACGCTCAATAACATCAACGCGTTTTATGCCCACGAATCGTGCGGTCAGTGCACCCCCTGCCGGGAAGGCGCGTTGTGGATGAAGAAAATCACCGATCGCATGTTGCTCGGTGGCGGTGTGATTGAGGATCCGCGAACGTTGAAAACAATCGGCGATAATATCGCCGGCCGAACCATCTGCGCTTTCGGGGAAGCCTGCGCCTGGCCGACGCAAAGTTTTGTCGAAAAATTTCCAGATGAATTTGCCGCCCGTGCCGCGAAATCAATCCCACCGCCGCTGCCACCAGAATACATGCCGGAAGAATTAGTTGAACGCGAAACGATTCCAACCAGTCCGCTCGCACACGATCCGGGTTGGGAAAAAGCCGGCGCCGCAGGAACGATTTAGAAATGAAACCTCACGCTCGTGCTCAATCCTTCTCGTTCATGGGCATGAGCACCCGCCTCCGCCGTGCTTCGGCCTGGGCGGGCACGATTACGAGATGGTCATGAGCGAGGGATCGACAGCACTGCCCACGTTCAATGTGCAGATCGATGGCGCGTGGCGCCAGTTCCCGAAAGGCACGCGCGTGATCGAGGCGTGCGAGCAGGCCGGCAGTTATGTGCCGCATTATTGCTATCACAAAAAACTCAGCTCACCCGGCAATTGCCGGATGTGTTTGATTGAAATGGGCATGCCGAAACTCGGACCCGATCACAAACCGGAGCTCGGCGCCGACGGCAAGCCCGTTATCAATTGGATGTTGCGTCCGCAAATTTCGTGCGCGCAGGATATCGCCGAGGGAATGGGCGTGCGCACAAATTCGCCGCTAGTGAAAGAATGCCAGCGCGGCGTGATGGAGTTCCTCCTCATCAATCATCCGCTCGATTGTCCGATTTGCGATCAAGCCGGCGAATGTCTCCTGCAAGAATTCAGCGTCGAGTACGGGGCGGCTGAGTCGCGTTTCCTCGAAAATAAAGTCAAGAAACCGAAGAACGTTGTGCTTGGGCCGCGCGTCACGCTCGACGATGAGCGCTGCATTCTTTGCTCGCGCTGCATCCGCTTCTGCCAGGAAATCGCGAAGGACGACGTGCTCGGTTTTGTCGATCGTGGCAGTCACACCGTGCTCACCGCCCATCCGGGCAAGCGGCTGGAAAATAATTATTCGCTCAACACCGTGGACATTTGTCCGGTCGGCGCGCTCACCTCATCGGACTTTCGATTCAAGATGCGCGTCTGGTTTCTAAAGGAAACGAAAAGTATCTGCACCAGTTGCGCGACTGGTTGCAACACGCTCATCGGCACGCGCGAAGATATCATCTACCGCCTTACGCCGCGCGAGAACGACGCGGTCAACTCTTGTTGGATGTGCGACTATGGCCGGCTCAATTTTGGTTATCTCGAATCGGAAACACGATTGCTCGAGCCGCGCATTTCTTCCGGAGAGAAACGGAGCGCTGTCGATTGGAAGACGGCGATTACCCAGGCAGCGCTGCAACTGAGACAATTTAGCGGTTCTGAAATCGCGATCGTCGCGTCTGGACGTATGACCAATGAAGAACTTTGGTTGACGAGGCAAATTGCGAGATCCCTGGGCGTTCGCTACGTCGACATCGTGCCGTGCAGCGGTCCTGGCGATGACATTTTGCTCAGCGCAGACCGCAATCCGAATACAAACGGCGCGCGACTGATCCTCCAGTTGGATTCAGAGCCGGGCGAAAAACTGTCCGCGATTGCCGAAGCGATGAAATCCGGACAAGTAAAAGTGCTGATCGCGCTCGGCGAGAATCCAACCAAATTCGGAATTTCGCTCGAACAGCTTTCGAATCTGCCCGCGTTCATTGCGATGGACATTTTGTCGAACGCCGCCACGGAACATGCGACCATCATCCTACCTTCTTCTGGTTTCGCGGAAAAACGCGGCTCCATGATTAACGGCAAAGGCCGCTTGCAGCGGCTGAATCGCGCAGTGCGCCCGCCCGGAACCGCGCGAGACGACTGGGAAATTTTGCGTGACCTGCTGCAAGCTCTCGGCGGCAGCAACGGAATTTATTCGATCGAAGATGTTTTTCGGCAAATGCGTGACGCAGTGCCGGAATTTGCGGGATTGAGTTTGAGCAAAATCGGCGACCTCGGCGTGCACGTGATGCGGCTGGAGGAATCCCCTCCGCCCGAGAAACCGAGCGACGAAGAAAAAATTGAGGAAGGGGCCTCGGCGCAAGCCGAACGGGGCAAAGAAAAATCGACATGAACGTTTTCTTCATCACGACATCACTCCTAAAAATCATCGGGATGATCTTCGTCGTGATTTTGCCGATGGTCTCCTACGCCGTTTACGCAGAACGCCGCGTCAGTGCGCTGATTCAAGACCGGCTCGGACCAAATCGTGTCGGGCCCGCGGGTCTTTTCCAACCGATTGCAGACGCCGCCAAATTTTTGTTCAAGGAAGATTTCACGCCGGCTCAAGTGAACAAATTCTATTACTGGCTAGCGCCCTGTCTGGCCATGGTGCCCGCGATCACCACCATCGCGGTGGTGCCCTTCGGGAGCACGCTGCTCGGGGTGCCCATGGTGATCGCGGACCTCAACGTCGGTATCCTATACGTGTTCGCCATCGCCTCGCTGGGCGTTTACGGCATCGTGTTGGCCGGTTGGGCGTCGAATTCGAAATATCCGTTCCTTGGCGGTGTGCGCTCGAGCTCGCAAATGATTTCCTACGAGCTTTCGCTTGGCCTCGCTATCATTCCAGTTTTTCTGCTGGTTGGAAATTTGCGCCTGACGACTGTTGTTCGCTATCAAATCGAAAACGGCTGGATGATCGCGCCGTTCATCGGTGACTGGGCAAACCTCGGCAAGTGGCTGCTCGCGATCCCAATGATCATTTCGTTTTTTGTTTTCACCATCGCGGTCTTCGCCGAGACCAATCGGCTCCCGTTTGATTTACCCGAAGCCGAGCAGGAACTGGCCGGCGGTTATCACACCGAATACTCTTCGATGAAGTTCGCGCTCTTCTTCCTCGGCGAGTACGCGGCTATGATCACTGGCTCGGCGATCATCGTCACATTATTTCTCGGCGGCTGGCATTTTCCGCTGCCGTCCTGGCACGGCGACTTTCACTGGGCAGTTGTCGATGGAACGGCGCCGGGTTGGCGAGGTGTGGTCGGCGGTTTGTTTAACATCGCGACGTTTTTCGCGAAAGTCGCCGCGCTGCTTTTCATGTTCATGTGGGTGCGCTGGACCTTGCCGCGCTTCCGTTACGACCAGCTCATGCGGCTCGGCTGGCTCTTCTTTTTTGAGATCGCGCTCGTAAACATCTTCATCGTCGCGGGTATTCTGGCATATTTTCATTTCTAAAAATGGCCATCACCGTTGCACGTCCGAAATTGAATTGGCGCGAGCGGCTTTATCTGCCGGCCATCGCCGCCGGCATGATGATCACGATCAAGCATCTCAAGAACACGATTTTCGGCCGGACGAAAGTGACGATGCAGTATCCGGAAGAAAAATGGGATAGCAGTCTGCCCGAACATTATCGTGGCGCACCCGCGCTCGTGCGGGACACGGGCGGTCGTGTGCGTTGCGTCGCTTGTCAGCTTTGCGAATTCATCTGCCCGCCCCGCGCGATCAAAATCATTCCGGGGGAAATTCCATCGACCGACCGCTTCGCCAAGGTCGAGAAATATCCCGATGAATTCGATATCGACATGGTCCGCTGCATTTTCTGCGGCATGTGCGAGGAAGTTTGCCCGGAACAGGCGATTTTTCTGCGCAAAGATTACGCCATTACCGGATTCACGCGCGAGGAGATGGTTCATCACAAAGACAAACTGCTGGAGATCGGCGGCGTGATGCACGGCGTCGTTCTCAAATGGAATGAGAAGAAATGAGCAGAACTGGAGTGCTGGAATATTGGAGGAATGGAGTTGTGGTTACCGGCACGCATTCATTACTCCATTACTCCACTACTCCATTACTCCAATAGCCGATGTCTCCTTTCTTATTTTGGTTCTTTGCGCTGCTCATGCTCGTCTTCGGCGTGGCTGTCGTCGTCAATCGCAACCCGATCGCGAGCGCGCTCAATCTCGTAGTTTCATTTCTCGGCCTCGCCGCGCTCTTCATCTCGCTCGACGCCTTCTTCATCGGCATCATTCAAGTGCTGGTCTATGCGGGCGCGGTCATGGTCCTTTTTCTCTTCATCATCATGTTGCTCGACCTGCGCGCGGAAAGGTTGCGCAAAATCAATTGGGTAGCCTCCGCCGGCGGAGTTGCGGTCGCGCTCGCCTTGCTCGTCCAGATTTTCTATGTGATCGGCCATCTTACATTTTCAAAACAAACTTTCCCGCCACTGGCGGGATCGACAATCGACGACGTGCACAACATCGGTCTGTTGCTTTTCGGAAATTACAATCTGCCATTTCAAATCATCGGTGTTCTTGTGCTGGTGGCGACGATCGGCGCGGTCCTCTTGAGCAAACGCGAGCCTCGATAACATGGTGACGCTCGGCCACTATCTCATCGTCAGCGGCATCCTCTTCGTGATTGGCTTCGCCGGCGTGATGTTGCGCCGCAATCTCATCATCATTTTCATGTCGCTCGAGCTGATGTTGAATGCGGCGAATTTATCGCTCGTCGCTTTCTCGCGCTTTCACCTCCAGTCGGGCGGAGTTCCGGATTACAACGCGCAAGTTTTTGTTTTCTTCATTATCACCGTCGCGGCGGCTGAGGTCGCGGTTGGCCTCGCCATCATCGTCGCACTCTTTCGCGCGCGACAGACCACGCACGTCGAAGACATCAACACTTTGAAATTTTGATCATCCGCCAAACACGCGAAATAACGCCAAAAAAATTCGTACCCGATTTGATCTTCAAGGACGAATGCTATGCGATCGTTGGTGCATGCTTTGAAGTTTACAAGGATAAGGGCTGTGGGTTTCACGAGCCGGTTTATCAGGAATGCCTTAGCATCGAATTTGAGCATTGCCGGATTCCAGCGATTGCGCAACCGGGCTTGTCTCTCGAGTACCGCGGCAGAGTCCTCGCCCAAAAATATGTCCCTGATTTTGTCTGCTACGGAAAAATCGTTGTTGAGTTAAAAGGCGTTGCCGAGATAACAGACGAGCATCGCGCCCAACTTTTGAATTACTTGAAAGCCGGGAGCTTCGAACTCGGCTTGCTCGTCAACTTTGGCCATTATCCAAAACTGCAATACGAACGCATGGCAAAAACGCAGCCGAAAATCGAATCCGATGAAGCGATTTATCTTTGATCAGACTGGACGCGCTAAATATGCCAAATGACGGCAAAAAAATCTGCTCAACTCGGGGATCAGCTCTCCATCTTTAGCGTGTTTAGCGGATCAGACTAAATGAATAGCTCGCTTCCCTGGCTTGCATTGCTCCTACCGCTGGTCTCAGCCGGCGCCATCACTCTGTTCACTCGCCGGTTGAAGACGTTGAGCAGTTTGATTTCGGTTGCGGCCGTTCTGGGAAGCTTTCTTTGCAGTTGTTTGATCTTCGGACAAAAAGGTCTCTCAGCCCCGGAGTTGAAATGGATCGATTTTGGCGCGGTGTTCACTGTGCCGTTCGGTTTTGTCTTAGACGATTTGAGCCGGATGATGCTCGTGCTCGTCTCGGGAATCGGCGCGTTAATCCACATCTACTCGTTAGGCTATATGCGGGACGATGAAGGCAAGTCTCGTTATTTCGCGGCACTCTCGCTTTTCATGTTCGCCATGCTCGGAATCGTGCTCGCGAACAACTTTGTCATGCTGTTCGTTTTCTGGGAGTTGGTCGCCTTTACTTCTTTTGTGCTGATCGGCCACTGCTTCGAGCGCGACGCTGCCGCCGACGCCGCGAACAAAGCATTTCTGACCAACCGCATCGGCGATTTCGGATTCATGCTTGGCATCCTAATGGTTTGGATGTCAACCGGCTCTGTAGTCTTTGCCCAGATTGCTCCGCGATTGTCGATCCTCACGAGTTATCCGGCGTTTTTGACAGTCGCCGCGCTTTTGATTTTCTGCGGCGCAGTGGGAAAATCGGCGCAATTTCCGCTGCACGTCTGGCTGCCGGATGCAATGGAGGGTCCAACGCCGATCTCCGCGTTGATCCATGCCGCCACCATGGTTGCAGCCGGCGTTTATATGTTAGTTCGCGTCGGATTTATCATTCAGGCCTCGCCAAGCGCGGTCCTGGTCATTGCATGGATCGGCACAATCAGCGCGCTGCTCGCCGCTCTAATCGCGACGCAGCAAAACGACATCAAACGTATCCTCGCCTACTCCACGATTTCGCAACTTGGCTACATGATGATCGCGGTTGGCCTGGCTTCAAACGAAGCGGCCATGTTCCACCTCTTCACGCACGCATTTTTCAAAGCGCTCCTCTTCCTCGGTGCCGGCTCAATTATTATCATGCTTCATCACGAACAGAACATTTGGAAAATGGGCGGCCTCGCCCGACATCTCCCGATTACGTTTCTCACTTTCGTGGTCGGCGCGCTCGCGCTGATTGGTTTCCCATTATTCAGCGGGTTCTTTAGCAAGGATGCGATTCTTGCGCTCGCTTACGAACGCAACAGGCCGATCTTCGTCGTCGCGCTCTTCACGGCATTTCTGACCGCGTTCTACATCCTGAGATTGGTGGTGGTGGTGTTTTTCGCCGAGCCGCGCAGCGACGCCGCCCGCGCGAGCGATGAATCGCCGTTTGTCATGACCGGACCACTTATCGTGCTAGCGCTCCTGGCGTGGCTCGGCGGCTACGGATTTTTCGCGCGATATTTCCTCGCAATTCCTCATGAGAAAGAACTCCTCCTTATCATCCCCGCGCTGGCGATCACGGCGATGATTCTCGGGGCAGGATTAGCGATCGCATTTTATCGAAACCGGACGAGCGAGCCGATCCAGGTCGATCTTTTGCGGCGGCTTTTTTATATCGACGAGTTTTATCGCTGCTTGATCCATTGGACGCAGGAACTTCTCACGTCCATCTCGGCCTTCTTCGATCGCTGGATCATCGACGCCGGCGCCGTGCGCGGTGTGAGCGGCGGAACGTGGGGTATCGGCGCGCTCCTGCGCCTGATTCAGGTGGGAAATCTCCAGGCTTATGCGTTCCTCTTCGGTTTGGGAATCGTCGTCCTGATCTATTTCGCGGTTTTCCACTAATGGTTCTGTTCATCATTTTCTGCCCGATCGTCGCGGCCATTTTGATCATGGCGGGCGCGCCCGCGCGAAAAACGGCTCTGCTCGCGTCGGGATCGACGTTTGTCATGACGTTGCTCGCCTTCGCTCTGTTTGAACGATGGCAGGGCGGTTTTCAGCATGTCAGTTCCTTCACAATCTCCGCGGACTGGCGGCTCAATTTCGCGGTCGGGCTCGATGGTCTAAGCCTGATCATGGTTTTGCTCGCCGCAATCGTCACGCTGGCGGCCGTTTGGTTCACCGGCGAGATCGACAATTACGAAAACGCGTTTTACGCCTGCCTTTTGCTCATCTCCGGCGGCGCGATCGGCGCGTTTGCGTCGCTCGATTTATTTTTCTTTTATGCGTTCCACGAACTCGCGCTTATCCCAACCTTTTTGTTGATCGGAATTTGGGGCAGCGGAAACCGGAGCGCGGCCGCGTGGAAGATCACGATCTATCTCGCGCTCGGAAGTTTCGTTTTGCTCATCGGTTTGATCTTGCTTCATCAGAGCGTTCCAGTCGCGTCGCGCAGCTTCGACATTCGCGCGTTGCAGGCTGCGGCCGCGGCGGGGCAGATCGGTCCGGAAGCGCAACGCCATATTTATTTGCTCCTGCTCATCGGTTTCGGAGTTCTCGTCTCTCTCTTCCCGTTTCACACCTGGGCGCCGGAAGCTTACGCCTCCGCGCCCGCGCCGGCCGCGATGCTGCATGCTGGCGTGCTCAAAAAATTTGGACTCTACGGTCTTTTGCGCCTGGCGATTCCGTTGCTGCCGGATGGCGCGCGCCACTGGACTGGCCTGCTCATGGTGCTACTGCTCTTCAACATCATTTACATCGGGCTGGTCGCCATCGCGCAGAAGCGGCTCGATTGGATGCTTGGTTACTCGAGCGTCATGCACATGGGCTACATCTTCCTCGGGATCGCGAGCGCGAACATTCTCGGCACGACCGGCGCTGCCACGTTGATATTTGCGCACGGGCTTTCCATCGCGCTGCTTTTTGGACTTGCTGGTGAAATCCGCAAACGCGCCGGCACGCTCGTTTTCGATGAGTTAGGCGGTCTCGCTAAAGTGATGCCGTTCGCCGGCCTCGCCTTCGGGCTTGCCGCGTTCGCCACGGTCGGTCTTCCCGGTTTCGCTAACTTCACCGCCGAGATCATGATTTTCTTCGGCGCTTTTCAAAACGGCTGGGAAATGGAGCGTTTCCACATTTTTCAAATTGCCACCGTGCTCGGACTGTGGGGCGTCGTGATTTCCGCGGTTTATATGTTGCGCGCTTATCGCAAAGCATTCATGGGAACGCTCGGTGAGCGCTGGAACAATCTGGTCGATCTTCGCCGAAGCTTGTGTGTGCCAGTGACGCTGCTTGTCGGCGCGCTTCTTTGGTTCGGATTTTTTCCGCAAACGTTTGTGCGAATCGTCGCACCGGCGTTCCGGACGTATTTCAGCGCCAACGCACGGCCATGATTCCGGCGCCCTCGCTCGAGATCGCCGTGCTCATTCTGGGCATGGTGATTCTGATGTTGGAAGCGTTTGCTGAGCAGATCGACAAGCGAACCCTGGCCTTCGCTGCGATCGGCGCCCTCACGGCAGTCATGATCGGCACCTGGTTTCTCGCGCCAAGCCCTGCTCCTGATCAAGCGACCGGGTTTTGGAGTTTCTACACGGCCGATCCGTTGTCGATCTTCTTCAAACGCTTCGCACTACTCACCACCATCCTGGTGCTCATCATGATGATCGATTACGCGCCTGTAGTAGTGGCGTCGATCCCGGGTTCAAAAAAACAAATAGGCTTGGGCGAATTTTTCGCCATCCCGGTTTTTACCTGCGCCGGACTCATGTATCTGGTTTCGGCGATCGATTTCATTTTCATCTTCGTATCGCTTGAGCTGGTGACGATTTCCTTTTATGTGCTCGTCAGTTTCACCCGGCACAACCCCGCTACACTGGAAGCCGGCGTGAAATATCTGGTGCTGAGCGCGCTCTCCACGGCGTTTCTTGTTTATGGGATCACCTGGATTTTCGGAGTGACTGGGCAGACCAACTTGCAACGCATCACGGTCGCGTTGGGTAATCCTGAAATCGAACGCGGCCCGGCCCTTTTTGGCATGGTGCTCGTGCTCGTGGCGCTCGGTTTCAAAATCGCGGCCGTGCCGTTCCAGATATGGGTGCCGGATGTTTATCAAGGCGCGCCCACGCCCGTGACCGCCTATCTTTCGGTCGGCTCGAAAGCGGCTGGTTTTGTCGTGCTAATGCGCGTGCTGCGGCCATTCCTAATGCTGCCGCAAATGGAGCGGCTGATTGTGCTCATTGCGCTGCTCACATTGCTTTACGGAAATCTGGCTGCACTCCCGCAAAATAATCTCAAGCGCCTGCTCGCGTACTCGAGCATCGCGCACGCGGGTTATCTGCTCGTTGGCGTGGCGTGCTTCGATGGTCCCGCGGTGACGTTTTACCTGGTCGCGTATCTGCTCATGACGCTGTTGAGTTTCGCTGTTCTTGTGATCGTGGCGCAGCAAACTGGCGAGGAAATTTCGGATTTCGATGGATTGGCCAAGCGTTCGCCGTTCCTCGCCTTCGCCATGTTGATTGCGATGGTGTCGCTCGCCGGCGTTCCGCTCACCGCTGGATTTTTCGGAAAGTTTTTAATCTTCTACGGCGCGATCGCGCAGCGCCAAACAGCGCTCGTCGTGGTTGGAGTGATCACGGTAGCGTGTGGGTTTTATTATTATCTGAAAGTTGTCCGGGCGATGTACTGGCAGCCCGCTGCCAAAGTGGACAATATCCCCATAAACGTTTTGTCCCGGCTCGCCATGAGCGCGCTGATCGTCGCGATTCTCTGGCTGGGAATTTATCCGGCGCCGATTCTCCAAGCGATGAAGCGTTAAGTTTTGAAGGGATGAAGCGACGCCGCTTTAACGATTCAACGCTTCAACGAATTACGGCTAAGTGACGCTAGTCACTCAGCTCGACGTTCCAATAGGCAAGATCGACAAAGTGCCGCCAGCTTTCGTGTTGCGGCGACGAAAATGTGACCTGCACAAACGGGCGCCACTTCGGGCGCTTCGGTTTGCGAATCAAACTCATCTGCGCTTCCCGCGGCAGACGGTTGCCCTTTCGCGTATTGCACGGGATACAGGAGCAAACCACGTTCTCCCAGGTGGTGAGTCCGCCTCGGTCGCGCGGCACGACGTGATCGAGATTCAAGTCGTTCCGCTCAAAAACCTGGCCGCAGTACTGGCAGGTGTTCTTGTCGCGCTCGAAAACATTGTGCCGCGTAAATTTCACTTCCTTTTTCGGCAACCGATCGAAGAAGAGCAGCACGATCACTCGCGGGACCCGGATCTTCCAGGAAATGGTCGTGACCAGTTCGTGATCGGGCGCGGTCGTCGAGAAATCGCGCCAACTTTCGAAATCGTGCGTCAAAAAATTGTTCGCATCATCCGACGAAACGACATGGGCGTGGCCGGCGTAGACCAGCGCGAAGGCGCGGCGCGCCGTACAGATGTTGACCGCCTGCCAGAGACGATTCAGCACCAAAACCTGACTGTTTAACAACGTGTGCAAATCTTTGTGATTAACTGCGTTGCAACCCTAAACCCTGGGCGACATCTCGCCGAAAGTGGAGCGAAAATATCACCCGCGTTTTCCCTTGTCAACGAAGGCGGACCGCTGTCGCCGGTCGCGGGAGTGTCTGACTATTCTTTGCCGAGCGGACCTTTACCGACAGTAGCTTCAATTTCGATTCTGCAGCGCGTTTGCGAACCCAGGCAAGTCACGCGTCTGCCAACGAATAAAATTGTACTGCCGTGTGTCGAAATGGACAGCCGCTAAATGATCCTCGTGAACGCTCCAGAGCACCTCGTGGCCAAGCCCTTTTTGCAAAACCGGCCATGTATCGTGTTACCCTTCTGCTGAGGGAAAAAGGCTCGACACCAGGCGCTTCCAAGACTTTCCAGCATTTCGATAAGGTCTAAATGGAGAAATGAAAGAGAAATGGGGTCTGCTATAGCTATCGCGTTTAGGTTATGTGATCAGTACTTCGCGAAGCTCTGCAAATGTCTATATCTACTCGCATCCGATTGCTTAGAGGAAGCGGGTTGCTGCTTTTGTTGCTCGGGATCGTGCATTTGGTGGCGACGCCCCATATCGCGGCCCTCATTCGACACAGCGTTTCTCAGGGTGCAGCCGACAATCTCATCCCGCCGATGCTTCTCAATCATATTTTGGTCGGGCTGTTACTGATTCCTCTCGGCTTTCTGACCTTTTATGCCGCGCCACATTCGGCTCGTTGGGCCCAGGTGATCTTTCGGACAACTGCCCTCACGGTTGCAACACTTCCTCTGACGCTGCTTGCGCTCATGGGCGTGCGCTACTTCGACGCGCCGCTCTTCGTTGTCGGTTTCCTCCTGGTAGTTGCCGCGTCGGTGACGTTGCTGTTGGCTGCGTTTACCAGACCCAGCACAACCGGTTCTACCGAGACCGCGCGTAACTGACGACAATTATCGTCGCGGTGCGCGAGATCCCACCCTTTTGACGAAGTTACCGGGTTGTCGTTTCTCGTCGTCCGGAACGGCGCCGGCGGCGTCGCCGAGGCCTTGTTCTTCTGATGGAAGGATTTTTTTGAACCGGTTTTTGTCAATTGCCTTCATGAACGCTTCATGCGCCGAAACGACGCCTTGCTGGAACAACGCCCAAATCGCGTCATCCATAAATTGCATCCCCTGCCCTCTTCCGGAAACGATCACATCCTGAAGTTTTTGCGTCGCGCCTTCGCGAATGATGGCGGAGACGGCGGCATTCGCGATCAGGATTTCGTTGACTGCAATGCGGCCGGAGCCATCCGCTTTTTTCAACAGCAATTGCGCGAGCACACCGCGGAGCGAGTTCGCGAACATGGCGCGCGCCTGCGCTTGTCGCGACGCTGGGAAAACATCCACCATTCGATCGACCGTTTTGCGCGCATTGTTCGTGTGTAGCGTTCCAAAAACGAGCAGGCCAGTTTCTGCGGCGGTGAGCGCAAGCGAAATCGTCTCGAGGTCGCGCATTTCGCCGACGAGCACAATATCGGCATCCTCGCGCAACGCTGCTTTGAGTCCTGTGGGGAACGACTCCGCATCTCCCGGGACTTCGCGCTGGGTGATGATGCTTCGTTTGTTATCGTGCACGAACTCGATCGGTTCTTCGATCGTCACAATGTGCCGCGGAAAATTTTCGTTAATGTAATTGACCAGCGCCGCGAGCGTGGTTGATTTGCCCGAACCGGTCGGGCCGGTGACAAGGACGAGACCGCCGCGCAAGTGTCCGAATTGCTTCACGACGGGCGGAATGCCAAGCTCGTCCAGCGTCGCAATTTTCGTCGGAATTAAACGAAAGACCGCGCCATAACCGTTTGCCTGTTTCAAATAGTTGCAGCGAAAACGGGAAGCTGCGTCCATCTCGTAAGCGAAGTCGAGATCGCCGCGCCCCTCGAAAATTTCCCAGTTATGCTGACCGCAAACCTCGCTCAACATCGACAGCGCCTCGTCATGTGACACGGCCTCCGCCCGGATCGGCGCCACATCACCGTGCTTGCGCATCTTTGGCGGCTGGCCTTCGCCGATGTGCAGATCGGAGCCGCCTTGGCTCACGATTACACTGAGAAATTGATCTAAGTAAGGCATGGTTAAATGACGAATGACCAATGACGAATGACGAAACAATGACAAAGCTCGAATGCCAAAAAGAGATGCCGTTTTTGCTTTCGAATTTCGGGCTTCGTCATTCCTTCGGCATTCGTCATTTCGCGACATGCGTTCGCATCTCCTGTTTTTGGTCGGCGCGGGCGTAAGCTTCTTCAGCGCTGATGAAGCCGCGATCGTAAAGATCGACCAGTGCATCGTCCATCAGTTGCATGCCTTGCTTTTTGCCAGTCTGAATGATGCCGGGCAGCATGTAGCTTTTCGCTTCGCGGATCACGTTGGCGACCGCCGGCGTGTTGGTCAGCGTCTCGAGCGCGAGTACACGACCCTGGCCATCGGCGCGAGGCACCAGTTGTTGACTAATGATGCCGCGCAATGATTCGCTCACCATGATGCGAATTTGATCCTGTTGATCGGGCGGAAACACATCGAGTAATCGGTCGAGCGTGCGCGAAGCATTTCCGGTATGCAGCGTTCCCAAAACCAGATGACCCGTCTCCGAGGCGGTGATGGCGAGCGAGATCGTCTCCAGATCGCGCATTTCGCCGACCATGATCACATCCGGGTCTTCGCGCAGCGCGCCGCGCAACGCCGCGGCGAACGAGCGCGTATGCGTGTGCACTTCACGTTGCGTGATGTGACAGCTTTTCGGCTCCAAAATGTATTCGATCGGATCTTCGAGCGTGATGATGTGCTCGCGGCGCTCCAGGTTTACTTGCTCAATCAATGCAGCCAGCGTGGTCGACTTGCCGCTGCCGACCGAGCCGGTCACCAAGATGAGGCCGTTCTGATAGCGAGTGAGTAATTTGAGATGCTCGGGCAGACCGAGCTCATTTATCGTCCGCATTTGCGTGTTGATGATGCGAAAGACGAGGTCAACTCCGAGCCGCTGGCGCACGACGCTCGTGCGAAAGCGACCGAAATCATTTGCGTAGGCAAAATCGGCATCACCGCGCTCGGCCAATTGCGTCTTATGCGATTCGGTGAGAAAACCATCCGCCAGCGCGCGTGTATTATCGGCGCTGAGACGTGGCGCGTCGGGCCAGATTGGTTGCAGCGTTCCGTGCAAGCGCCAGAGTGGCGTCGCATTGACCCCGAGATGGACGTCGGACGCGCCTGCCCGCTGTCCAATCGATAAATATTGATCAACATGGCCAAGCGGATGCGCTTGCGTCGCGCCGAGCTTTTCCGTCGATTTCGCGGTCATGGCGCCGAGATAATTATGCGCCGCGGCCCGCGCGTAAACTCAAAACCAAGTCGCTATTTTCCAGAGCGGCGCCGGCCGCTGGCAAACGCGCTGACTTTGTCCTTGAGAAAACTGACCACCACCGGCTTGAGCACGTTGGCCGCGATCTTCAAGGCACCAAGCAGGAATCCAGCTTCAAGAAGTCTTCCGGTTGATTTCTTCCCGCTTTTTAGATCGACATAAACTTTTTTCTTCCGCCTTGGTAGAACCGTGAAAACAAGGCCGGCCGCAACCGCCGCGGCCAGCCAGAGAACCGTTTGAGTTTGAAACGACCTCCGGATCTTGCGAGGAAAATCCAGCTCGTAGCGCAGGCCTCTGAGGTCGCGCGTCAGGCGTTCGCGCGAGCGCGCGATTTCCTCTCTCAGTTCCTCGGCCGGGTCGTCGTTTCCAAATTCTTTAGCCATTCGCGATCTTTCTTTAATTCAGATGCCGTCGCGCGAAAGAGCGGATTCATCATGCGGCTGCGCGCGACCAGGAGAAGAACCAGCGCGATGAGGAAATGCATCCCGGCCGCCGCCATCGTCACCCACAGCCACGAGATCTGAGCAAGGTGCGCCAAGCCGACGACCGCGCTTACGATGAGAAAAACATATCCAGTCGCGACGAGCATCAAAGCCGCGATCAGACAAGCGGCGAAGCCGATCATCTGCACAAGCGCCGCTTTCGATTCTTTTGAAAAGAGCGCAAACCGGCTTTCGAGAAAACCCGCCAGCGCGCCCGCGAGCGCGAGCAAGTTATCGAGCAAACCAGCGTGCCCCGCGGGGTTGGCGGAGCGAGTGGCTTCGTCAGCCATTCAGCGCAACGCGATTAACGCCGGAAGATGAGGCCCAGGACAAACCCGATTCCAAGCGCCGTCAAAACCGCTTTGGTCGGGTTTTCGCGCACATACTGTTCGGCGTCCTCCTGAAACGTGCGAACGCGAGTCGTCGCATCGTCCCAGGCTTGCTCGGCTTTGCCCCGGGCGTCACCCCAAGCTTGCTCAGCCTTGCCACGGTATTCTCCCGCCATCGCGCCAGCCGCGTCTCGCAAGTTCTCAGCGGCTTTGCGCGCGTGTGTCTTGCTGCTCTCCAGTTTGCTTTGCGCGTCTGTCATTCCATGTTTGTTTTCTTCAGCCATTGGTGTTCTCCAGTTAAATCTCACTGCAACTATCCGCGCGCTCTTGATTTTGAGCAAATAGCGCGCCGAACAAATCTTTCCCTAACAAAAACGCAGCTCGCGCGTCGCTTGCGCTTATGAAATGTCGATCTTATCGATCGTTGAAGTGTTAAGGAGTTACAGGGTTGTAAGTGATTTACGCTTTAACGTTTCAACGATTTAACGCGTGCATCCGGTTCAGCGGTGCGCTACTGCTCGCGAAAAATGATCCGTGCCTTGGTCAGATCGTAAGGTGACAACTCCACCGAGACCTTGTCCCCCGGCACGATGCGAATGAAATGCTTGCGCATCTTGCCGGAAATATGGGCGAGGACATTGCGCTGCCCGGGAAGATCGACGCGAAACATCGTGCCTGGCAACACTTGCGTCACCGTCCCTTCCGTCACGATCTGCTCCTCTTTCGGCATCCTCGAAGTTACTCGCAGATGATGCGTCTCTCAACCGCCATGCGGCGGCACGCTGCCTTTGGAGTGCGCTGGTCGGAACCGCGCACAGCCCCGTGGTTACAACCACTTGTCGATCTTATGAAAATTACTCCGCTCTGTAACCACCGCCCTGCGGGCGGTCAGGTCGCACAGCGACGCGGCTACAACCATGTTGTCAATTGTATCATCGCTCGAGGGAGATCGTAGGCAAGTATTCGCCGAGTTCCTGTCGTTTCCACCAAGCGCCCATTTTCCGATGCTCGTCGCTGGTTGTAAATCTGTATCGATAGAAAGTGGCCCGGATGTAGCGCGGCGATTTTTGTGGAAAAGGATTGCGCGCGAAGAGTCGCATCACGTCCGTTTTGCCTTCGAGCAAACAAATTTCGAGGTTGTAGAACCACGCGTTTTCTCGCGGCGATCCCAGTGCGGCGAACCACATTTGCCAGTCGAGCCGCGGCTGATGCGGCGCGCACCAACCGGGCGCACGCATCACATCTCCCGGTTTCCATTTGAATTCGTAAGGCAACCAATCGATCCCGTCCGCGCTCCCTTCGATTTCAATTTCGCGGCGGTCCTTTGTCATTACGCGGAAAAGTCCGTAGCCGTTCGCGATCCGGAATGGTTCAACGCGTTCGTAAACGAATGCGAGCGGGCGCGGCCATTTCGCTTCCGGTTTAAACGCGGTGAAGATGAGCCACCCATTCAGCGGCAACATCACAATAATCACCGCAACCGCGCCGTAGATCGGCAATCGATCCTGTAGCCGTTTCGCTGTGCGAAACGTGCGCGCCTCGCGCAGCGAAGCGGCTACAGCGTCGTCAATCAGCAACAAGCAAAGTGCGATCGTGAGCAGATTGAAGAAACAATAATTGCCGGTGAGCGCGATGACGACTTGCAGAAAAATGAACAAACCAGCCGCGACCAGCCGCAGCCGGCGCGGCGCCCAGATAAGAAGCGGCACAACGATCTCGACCACGAGACAGAATGCGACCGAAAAATGTTTGAACCATTCCGGACTCTTGTCCGCCCACCACGCGAAAATTGTCGGCAGCGGCTGCGACCAGTAGTGATAATCGAGCGCAGTCAGGGCACTCCAATGGAAAGAACGATCGAGCCAGCCCCACGAGTCATCGCCGCTCGTTAGCTTCACCACGCCGGACATCACCATCAATTTGAAAAGAAGCAGCTTGAGCAAGAACAATGCAGCGCGGGAGAGCGGCGGTTCGCGATCGCGTTTCGGCCACCACTGCCACGGCGCGAGAAAGATCGACAAGAAGCCAGCCTCCAGCAGCAGAATGTCCCATTGAAAGTTGAGGAATGTTTGTCCGGCGATCGTGAGCGAGAGATAAGAAACAAACAGCGCGATCAGACAGGCAACGGGAATGATCCCGCAGATCAGAAGCAGTGACAGAACAACGCCGCCCCCGCACAGGAAATGGAGAAAGGCGTTGCTCGAGTTGAACCAGCAAAGCGTGGGCAGGATCGAATAAGCCCGCCCCCCAAGTTGT